>WPCG01020033.1_pt1 | contig 24706 bp, 21 predicted proteins | sample 5403311 | NCBI WGS metagenome assembly WPCG01 (sample SAMN12869467, study PRJNA574797) | sludge metagenome | isolation source: wastewater treatment of Control | place: China:Beijing | collected 2019-05-17 | reverse complement strand
AGCTCTATCTCCAGTTATTGTTAATGAGTTTAAAGTATGGTCAGGAGCCGCAAAAATATAACCATGTCTATTAAATCTGTTATTCAACTGTCTTAGAGCCTCTCTACTTGCAACCTCAGGAGTTTGGTTTCTAAAATAAACTCCTGCATTCCAGAAATTCTCATAATACATCTCTATATTCTCTTGTGGAGATGCTGGATCGAAGTTGTTTGTTGCCCAAGATGGAGTCAATCCAACAGAAGCTTTAAAGTTTACAACCGCTCTACCTTGCTGACCTCTCTTAGTAGTAATAATAATTACTCCATTAGCAGCTCTAGAACCATAAAGAGCAGATGCTGCAGCATCTTTAAGAACTGTTATTGACTCTATATCATTTGGATTTATGGTACTCATCACATTACTTCCTGTATATATGTACCCTTCCATCTGTCCAGCAGAACCAGATACTACAGGAACTCCATCAACAACATATAGAGGTTCGTTTGAAGCATTCATAGATCCAATACCCCTTACCCTTACAGAAGAGGTAGAACCAGCCTGCCCCGAAAGAGTTGTAATTTGGAGACCTGCAACCTTCCCTTCCAATGCACTTTCAAAAGATACTCTAGGAACATCCTTAATAGCATCTTTTCCTACGACACTTGCTGCTCCTGTAAAAGTTCCCTTTCTTGCTGTGCCGTATGCAACAATCATAACCTGCTCTAATAGAGTGGCATCTGGATTCATAACAACATTAATAACGCCTCTATTTTGAATAGAGATCTCTTGTGTTATATAACCAATATAAGAAAAGAGTAAAACTGCGTCTGGTGATACGTTTTCCAAAACGTACTTTCCTTCCAGATCTGTTGTAGCTCCAATGGCTCTCTCTCCTTTAACCAATACGGTTGCAAAAGGGATAGGAGAACCATCTTCGGAAGAGGTTACAACTCCTGTAACCTTAATCTGAGCCGTTGCGATGAGTGTAAAACACATAGCAAAGACAATCAAGATAGATTTCTTCATAGATAGTTTAGTTTAAGTTTAAAAATTAAGTTAGTTAGGCTTTCTTTTCCGAAATTATAATAAAAAAATATAATTAACAAATAAACTATCAATTTAAAACCCTGTAGGAACACCCAGTAAAACAGAGTAATTAAGATGTAATAAATTACATAAATCAAGGCAAAATTCATAATACTTTATTATAAAACAATGCTCAACATTTACGATCTATAGAAAAACACCCTATTAAAAATAACTTCACTATAACATATAAAAAAGACAATCATGTAAATAAATACATGATTGCCAACAATCTAACTAATATGGAAAAAGTTTAGATTTTTTTTAAAATCAATTAAATAATCTATCTAAAAATTGAAATCTATCTTCTATTACCTCTATCTCCAAACTTTCCTCCTCCAGAAGGTCTGCCTCCTCTTCCGTTGGAATTTCCAGACTCAGGTCTCGGTTTTCTTACAGGCTCAACATACCCTTCTGGTTTCTCTAACAAAGCTCTGCGAGAGAGTCTCATTTTTCCACTTTTAGAGTCTATCTCCAATAATTTAACCTCAACAGTATCTCCGATAGCAAGAACATCTTCTACCTTTTCTACTTTTTTCCAATCCAACTCAGAGATATGTAATAATCCCTCCTTACCAGGTAAAATTTGTACAAATGCACCAAACTCTAGAATAGAGACAACTTTTCCTGTATATACAGTACCCTCTTCTGGGACTGTAACTATACCTTTAATCCATGCAAGCGCCTTATCCATATTCTCCTTGTTATCTCCAAAGATTTCAACAATACCGGTACCATTATTCTCTGTGATAGTAACAGTAGTTTCTGTAGTTTTTTGAATCTCTTGGATAACTTTTCCTCCTGTACCAATAACAGCTCCTATTGAGTCTCCAGGAATAACAATAGAGATAATTCTTGGAGCATGAGGTTTAAGATCCTCTTTTGGTGCATCCAACGTTTTAAGCATCTCTCCTAAAATATGTAGCCTACCTTGTCTTGCTTGCTCCAGTGCATTTTCTAGAACCTCATAAGATAAACCATCTACTTTTATATCCATCTGAGTAGCTGTAATACCATCGGCAGTACCTGTTACCTTAAAGTCCATATCACCTAGATGATCTTCATCACCTAAAATATCAGATAATATTGCATATTTTCCATCTCCTCCTTCTGAAATAAGACCCATTGCAATACCAGATACTGGTTTCTTAATTTTTATACCTGCATCCATAAGCGCAAGAGTTCCTGCACATACAGTAGCCATAGACGAAGATCCATTAGATTCTAAAATATCAGAAACGACTCTTACGGCATAAGGATTATCCTCTCCAGTAGGGACAACATATTTTAAAGCTCTTAGAGCTAAATTACCATGACCAATCTCTCTTCTACCTGTTCCTCTATATGGTTTAGCGTCTCCAGTAGAGAATGGAGGAAAATTATAATGAAGCACAAACTGCTCAGATCCTTCTACCAATACCTCATCTACAGCCTTCATATCTAAACGAGTACCCAAGGTTACAGTTGTAAGAGACTGCGTCTCTCCTCTTGTAAATAGAGCAGACCCATGAGTAGCAGGCAAATAATCCACCTCACACCATATTGGTCTAATTTGAGTTGTTGTTCTACCATCTAACCTTACTCCCTCATTCAATATCATGTTTCGCATGGCCTCTTTCTCAACAGAGTGATAATATCTATTAATCATAGCCATTTTAGCCTCTTGCTCCTCCTCTGGAATTGAAGCAATAAACTCCTCCTTAAGTGCCTCAAAGGCATCAGTTCTTTCATGTTTAGAAGATGGTGTTGTAGCAATCGAATAACATCTATCGTAACAGAAATCATATATAGCCTGCTTGAGCTCTAGGTCGTTCTCTTCGTGGCAATACTCTCTTTTTTGAGTTTTACCAACCTCTTCCATAAGCTCTATCTGTGCCTGACACTGAATTTTTATCTCTTCATGAGCAAATTTAATAGCCTCTAGCATCTCTGCTTCTGAGATCTCTTTAAACTCACCCTCAACCATCATAATATTATCCATGGTTCCAGCAACCATTATATCTATATCGGATAATTTCAAATCTGTAAAAGTAGGATTTATAACCAACTTACCATCTAACCTAGCTACTCTAACCTCAGAAATTGGACCATTAAAAGGAATGTCACTAACTGCTAAAGCAGCAGAAGCAGCAAGACCTGCCAAAGCATCTGGCATAATAGTTTTATCGGCAGAGATAAGATTGACATTCACAAAAACCTCTGCATGATAATCTTCTGGGAAAAGCGGCCTAAGAGCTCTATCTATAAGCCTAGAAACCAAAATTTCCGAATCGTTTGCTCTACCCTCTCTTTTTAGAAATCCACCTGGATATCTACCTGCAGAAGCATACTTCTCTTTATACTCAACAGAAAGGGGCATAAAATCTGTACCCTCTTTTGCGTCTTTAGCTGCAACAACAGTAGCTAAAAGCATCGTTGCTCCCATTTTTAATACAACCGATCCATCTGCCTGTTTAGCTAACTTACCAGTTTCAATTTCAATCTCTCTACCATCTCTTAATTTGATGGTCTTTTTTACTATATTCATATTAGTTTAAAGCAACTCGACTCTCCCTTTGAGAGTTATTAATAATTACTGATTCCGCTATATGCCCAACCTCGAGCTGCATTTTTTAATTGGGCACACTTAATCAAAATAAGTTTTGCAAAAATAGTTATAATATTATATATATTATCATATTGAACACAAAATGAATAAATAATATAAACCAATTATATTTAGAAAAATAACATAAAAAAACCGGCTAAAATATTTAAGCCGGTAATTTTCTCTTTATTTTCTAAGGTTTAGTGCCTTAATTATATTTCTGTATCTCTCAATGTCATTTTTCTTTAAATAATCTAGAAGACGACGTCTTTTTCCAACCAACTTCAAAAGAGATCTCTGGGTAGAGTAATCTTTTTTATTCGATTTAAGGTGATTGGTTAAGTGAGCGATACGGTATGAAAATAAAGCTACCTGACTCTCTGGAGAACCGGTATCTGCATTAGACTTTCCGTATTTTTCGAAAATCTCTTGCTTTTTTTCTTTTTCAAGATAAGTTGCCATTGTTCTAAGCAATTGATATTAATTATTTTCCCAAAATTGGGAGTGCAAAGTTACATATTATTTTTGAGTAAGCAAGTTATTTCTCTAATTTTGCTAAAATAACTACCACAAAATGATTGAATTTGACCAAGCGATTGAGATTATTAAATCTAACTCTCTCACTCCAACCACAGAGATCATCTCTTTAAAGGATGCCAATAATAGAGTCTTAGCTCAAAACATTTATGCCGATAGAGATATGCCTCCATTCGACAAATCTGCCGTTGATGGATATGCTTGTAAAAAAGAGGACATCACACTTGATTTAAAGAAAGTTGAGATTATAGCAGCAGGTCAAAAACCAAAATATGAAATAGTCCATAGGACATGTTCTCAAATAATGACAGGAGCAATGGTCCCTCAAGGAGCAAATTGTGTTGTTATGATTGAAGATACAGTATATAACGATGGTGTAATTACAATTCAAGATAGAGGTAAAGATAGAATTAAAAGCAATATCTGCTCTAAGGGAGAAGATATTAAAAAAGGAGAGCTTGTTCTTAATAAAGGAGAGATTATCACCTCATCCAAGATTGGGAGTATGTCTAATTTTGGATACTCGCAAGTAGAAGTATATAAAAGACCTTCAATAGGAATAATATCCACTGGAGATGAGATTGTCCCAAATGACTCATCTAACATACAAGAGTTCCAAATTAGAGATATTAATGGACCAATGTTAGAATCTCTAGCATCTGAGCTATCAGATAACAGCCAATTTATTGGAATAGTTACTGATAATAAAGAGAAACTTAAAGATACTCTTATAAAAAGTACTACTAAATTCCAAATAACAATTATTAGTGGCGGCGTTTCAGAGGGAGAGTATGACTATGTTCCACAGATTCTGAAAGAGATAGGGTTTACAATTCTATTCAATAGAGTTGCAATTCAACCTGGTAAACCTGCAACATTTGCAATTAAAAAAAATAATAAAAATAAGATCGACAGAGTAGTATTTGCACTTCCAGGAAACCCAGTTTCATCACTTATTCAATTCCATTTAATGATTAAACCTCTAATATTTGAGTGTATGGGGCACAATCACTCCACAAAAAAAATATCATTAAAAATTGATCAATACTACAAACGAAAAAACATAGATAGAACCTCTCTAATTCCAGGGAAAATAGACAACAACTATGTATCTCCGATCTTATACAATGGCTCTGCACATATACTATCACTATTTAAATCAGATGGGGTTATTATTATTCCTAAGGGAGTTAAAAGTGTAGAAAAAGGAGATTATGTTCAGATGATTCCTTTAAATTTATAGGTCCTATGTTTTTCAAAAAGAGAGAGAGCACCAGAGAGAGAGTAACAGCCATTGAACACCCTACAATTGGAATGGTTACTGTAAAATTTGCAGGACCAAGAAATAGAATTAAAATAGTAGTTAAGCCAAAGAATAATATAATTTTAAATTTACCTAATAATATCTCATTAACTGAAGGGATTAAATTTCTAGATCAAAAAGCAGAATGGGTCAATAATGCTATTAAAAGGCAAAATATTAAGCATCAAAATAACATCTTTTATATTGAAGATGGATCTAGAATTAGTACTCTATTTGGAAGTATATCATTTAAAATTGCAGATGGGCTAAATCACACAAACAAACCTTATAAAATTTATAAAACAACTCAATTAAATAATCAAATAGAGTATTTGATTGAGATAACTAAAAACACCCCCATAACAACTACTGAGGCTTTAATTGTTAAAATACTTCAAATAGAGGCAAAGGTGATATTAAAAAATAGAGTTGAATACTACAGCAATTTATTAAATCTCAAATACAACAAGCTTTTTTTCAAAAATAATAAAACAAACTGGGGTAGCTGCTCTAGCGCAAACAATATCAATCTTAATATCCACCTTTTAAGAATACCTCAACAGTTGTGCGATTACGTTATTTTACATGAATTATGTCATTTAGAGATAAAAAATCACGGACCTCTATTTCACAACAAACTAAACTCATTATGTAATCACAGAGAAAAAGAGTTATCAAAAGCTCTAAAAAAGTACTCAACAGCAATAACAATAGAATATAAATAAAGAGGTGCTCATATTATTATGAACACCTCTTAAAAAATATAGAATTAACTTACTATTTAGTAAGATCACTAATCTTAATAAACAGACCATCTACTCCAGCCAAAAGATCTTTTGAAATTGCTTTATAGTGAGCCTTAACATTAGATTTATCTGGATTATTAACTCTTTGATATAATTCGTTTCTTAATTCAACTGCTTGATTAATTATAGAAACTGCCTCTTCTGCTTTTTTATCTGGATTGATATAAAGAAATGTCCAACAATCCGAAATAACCTCAGAAACAAGATAATCAATATCCTTTTTAATAACTCTTAAACTTGCCATACTTTTTTAATAAATTTGTGCAAAGTTAATATTATTTTTTAAACTATAGTTTTACAACTCCAATTCCTGGTTTATCATTGAGAGTAATCTTTCCATCAACAATCTTAACTCCATCAAAAATATCGTTAGAGATCAATAGATTACCATCTAAATCGGCCCATTCTGTTTCTGTTGCTAGTTGAGCTGCAGCAGAAATAGCACAAGACGTCTCTGTCATACACCCTATCATAAGCCTCATATTCAGGCTTCTAGCATATGTTATCATCTCTCTTGCCTCTCTCATTCCAGTACACTTCATCAACTTAATATTAATTCCATGATAAGCCCCTTTTAATTTAGTGATATCTGTCAGACGTTGACATGCCTCATCTGCAATTACAGGCAATGGACTCCTCTCTGTTAACCAAGCAGTCTCGTCTAGCCAAAGTTTTGGCATAGGCTGCTCAATCATGGTAACACCTTTTGTATTTAACCAATGAATCATATCCAAAGCATAATGCTTATCTCTCCATCCTTGATTTGCATCAATATATATTGTTTTATCTGTAACAGATCTAATTGTATTAATCATCATTCTATCTGTTGCATCGTCACGTCCTAGCTTTACCTTTATAATATTATAAGGAGCAGCCTCTCTAGTCTTTTGTTTAACCACCTCTTCTGTATCTAAACCAACAGTAAAAGATGTATCTGGAGTTGTTTGAGAATTGAATCCCCATATTTTCCACCATGGTTGACCCATTATCTTTCCAACAAGATCGTGAAGAGCAATATCTACTGCTGCCTTTGCTGCAGTATTATTTATAGCAATGGACTCTACATAGGTCAATATATCCTGAATTTGAAATGGATCTTTGAATTTGGAAAGGTCTATTTTCTTCAAAAATTCCATAACAGACGCCTGAGTTTCTCCTAAATATGGAGGCATAGATGCTTCACCATAACCGGTATACCCATTCCATGATATCTCAGTAAGAACAATTGGAGTTGTGGTTCTAGTAAAATTAGCAATAGTAAACGGGTGTTTTAAAAGTGCATCAAAAGGCATCCATTTTAAAGTTAACTTTCCAGAGTTCTCCCTTTTCTGCGAAGATCTCTGTGAAAATAGTTGAGATGGGCTCAATAGAGTAGCTGCGGCAGTCATTAAGCCAGCAGACTTTAAAAAATTCCTTCTTGTGGTTAAATTACTCATTTTAATTAACTTTTTATTGTTTAAAATACCATGGATGATTTTTAATTGACACAATTTGATTATCCTTATCTATGTGGTTAAGATACCTTCTAGCTCTAAGCAATCTGCCCGAACCATCGTAATAATCGGGAGCGCCTTCTATTAATGAATTAATTCTTACAGATGTAGCTGAGTGAATAAAAGATCCGTTCTCTATGTAAATACCAACATGGGTAATTCTCTCTCTTCTACCTTCAGTAGCCTTTGTCCCAAAAAACAGTAAATCCCCTTTCTGTAAATTGTCAAATCCATTTTCAATATCAACCTCCTCTCCAGATAAAGCCTGTTGAGAAGCATCTCTATTAATAATTACTCCATTCATATAAAAAACAGTTTTAGTAAAGCCAGAGCAATCCAAAGCTTTTACCGATGTGCCACCCCACATATAAGGGAATCCAAGAAACTGCTTGGCTGTTTCTATAATGTTATCTGCGTTACAATTACGAGAAGAGAGCCAGCTTTCAAAATAAGTAGCATGAGCTCTATTTAAATAGGCAATCTTTCCATTTGGAATTTTAACTTTAAAATACGAGCCCGAAATCCCCTCTAATGCAAGAATATTACCCATAACAGCATCGCTTACAATCTGTGATCTATCATCTGCACTCTCTCTTAAAAGAGTATAATGAGCGGTGACAATTAATTTAGGTAACTCCATCCAAGCGCTATATTCTGCTCTATTCATATGAGCAATACTACCTGTTGTAACCCAAGCAATATAACCCTCTGGGGTCATAGCTCTTATCCAATAACTTTTTTTATCTAACAATCTTAAAGGAGTTCCCATAACTGTTTGAGTTGCAGACTCACTTGAATATGATGGAGAGTATCTGAAATTTATAACAGACTGAGCTGTTATACCGTAGATTTTTTCACCTAAATCTGTGTGAGGTAATACTATAACACTGTCAACAAACTCTATTTTTGACTCTTCTAATTTTTCTAGAAGAGACTCTTTTGCAGACAATTCGGTGGTTACACCTTTTAAGACAAACTTATTTATCTCAGAATTCTTCTCCAATGAAATCTCATAAGTCGCTGTCCTTCTGTCTGGTGCGAACTCTTGTTTTACAGAGTTAGAAATCTCATCAAAAAGCCCTTCAATTTTACTATCGTAAGATTCTGATTTACAATAAATCAAAAGAAGAGACAATAGACTAAAAAGTAATAGTTTTTTCATTAATTCAGTTATTTGAGGTTAGCACTACCACAAAGATATATTATATTTGCAAAAAATATAAAAATATGATAGTTGATTCGATTAAAGGTTTTGAAAGATATATTAATTTTCATCCTAGATTTGCCAAGGCTTATGAGTTTATGATTAAAACAGACTTATCAAAACTAGCTGTTGGTCAGCACCCAATAATGGGGAAAGAGATCTACTGCATAATCTCTGAAAATAGTGTTGAGGGTTTGGAAATTCCAAAATTAGAAGTTCACGACTCATATATCGATATACACATTTTATTAGAAGGTTCCGAAACCATCGGTCACAGAGATAGAAGCAGATGTAATGGAGATAATATTGCATACAACCAGAGTGAAGATATTGCATTTTTAGATGAAGCTCCAGAAAACTTTATCAATTTGGAGCCTATGAATATTGCTGTAATTTTCCCTTATGATGCACATGCTCCTCTTATTGGAAATGGCACTATAAAAAAGGCAGTAATTAAAATTCTGTTCTAAATAATTAAAATAACATGCATTTTCCCCAGAATAGAAGATACAACTCTTTTGTTGGCTATTTCAAAGAAAAATATGGAAGCAGATTACAAAAAATTGTAGTTGATGCTGGATTTACATGCCCAAATAGAGATGGAACAATATCTACTGGGGGGTGCACATTCTGTAATAACGATGCCTTTCACCCATCTTATAGTACTAGTGAAAAAGCTATTATCGACCAACTAAATGAGGGAATAGTTTTTCATCAAAAGAGGTATCGTAATGCCTCAAATTATTTAGCATATTTTCAGTCATACTCAAATACTTATGCAAGTATAGATATATTAGAAAAAAGATACCGTCAAGCTCTTTCACACCCGCTTGTAGCAGGAATTGTAATTGGCACTAGACCAGATTGTATTGATAATGACAAGCTATCTCTTCTAAAAGATATTGCTAAAGAGAAGATAGTTATTGTGGAATATGGAGTTGAATCTATCTACAATCACACTTTGAAACGAATAAATAGAGGCCATACAATTGAGTGTGCAATAGAGACAATAAACAAAACCGCTGAATATGGCCTCGACCAGGGAGCTCATTTTATTTTTGGACTACCGGGTGAGAGCAAAGAGCAGATGCTTAATTACGCCCAACTAATTAATAATCTTCCTTTAAATTCAGTCAAATTTCACCAACTTCAGATAGTAAAAAATACACCTATAGAAGAGGAGTATAATAAAAAACATGAGGATTTTATAGAGATGTCCCTTGATGAATATATCGATTTTTTTATCGACTTCTTAGAGATCCTCAAACCAGAGATTCATATAGAACGATTTGCTGGCGAAGTACCTCCAAGATTTGTCAACAAAACTCCTTGGGGTAAAATTAGAAATGTTGAACTCATACGTTTATTAGAAAAAAGATTGGAAGAGAGAGATACTTTTCAAGGAGCCCGTTTTAGCAGATAAGCTTTTTTATTTATCTTTGCAGATTAAAAAAACACTCCTATGCAACAGTTGTCTAATATCATCATTCCAGAAGGGCTTACATTTGACGATGTTCTTCTAATCCCAGCAAAAAGTAATGTTCTCCCAAGAGATGTTAGTTTAGCTTCTTATTTTTCTAGAGAGATAAAAATCAATGCCCCAATTGTCTCTGCAGCAATGGATACCGTAACAGAAGCCACCTTGGCAATAGCAATGGCTAGAGAGGGTGGAATTGGTGTGATTCATAAAAACATGCCCATTGATATTCAGATGGAGCATGTAAGAAAAGTTAAAAGAGCAGAGAATGGTATGATATACGATCCTATTACTATTTTAAAAGATAGTATTGTGGGAGATGCTCTAAAACTCATGAAAGAGAATAAAATTGGAGGGATACCAGTTGTTGATAACAATAAAAAACTTATTGGTATTGTTACAAACAGAGATCTTCGATTCATAGATAATATGAGGACTCCTATTGCAGAGGTAATGACAAAAGAGAATCTTATTACGGCAAAAAGAGGTACCGATCTTCAACAAGCTACAGAAATACTTAAAAATTACAAAATAGAAAAACTCCCTGTTGTTGACGAAGATGGTGTACTTATTGGGCTTTTGACTTATAAAGATATTACTAAAATTAAAGATAATCCTCAAGCATCAAAAGATGAAAAAGGAAGGCTACGTGTTGCAGCTGCCGTTGGTGTTGGAAATGATACTCTAGAAAAAGTTGAAAAGCTAATCTCCGTTGGAACAGATGCTGTGGTTATTGATACAGCACATGGCCACTCTCTCTTTGTGTTGGAGACAGTTAAAAAAGTTAAACAGACATTTAAACATATACAGGTTGTTGCTGGTAATATTGCAACTTACGAAGCGGCTAAAGCTCTTGCCGAATGCAACGTTGACGGTGTAAAAGTTGGAATTGGTCCTGGCTCAATATGTACAACTAGAGTGGTTGCTGGAGTTGGTGTACCTCAATTAACAGCAGTTATGCTAGCTTCAGAGGCTCTAAAAGGCACAGGAATTCCTGTAATTGCCGACGGAGGTATAAGATACTCTGGAGATATTGTTAAAGCTCTTGCTGCCGGAGCTAGTAGTATTATGGCAGGATCTTTGTTTGCAGGAGTTGAAGAGTCTCCTGGAGAGACCATTATTTTAAATGGTAGAAAATTCAAGTCATATAGAGGTATGGGTTCACTAGAGGCAATGCAACAAGGGTCAAAAGACAGATACTTCCAAGATATGGAGGAGGATATTAAAAAGTTAGTACCAGAAGGTATTGTTGCACAAGTTCCATACAAAGGAACTTTAAGTGAAGTTATATACCAGATGTTGGGCGGACTTAAAGCAGGTATGGGTTATTGTGGGGCTCCAAATATAGAAGAGCTAAGAAATGCTCAGTTTATGAGAATAACCTCTGCTGGAGTGGTTGAGAATCATCCTCATGATGTAACAATAACAAGAGAATCGCCTAACTACACAAGATAAAACACTCTATGATCAAATATATTGCTTTAATAATCTCATGCTTTTTACTTCTATCCTGTAAATATTTAAACTTTAGACAGGATCATGAAATTGTCGCTCAAATAGGAGATAATATCCTTTACAAAAAGGATATTTCCAATCTGATACCAGAAGGGACATCGGCAGCAGATAGCATCGAAATGCTTAAGCAATATATTAATAACTGGGCTATTAAATATTTAATGTTAAATAGAGCAGATAGAGAATTAAGTAAACAAGATAAAGATGTAGAAAAAGAGCTAGAAGAGTACAAGAATTCTCTTCTAGCTTTTAGATATCAAAAAAAATATGTAGAGAGTAGATTAGATACTCTAATTACTCAAGAGGAGAAAATTGAATATTATAATAATAACTCTCATAACATAAAACTTAACAATAGTATTGCTATATGCAGACTTATCAAGGTTACAAATTCTTCTCCCAACTTGCAAATAATTAGAAGCTTATACAAATCGAATTCAGAGGAAGATAAGTTTAGGATTGAGGAGATATGCCATAGCTCTGCAGAAAAATACATCGACTTTAATAATGAGTGGGTAGACTTTGCTGTTATTGCAAGAGAACTACCACTAAGTGTTCTAGATTTAGAGAAGGAGCTAGAATCTCAAAACTGGTTAGAGATTAACGATTCTGGATACTATTATTTTATATATCTTTACCAGAAAAGAGCCCCTGGAGAGACTCCACCTTTTGAATACTATAAATCTAGAATTCGAGAGATTGTTTTAAGTAAAAGAAAGCAAAATCTACTAAGAGAGTTGGAAAAAAATCTTATAGAAGAGGCTTTGGCAAAAAATTTGATAAAAACTAATTTAAACGACAAACCATAGTTATGAATAAAAGCAAAATCTGTATCATATTAATTATTACTCTCATCTCATTTGGGCAATTAGCTTATGCTCAGAGGTATGAGAGAGGCCTTATTGACAAAACTGTTGCTTTGGTTGGTGGGGAGATGATTCAACTATCTACTATTGAGGCTGAGGTACAGATGATGATGCTTCAAGGCATAACTTCTGATAAAAATATAAGATGTGAAGTTTTAGAAAACTTAATAATTCAAAAACTTCTTCTTACGCAAGCTAGGGCAGATAGTTTATCAATAAATCCAGATCAAATTGAATCTGAATTAAACAGAAGAATTCAAGAGGTTATGACTCAACTTGGTGGAGAAAAGGCTACAGAAGAGTACTTCAAAAAACCAATTTTTAAACTCAAAGCAGACTGGAGAGAGATGCTTACAGAGCAATTTATGACCCAAGAGATGAGATCAAAAATAGCACAATCAATATCAGAAATAACTCCATCAGAGGTAAATAGATTTTATCAGAATACTCCACAAGATAGCCTACCAATTGTGCCAACTCAATATAAATTTAGGCAGATTGCAATATATCCCGATAAAGAGAGTGCCGTTCTCTCTGTAAAAGAGAGGCTGTTAGAGTTCAGAGAGAGAATAATCAAAGGAGAGAGATTCTCAACTTTAGCTACACTCTATTCTCAAGACCCAGGAAGCGCTGTAAGGGGCGGAGAATTGGGAATGGCTGCTGCTGCAATGTATTGGGCACCTTTCTCAGATGCCGCCATGTCTCTTAAGGAGGGACAAGTCTCACAAATTGTTGAGACTCCTGATGGTTTTCATATTATTCAAATGATAAAAAAAGAGGGAGAGATGTTCAATGCAAGACATATTCTATTAAAACCTCAATATACAACAATAGATAGAGCAAAAGCATTTAATGAGTTAGATAGCATCAGAAATCTAATTGTTTCAGACAGTATCTCTTTTGTTAATGCAGCAATGAGGTTTTCTCAAGATCCTAAATCATATATAAACGGAGGGCTTGTTTCTGATAAATATTCGGGATCGGCATATTTCGAAAAAGATCAACTTAAACCAATCGATTTCAATATATTAAAAGACCTAAAAGAGGGAGAAATCTCTATGCCTTTCGAAACTACTGATGACGAAGGTAGGAGTGGAAATACTGTTTATAAAATAATTAAATTAGAGCAGATTATCCCTTCACATATTGCAAACTTCCAATACGATTACTCTATTTTACATAACGAAGTTACAAATAGAGAGGCGATGAAAGCTATCGAGAGATTTATTGATAAGAAAAAAGAGAGTACTTTCATAAGAGTAGACTCTCTATTTGATAATTGCCCGTTTATTAGAGAAGGATGGTTAAAATAGTTTAATGAAAAGAATTACTATATCTCTTACCTTTTTGATCATAATTGGTATAGCGTCGCTTATTGCCCAAAATAATAATAAAACAGAAGATAGACTTGTAAGATTAATTAGGGCAAAAACGGCAGAAATGTACCAGTCAGAGATTAATAATATCAGACGCGTAACAGGGCCTGCTCAATTTCTACATAATGGAGCTCTTATTATATGTGATACAGCAATATGGGATGTGACTAATAATATCATTGATGCAATCGGCAATGTAAAAATCATTCAAGATCAGACAACACTAGCAGGAGATAGAATTCATTATATAGCAGATAGCTCTCTTGCAAAAGTTAGAGGTCATCTAGTTGAACTTACAGATAAAGACAGCAATGTCCTTAGGACACACTATTTAGATTACAATACAAGAGATAGTATAGCATTCTTCTACAATGGTGGAAGCATGAGAGATAATAAACAAAATACTATTGAGAGTTTTAGAGGATACTTCTATGCAAAAGAGGATGTTTTTAAATTTCTCCAAAGAGTAGAAATGAGTAGTGATTCGTTAATATTAGCATCTGATTCTATTAAATACAATACAGCAACAAATATTATTGAGTTTTTAGGACCAACTAATATATGGCATGTAGATGGCTTCTTATCTTCAAACTATGGATGGTATAATAGGGATTCTGAGCAATATAACTTTAATAATAATGCATATATTAAGAGCGGTCATAATGAGATATGGGCAGATACTATTAACTACAATAGACCTTCATTAAAGGCAGAGCTATTTAATAATGTGCAAATAACAGATAGTGTTCAGTCTATAATTCTATATTCCGACTATGCAAAGTATGTAGATAGAGAGATTAAAGATGCAATCCTATACCGTAAACCAACAATTGGCTACTATACAATAGAAAATGGTGTAAAAGACACCCTATTTTTTAGCTCAGATACCATTAAATATATATCAAAACCATTAATACTAATAGACTCAAATACTATTAAGATTTCTAAAAAAAGGGCTCAAGAGAGTTTAAGAGACCCCATTCAAGAGATGTTTGGAAGTAAAATACCTCCTAAAGCAGACCCCCCATCTACTCCACCACCAAGTGAAAACTCTCAAGCTACAGAAAATGACATTAATATTAGTGATCAATTAACCAATGTTGAGTTAATGGATTCGCTAAAAATAGATAGAGAGGCAATATATATTAGTAGTGAAGACTCTACCATACAAGAGTCAACACAGTACCATAGATTTATTAAGGCATATAAAAATATTAAATTCTATCGGCAAGATATTCAAGGTGTGTGTGATTCGTTAGAATTTAACTCTATTGATTCAATTATCCGGCTATATAAAAACCCAGCACTATGGCACGATAAAAATCAATTTACAGCAGATAGTATTCAACTAATTATATCTAATGGATCTTTAAATAAAGCAGATCTACTATCAAATGCATTTGTTATATCAAAAGAGGACTCTATCCACTACAATCAAATTAAGGGAGCAGATATTGTAGCATACTTTAACGAAGGCAAATTAACTAGATTTGATGCATATGGAGGTGTTAATATTCTCTTCTTTTTTGAAGAAGATAGTATTATTACAACCATGAATGCAAAAAAATGCAGATTGATGACAGCTACAATAAATGATGGTAAATTAGAGAGAATTAGGTACTTCGAAAATATCGATAGTGATGCTTACCCAGTAATAGATCTGGAGAGAAGCAAAATGATGCTAAGCGGATTTAGATTAAGAGATGAGGAGAGGCCTAAGAAAAGATCTGATGTTTTTAATCGTAAAACAAATCATAGCAGAATAGAGGAGATTAAAAACATAATTACTCCAACCTTCAGATTCACTCAAACATTCTTTCAAAAAGTTCCAGAATCAAAAGTTGTTTTATAAAAAAGGGTGACTTAATTAAGTCACCCACATTTCTATTCTCAATATATATTCTTACCAAATATTAAGAGGCAGACCATGCATTTTCTTTCTAACCTGCTCTCTTACTTCTGAAATTATATTTTCGTCCTCTATATTAGATAGAACTCTATCCAATAACTCAACTATGAACGGCATATCTTTCTCTATCAAACCTCTAGATGTGATTGCAGGTGTACCTACTCTTATACCAGATGTTTGGAAAGGAGATCTACTATCAAAAGGAACCATATTTTTATTAACAGTGATATCTGCCGATACTAATACCTTCTCAGCTACTTTACCTGTTAAATCTGGAAACTTACTTCTTAGGTCTATAAGCATAAGGTGATTATCTGTTCCTCCTGATACAACTTTATAGCCTTTATCTATAAAAGCAGATGCCATTGCAATTGCATTTTTTTGAACCTGTTGTTGATACAGTTTAAACTCTGGCTGAAGTGCCTCAAAGAAAGAAACAGCCTTAGCTGCAATACAATGCTCTAATGGACCTCCTTGAATTCCAGGAAAAACGCTGGAATTTAAAACAGCAGACATCATCTTAACAGCACCCTTTGGAGTTGTTATTCCAAACGGATTCTCAAAATCTTTACCCATTAAAATAATACCACCTCGAGGACCTCTAAGGGTTTTATGTGTAGTAGAAGTTACAATATGAGCATGTTTAACAGGATTCTCTAATATGCCTGCAGCAATTAACCCAGCTGGGTGAGCCATATCTACCATAAAAATTGCGTCAATCTTATCTGCAATCTCTCTCATTCTAGCCCAATCCCACTCTCTAGAATATGCAGAAGCTCCACCAACAATAAGCTTAGGTCTAAATTCTAAAGCCTTTCTCTCCATATCTTCGTAATCAACCATACCTGTTGTTTCACTCAAACCATACGCTATGGCATTATACCACATACCAGACATATTTACAGGAGAGCCATGAGTTAAATGCCCCCCATGAGCTAAATCTAGACCCATAAAAGTATCTCCAGGCTTTAAACAAGCCATGAAAACAGCCATATTGGCTTGAGCACCAGAGTGTGGCTGCACATTTGCATACTCTGCATCAAAAAGTTGACAAAGTCTATCAATTGCTAACTGCTCAACCTGATCGACAATTTCACATCCTCCATAATATCTGGCACCAGGATATCCCTCTGCATACTTATTAGTCAATACAGAACCTAAAGCGGCTAAAACTTGTGGTGTCACAAAGTTCTCTGAAGCAATAAGTTCAATACCATGCAATTGTCTATTCTCTTCCTTCTTTATAAGTTCGAATATTTGAAGATCTTGTTTCATTATATAATATTTAGTATATACTTTTCTAAAAAATTGTCACCAAAGGTACAAAAAAAAATTAGTTATTAGCTATTAATTACAAAAAGAGGCTGTTTGATTATAACAGCCTCTAAAGTGTATAGTAATTTCTGAATTTATTAGCTATTAAATTAAAAAGCTATTCCAAAATTACAACTCTGTTCAATATTGGCTTATCGAATGGCTCATTCTTATCACCTTTTGCAATAACCTCTAATTGTTGAGGATTAACACCAAATTTATTTACAAGAGCATTGTAAACAGCATTTGCTCTATCTTCACTAAGTTTTTGATTAATCCTTCTACTACCAGTTGCACTATCGGCAGATCCCATAATTTTGTACTTTTTACCAGATTTTTTAACAATTTCTGCAAAATTTCCAATATTGATTAAATCTTTATCTGTTAATCTAGATTGACCTATAGGGAAGAATATAGCAATTGGAGACACAACATACTCAACAACATTAACAACCTTAGGCTCACTCTCTTTAGCTGCAGTTAACTCTCTAGATAATTTACTACTCTTATCTTCTGCATCTCTAATTCTTCTCTCTAACTCATCAATTCTGTTATTGTATGGAGAGTAGTCTGGAACGATTGGCGGCTGATATCTGTTAAAACCTCTCTTAGCAAAGTTATATGTAAAACCAACTGTAGCCGATACAATCTCCTCAATACCATTACCCACATTATAACCGTCAAATCTTCTATTTACAAGAAGTGCTCTAATCTCTAGATTTAGATTCAAAGCATCAGATAATCTAACTTTATTAATTAGACCTGTAACAGCTGCTGCCTCTTTAAACTCAGGGTTTACATTTTTCTTCCAAGATTTTGCATAACCGACACCCAAAAACGGAATAAACTCTATTGTTCTATCCATTCTATAACCACCGATTGTAGAAGAAAGATTCCAAAGAACATCTGCATGTAGATTGAAAAAGTTAAATTTCTCATCATAAAATCCAGCCAATTTACTAGAAGGACCTGTAATAAATTTAGCCAAAGGGTCTCTAACAACTCCTACTGCCTCATAACCTGAATACTGAGCTCTAAAACCAATAGAAGGTGTTACCCATTTTCCTATTGAAAAATCTACTGCCGGTGATAACCTATCTTTGAATGATGCATTATTGTCGTGCTCCCCAAAAAGAACCTGGGTACCAGCTCCAAAAGAGATAAACCAATTGTCAAAAAATTTATTAGTAACATATGCCCCATATTTACCTCCATTATCTACGTTTTGTGCAAAAAGAGATAAAGAAAACAATAATGTTAATGATAAAAATACGATTTTTTTCATGATATAATTTTTATTAGTCATTACGCTTAATTTGTAGGATTTAAACAAAGATAATTCAAAATAGTTCATTCTCAAAAGTTGAGTAATACTAAAAAAAATAAGCCGAACTTGTGCTCGGCTTATCCTTTAATACAGTATATCTAAATTACTCTTCTGATATGATCTCTAATTTAATATTAGCTTTGATATCTTTATGACACTTAACAACAGCCTCATAGATACCAACCTCTTTGATTGAATCATCTCCAAGAATAGTGATATTTCTTCTGTCTACCTGAAAACCTTTTTGAGCTAATGCCTCTGCGATTTGGATATTATTAATAGATCCAAAAATTTTTCCAGTTGAACTAACTTTAGTAGCTAAGGTAACTTGAACACCCTCTAGTTTTGCGGCCATTTGTGTAGCCTCTTCTCTAATTTGCGCCTCTTTATGAGCTCTTTGTCTCATATTCTCTGCATGCATTTTTTTTGCAGATGGAGTAGCCATAATAGCAAAGCCTTGAGGTATCAGATAGTTGGTAGCGTAACCGTTACGCACTACTACTATATCATCTTTGTGACCTAAATTAGGTACATCCTGTTTTAGTATAATTTCCATTTTATCTCTCTCTTAGCTTATTTCAATAAATCTGTAACATATGGTAGTAAAGCCAAGTGTCTGGCTCTCTTAACAGCCTGTGATACTTTCTTTTGAAACTTCAAAGATGTACCTGTCAAGCGGCGAGGTAGAATCTTACCTTGTTCGTTAAGAAACTTCTTTAGAAACTCTGCGTCTTTATAGTCAATATATTTAATACCTGACTTTTTAAAACGGCAATATTTTTTCTTTTTTACCTCAACTGTAGGAGGGTTTAGATAACGAATTTCGTTGTTTGCTTGTGCCATAATTATGCCTCCTTTGTTTTAGATTCTGCTTTATTGGCTCTTCTCTTCTCTGCATAAGCAGCAGCATGCTTATCTAAAGCAAATGTTAGAAATCTGATAATTCTCTCATCACGACGATACTGAATCTCAAGCTTGCTAACAAAAGTTGGATCTGCCTTAAATTCAATTAGGTGATAAAATCCTGTAGTCTTCTTTTGAATTGGATAAGCCAATTTCTTTAGGCCCCAATCCTCTTCGTGAACTATCTCACCACCATTATCGGTGATGAAATCACGATACTTTTTTACCGCTTCCTTTATCTGCACATCAGATAAAACGGGAGTTGCAATGAAAACGGTTTCGTAATTTTTCAACATACTCTATATTATTTTTTAAATAAAAAGGGCTGCAAATATATAACAATATTTTCAGCCCTCCAAATTATAATAATAACACCCTATTTTACAGGGGCATTCTTAAGTACCTCTACAACATAATTCCACCACTTCTCAACAGTGTCAATCTCTACTCTTTCGTCTGGTGAGTGAGGAGAACGAATAGTAGGACCACAAGAGATCATATCCCAATGAGGGTATGGACCACCTAAAATACCACACTCCAGACCAGCATGTATAGCTTTTACCTCTGGTTCTTTTCCAAACATATCTTTATAAACACTCTTCATTGTTTTTAGAATTGCAGAGTTTACATTTGGCTTCCAGCCTGGATAACCACCAGAGAAGGTTACCTCTGCACCAGCAAGTTCAAAAACAGAGGCTATCGATTGAGCTAAAATATCTTTTGCAGAGTCTACCGAACTACGCATAAGAGTTTTTATCTCTATCACTCCATTATCAGATTTTACTATAGCAAGATTATTTGATGTTTCAACTAAACCTGGCATAGCATCGCTCATTCTCTCTACTCCATTTGGACAAGCATAAACAGACTTAATCACATTTAGAGCAACCGCTTTCTCAATAACACTATCTTGCTTCTCACATGGAACCAACTCTATACTCACAGTTGGCTCATGAGCCACTAACTCTGCTTTAATGTCGGTTAAATGTGATTCAATTAAAGATTTTGCAGCCTCAACATTTGAAGATGGTATAACAACCTTAGCAAAAGCCTCTCTAGGGATAGCATTTCTTAAACTACCACCATCTATAGAAGCAAGTTCAACACCCAACTCTTTAAGCATCGGCAAAAGAACCCTTACCAATATCTTGTTGGCATTTCCTCTACCTAAGATAATATCCATTCCAGAGTGTCCACCCTTAAGACCTGTTACTCTCAACTCATAAGAGTCGCCTTGAGGAGCTGCAACACTATTATATTTAAATACAACATTAGTATCTAAACCTCCAGCACATCCTACATATAACTCACCCTCATCTTCTGAATCTAAGTTTATTAAGATATCACCATCTAAAAGACCAGGCTTTAACCCTCTTGCTCCATTCATTCCTGCCTCCTCATCAACTGTAAATAGGGCTTCAATTGGACCATGAACCATATCCTTATCCTCAAGAACAGCCATAGCTACTGCAATACCTAATCCATTATCTGCACCAAGAGTTGTGCCCGTTGCATATACCCAACCATCGACAATTCTAGGAACAATAGGGTCCTTCTCAAAATCGTGAACTTTATCACTATTCTTTTGAGGAACCATATCTATATGTGCTTGGAAAATTATTCCTTGACGATTCTCCATTCCTGCCGATGCTGGCTTTTTAATAATAACATTGCCAATCTCATCTTTGATGGTTTCTAAACCCAACTCTTTTCCAAAATTAAGAAGGAATTCAATTGCCTTCTCCTCTTTTTTAGAAGGTCTTGGAATTTGGGTAAGAGAGTAAAAATGTGTCCAAACTCTTACAGGGTTTAAATTTCTAATGTCCATAACTATATTTTTTAAAATTTATAATAAATTACCATCTAAATACAATTAAAAGATTGCATAAGTTCAAAAATACTATTTTTTATTAAAACTACAATCGTCCAGTTGCAATATCTATAGGAAAAGAGAGTGTAGCTCCAAGTTGATATATAGGCACCCTACTCATTAATAGCATAGTCTGTCCATCAGAAATTCTAACATTTGTCATTACTGGTTTTCTATAAAGCACGGCCCCTTTTGATGCCTGTTGAGAAGCAACTGAACGTGAAGCAGGATCTATAACCACCTCCAAAGTTATTGGACGCCCGGAGAGGTTATTTGCAGGTAAAAGCCCTAAATCATCAGAGACTCTGAACGCAATATACATCTGTCTTTCGTTTGAAATACTTGGAATAACGTCAAAAGAAGCAGTCTGAATTCCTGTTGATACTTTTCCTAAAAACAGAGATAACGCCTCTTGCTCCAATCTGTTTATCTCTTCAATTACAGCCCTCATAGCATCTCCACTAAAAGTTGCATCTGTGTCTCCAGTAATGATATCTAGCCTCTTAGACCTTAACCTAAAAATCAAAGCAGCAGTCTCTTCTGCTCTCCTTTCTAGACTCTTCTCTATTACTTGATTTTGCTGAACAGCAACTCTCTCTACGCCAGTTGCAGTCTGAACTGTACGATATAGAGTAGTCTTCTCTTTTGATAGATTAGATGTTGTCATAGATCTGGTAAATAGATCTTCACTATTCATATTAGGATATACTACTTTACTGTTTTTACCAGAGTAACTATCAGACCAAATAATTAAGCCTTGATTTATCATCTCTAGAAAATTTGCCGATGCATTTCTAGATCTACTTAGATTGATGGCAATATTGACAGAAGGATCTGCCTCTATATATGGGATTAGCTCTATTGATGATATTTTATACCTCTTATAATTCTCTAAAGAGGCCTCAACTCCAAGATATTTAGATGCAAATCTAGCGTAAGGCCCTGCCACAAAATCCTCATACTGAGCTTCAACTCTTAAATGAAGAGTTGTTGACGGAAGTGAGTAAACTAAAGCACCTGCAGGAGCACTCTCTCCAGGATTTAGCACTTGTGCATTTAACGAGAAAGCACAAAGAACAAATAGGCTTATAAAACAAAAAACTCTTTTCATATCAATTATTATTAATTCTCAAATTTACAAAAAATATAGTAACCGTATTACCTCTATATGTCAGATGGTACTCTTTTCCACCTTTTGTGAGACCACAACCAATTATGAGGATTCCTAACTATAGACTCCTCTAGTACTGCTGCATATCTTCTGGTTATCTCTCCTTCAATTTCTTGAGAAGGTCTTTCTGAAATCATATGAAATCTTATTGAATAATTACCTCTATTTAAAGGATACATCTCTACAAATACAACAGGGCAGTCTAATATCTTTGATAAAACCTCTGGACCATTAAGCATTAATGTTGGTTGATTCAAAAAAGTAACTCCAAATTTAGATCCAGTCTTGGGACACTGATCTGCAAAAAGAAAATAAGCCAATGAACTCTTTCTGTTTTTTATCATAAATCTGGCTATACTCTTTGACTCTACTAGCCCAAGCTTATATACTCCACCGCTACTATGGTTGGATCTTATCCACTTAATTATCCTATCAGAAATATGGCTTCGTTGCTTTTTATAAGCAAAAATAAACTGATCTCTTCTATAACCAATTGCTCCCTCCTCATTATACATATCCATAAGCCCTAAATATTCCCAGTTGCCCATATGGGCACCAACAAAAATAACAGAATCACCTCTTTGCTGAATCTGTTTTACAATCTCTGGATTCTCTAATTTAACCATTTTAGCTATTTTCTGCTCAGATGATGAGACAAGCCAAAAATTTTCTGCAATAACTGAAGCAAAATATTTATAAAATTTTTTCGCTAGTAAATCTATCTCTTTGTACTTTAAATTAGGAAACGACCTAGCTAGATTTGTCGTAATTACACTTTTTCTGTATCCCAGTAATTTAGCTATGAAAAACATATATAAATCTGCTAAATAATAATGAATTTTAAGAGGCAATAGGGAGTAAAGATAAAATGGTCCAGCCACTAATAGAAATAAAAAATCCTTCATGTTTTGGTAAAACTTTTTAACAAAGTTATCCAAATTTTATTATTTTTGCGAACATTGGATTTTACAAACTAAATAATATTTGATTTTATGTTCAAAGGACAACCGAAAGGATTACTTGCAGCAGCCCTGGCAAATATGGGTGAACGCTTTGGTTTTTACACCATGATGGCAATTCTGGTACTATTCCTTCAATCTAAATTTGGATTAAGTGGAACTCATGCCGGAATTATCTTCTCTGTTTTCTATGCTCTTATCTACATTCTAGCATTAGTAGGGGGTATTATTGCAGACAAAACTAGAAACTACAAAGGCACCATTATTACCGGCTTGGGTGTGATGGCATTGGGTTATCTAATGATAGCTATTCCTTCACCAACACCAGTTTCTAATAAAACACTATTTTTAATTATTAGCTGTTTTGGCCTATTTGTTATTGCATTTGGTAATGGTCTATTTAAAGGAAACCTTCAAGCTCTTGTTGGTCAAATGTATGACAATGAAAAATATAGCAAAATGAGAGACTCTGGATTCCAACTATTTTACATGTTTATAAACGTGGGTGCTATGTTTGCTCCTTTTGTTGCTAAATATGTTAGAGGTTGGTGGTTAGGAAAACAAGGCTTTTTGTACAATCCAAACCTTCCTACAATATGTCACGCACATCTTGATGGAACCATCACTCCAGAAGGAACGGAGAGACTTCGTCAACTTGCTACGGAAGTAGATATTAATGGAGCATTTGCTGGAGCAGACACTACAGCATTTGTTAATGAGTACTTAAACTCATTTGTTACTGGTTTCCACTACGCATTTGGTGTTGCAATCATAACAATGATTATCTCTATCGTGATATTTGTTGCTAATAAAAAAACTCTTCCAGATGTTAAAAAGAAAACAGCTGCAGAAAACAAAGCTGCCGGCGTTACAGAGATGGAGATTAAAGAGGTTAAACAACGTCTATACGCTCTATTTGCAGTTTTTGCTGTTGTTATTTTCTTCTGGTTCTCATTCCACCAAAATGGACTTACTCTAACTTTCTTTGCTAGAGATTATACTCATTTAGATCTTTTTGGCTTTA
>WPCG01054064.1_pt1 | contig 24778 bp, 24 predicted proteins | sample 5403311 | NCBI WGS metagenome assembly WPCG01 (sample SAMN12869467, study PRJNA574797) | sludge metagenome | isolation source: wastewater treatment of Control | place: China:Beijing | collected 2019-05-17 | reverse complement strand
TTCTATTTAATTTAGTTTTAGTTATAGTTTCGAATTTATTTAATTTGAAATCAAGAATGCTAACTATTATACCATTTATCTTTTTAATCTCTATTATTGCATCAGCAATGCCAGGATTATTTAGATTTAATAGTTACATATTAATATATTCAATTGTATTTATTTCAGATATTATTGTTGAATTACACAAGCAAAAAAAAACATTAAAGATAACTAGACTAATAATAATTATAACAGCTTTTACATTTACAAGTTATATCACCAGTTATAGAGTTATGTTTAGAGATACATCTCATTTAGTTGCTAATACACATAGATACAACTTATATTATCCATATTACACCGTATTTAATCCTAAAGTCTCATATCAACGAGAAATTTTAAATGAAGCATTAAGATATGAAGGAAAAAAATAAAATTATTTATCTATCTGTTGTAATGAGTGTTTATAATGGAGAACAGTATATAAGAAAAGCCGTAGAAAGTATATTAAATCAAACTTATCCATATTTTGAATTTATAATAGTAAATGATGGGTCTACAGATGAGACTATACATATTATAAAATCATTTAAGGATAACAGAATTATTTTAATAAACAAATCCAATACAGGATTAGCTGATTCCTTAAATATAGGTATTAAGTCCTCAAAATATGACTGGATTTTAAGAATGGATTGTGATGATATTTCTTTACCAAATCGTTTTGAAATACAAGTAAATAATATAAGCAATAATGTTTCAGTTATTGGAGGTCAAGCTGATTATATCAATGATAATGAGACTATAATATGTAAATCAAAACAACCAATAACTCATAATTTAATAGTAAAAAAACTAAAATTAGGTATATCACCATTTATTCATCCTACTGTTTTAATGAATAAAAAACTTATAACAAAAATAGGAGGTTATGATAAAAACCTAATCTCAGCTCAAGATATAGACTTGTGGTATAGATTGATAATACCTAAAAAAAAATTCATAAACCTACCAGATGTTGTAATAAAATATCGAATTAACGAAAAGGGAATATCAAAAAAACAATCAAATAATCAAACAATTAATTCAATTATTGCTGGAATTAAATTTTATAACAGTATTTACAGACAATTAGAAAACTCAGAATATAATATCATTGTTGAAAAAGTTATAAAATCTAAAAAATATCATTTTATAGAAAAATTATTATTACTAAAGTCTAGGAATAAATCAATTATTATCAAAAAAATATACTCAGCTATGGTTGTCTTAATAAAATACTCATTAATGCGTTCACTGAAATTTAATATTACTAATTAAATTTTATACTAAACGGTGTATCTTTTTAAAAAATAAAATAATAATTAAATCACGATATTAATTAAAGAAATGATATTAATTGATAGTTTACACATCAATATAGGTGGGGGAAAAATACTGTTGGATTATTTAGTTGAAGAACTTGAAAAAAGAAATCTAAATGTTTTTTATTTACTAGACTCACGATGCAAAGGAGAGTATAATCAAATTCCTTTAAACCGAAAAATATTTATAAAAGCAGGGCCTATTAACAGAATAGTTTTCTATTTAAAAAATAAAAAAAAATTTAATACTATTTTTTGTTTTGCAAGTATTCCACCTCCAATTAAATATAAAAACAATATTGCAATTTATACCTATTTTCAACAGTATCTTTTCATTGATGATGTTAAAAAGAAATCATTAAGATTTATATGGACTTATATTAAAATAGCATATGTAAAATCTTTGAAAAACAACACAAATTATTGGATTGTTCAAAATAGATTAGTTAAAGAAAAACTTGGCTATAAGTATAATATCCCACAAAATTATATTGAGATTATACCATTTTTTAAATCTCTTAACATCAAAACTAATAAAAAAACACCCAATTCATTTGCTTATATTAGCACTGCACCACCTCATAAAAATCATTCAAAATTAATTGAAGCATGGAACATTTTGAAATCAAAAAATATAACTCCAATTTTACATGTTACTGTTCCATCAACTTCTGTTGAAGTTATAAACATAATAGATAATGCAATCCAAAATGGTGCCTTAATTATAAATCATGGATATATTAGTAAAACAGAAGTAATTCATATTTTAAGTATTTCTGAATATTTAATTTATCCTTCACTTGCCGAAAGCTTTGGTCTACCTCTAGTAGAAGCCGTTGATGCTGGATGTAAGGTAATTTCTGCAGATTTAGATTATGTTTATCAAGTCATAGAACCATCATATACATTTGACCCATTTAGCGCTCAATCAATAGCAAATGCAGTTGAAATGAGTTTTAAAAATAATCTTCCACCTTCAAAAAAAATAATTAATAATGATATTATCAATTTAATAAAAATGATATCTGAGTCTTAATAACTAAAAAGAATAATTATATATGGTAATATTCAAAAACAAAATTCTTTTAATAACAGGTGGCACGGGTTCTTTTGGTAACGCTGTTCTTCGTCGTTTTTTGAACGATGATAGGTTCAGCGAAATCAGAATTTTTAGCCGTGACGAAAAAAAGCAAGATGACATGCGTCATCAATTACAGAACCCAAAAGTTAAATTCTATATAGGTGATGTTAGAGATAAGCGTAGTGTAGATTGGGCTATGAAGGGTGTGGATTATGTTTTTCATGCTGCTGCTCTAAAACAGGTGCCCTCTTGTGAGTTTTTTCCAATACAGGCTGTTCGCACAAATGTATTTGGCACAGAGAATGTTATTGACTCTGCTGTGGAGCATGGTGTTAAAAATGTGGTGGTGTTAAGTACAGATAAGGCTGCCTACCCTATTAATGCTATGGGTATAAGTAAAGCAATGATGGAAAAGGTGGCTATTGCAAAGGGTAGAGCTTTGGGTGCTGATGCTAAAACAACAATTTGCTGCACACGTTATGGAAATGTGATGGCTAGCCGTGGTTCTGTCATTCCTCTTTGGATAGAGCAGATTAAGGCTAGTAAAGAGATAACCATAACAGACCCAAATATGACAAGGTTTATGATGACTCTAGACGATGCTGTAGATTTGGTATTGTATGCTTTTGATCATGGTGTAAATGGCGATCTTTTTGTTCAAAAAGCTCCTGCTGCTACTTTAGATGTTTTAGCGAATGCTCTTACTGAGTTATATGGTGCTAAAGCTAATATTAGGGTAATTGGTACTCGTCATGGAGAGAAGTTATATGAGACTCTTGTTACAAGAGAAGAGATGGCTAAAAGTGTGGATATGGGTAACTACTATAGAGTTCCTTGCGATACAAGAGATTTGAACTACGATAAGTACTTTGTGGAGGGAGAAGAAAAGGTATCAAGGTTTGATGATTATCACTCACACAACACACATAGGCTAACAATGCAAGAAATGAAAAATTTACTCATAAAATTAGAGATAATTAATAGGGATTTATAATAATGAAAAAAATCTTAGTTTTAGGAGCAAATGGCATGGCTGGCCATTTAATCACAATCTTCTTAAAAGAAAAGGGCTATTCTGTTACAGGATTTTCTACCAAGCCTATCACATATTGTAATAATATTGTTGGTAATGCGTTAAATCTAGTAGCTTTTAAGGATATACTTTTAGTAGGAAGATATGATGTAGTTATAAATTGTATTGGCATTCTTAACCAAACAGCCGAAGAAAATAAATCAACTGCTGTTTACTTAAATAGCTATTTACCTCATTTGATTGCCGACACCTTAAAAGATACTCCAACAAAGTTAATTCACATGAGTACAGATTGTGTATTTGCGGGAAACACTGGTCCATATTTTGAAGACAGCTTTAAAGATGGGAAAACATTCTATGATAGGACAAAAGCTCTTGGAGAAGTTGATGATTATAAAAACTTAACATTTAGAAATTCAATTATTGGTCCAGACATAAATATAGATGGGATTGGTCTATTTAACTGGTTTATGAAGCAGTCAGGAACTATAAGTGGTTTTACAGGTGCTGTTTGGACTGGTGTTACAACACTAACACTTGCAAAAGCAATGGAAAGAGCTATTAATCTAAATCTTACTGGATTATACAATTTAGTTAATAATGATTCTATTAGCAAATATGAGTTATTGATACTGTTTAATAAATACTTTAAAAATAATAATCTTCTAATTAATCCTTCTGATAAATTAAAATTAGATAAAACTCTAAAATGTAATAGAACTGATTTTGATTTTATTGTTCCTTCTTACGAGCAAATGGTTGTAGAGATGAGAGAGTGGATAAATACTCACAAAGAAATTTATCCTGGTTACTAATAATATATTTCTATGGGGAAATTAAAATTAATGACAATTGTTGGCACTAGACCTGAAATTATAAAGATGTCAGCGATTATAAAAAAAAGTGATCAATATTTTGACCACATACTTGTACATACGGGTCAGAATTATGACTATAGTCTAAACGAAGTTTTTTTTAAGGACTTAGGCCTTCGTGAACCAAACTATTATCTAGGAGTAGTTGGTGAAAATATTGGCCAAACGATGGGTAACGTGATCTCTAAATCTTATGAACTTATGGCTGAAGTAAAACCGGATGCTGTGATTGTTCTAGGAGACACTAATAGTTGTTTATCAGTCATTTCAGCAAAGAGACTTAAAATTCCAATCTTTCATATGGAGGCAGGTAATCGCTGTAAAGACGAAAACCTTCCTGAAGAGGTAATCAGAAGAATAGTTGATGTTACAAGTGACGTAAACTTATGCTACTCTGAACATGCAAGAAGATACATTATTGACACGGGTGTAAAGCAAGAAAATACTTATGTGGTCGGATCACCTATGAAGGAGGTTCTTGATAATAATATTGAAAAAATAAAGTCCAGCAAAGTTCTTGCGAATTTGGGTCTTGAAAAGGGTAAATATATTTTATTATCCGCTCATAGGGAGGAGAATATTGATATAGAAGCAAATTTTATAAGTTTAATGAGTGCTGTAAATGCAATGGCAGAAAAATATAATATGCCTATTCTATACTCATGTCATCCCAGAAGTAAAAAATTTATTGATAAGAGAGGTTTTAAATTCGACTCTCGCGTAATCCAAAATCAACCACTAGGATTTCACGATTATAATAATCTTCAACAAAATGCATTTTGTGTAGTATCAGACTCAGGTACAACTCCAGAAGAGAGTTCATACTTCAAATTTCCGACGGTATCTATTAGGACCTCAACAGAAAGGCCAGAAGCAATGGATAAAGGCGTGTTTATAATTGGATCTATAACAACAGAACAGGTACTTCAAGCGGTTGATCTTGCCGTAGAAATGCATCTAAATGGAGACCTAGCCCAAACTTGTCCCGCTTATGACGACTCTAATGTATCCACAAAAGTTATTAAATTAATTCAGAGCTATACAGGTATTATCAACAAAATGATTTGGAGAAAATAATATGCATATTGTTGTTGTTAGCCAGAATTTCTATCCTGAAGAGTTTAAAGTAAACGATCTAGTAAAAGAGTTAGTAATAAGAGGTCATTGTGTTACTGTTTTAACTGGAAAACCCAATTATCCCAAAGGAGAATATTTTGAAAATTACAAATTTAGTGGAATACAAAAAGAAACTATTTTTGGTGCTAAAATTATTAGAGTACCTGTAATAAAAAGAGGTAGCGGTGGTAGCATTAGATTAATTTTAAACTATCTTTCTTTTGTATTTTTTGGTTGTTGGTATTCATTAACTCACAAAATAAAGACTGACGCTGTATTATGTTTTGCACCATCACCAATTACTCAAGTATTTCCTGCAATTATTATCAAAAATAGAAATAAATGCAAACTTTCTCTGTGGTATCAAGACATATGGCCAGAAGGTGTATATGCTGTTACGGGTATTAATAATAAGTATATTAAAATCTTATTAAATATAATGGTTAATAATATTTACTGCAAAGTAGATAATATAATGGTTCAATCTAAAGAATTCGCCAAATCAATTAATAGATCACGAGATTTTTCAAGCAAAATTATATACGTCCCAAATTGGGCTGAGAACTTATATTTTGAAGTAAAGGGAATTAAAGAAAAGTACAAGCACTTTTTTAAAAATAATTATTTCAACATCATGTTTGCGGGAAATATCGGCGAAGCTCAAGATATTAACTCAATTATAAAAGCTATTCAAATAAAAAAGCATCACCATCATATTAAATATTATTTTATTGGAGATGGTAGAGCTAGGAAAAGAGCTGAAAATGAGGTTAAGGCAAATGGGTTAGAAGATCTAGTTCATTTTTTAGGAAGATTTCCTATGTCAGAGATGCCAAATTTATTAGTACATGCTGATGTAATGATGGTATCATTAAGCGATAATGAATCTTGTTCTTTAACAATCCCTTCAAGAATACAAGCATACATGGCTTCTGGGAAGCCAATTGTAGCAATGTTAAGTGGAGCTGGAAGCAAAGAGGTCGATAATGCAAAATGTGGCTTAACTTGTTCATCAGGGGATTATACAAAATTTGCGGAAAATATATACACACTATCTCTATTAAATAAAGAGCAATTACAAATAATGGGAGATAATGGTAAAGAATATTATAAGCAGAATTTTCAAAAAACCAGAGTTATAGATAAAATAGAAAATAATTTAAAATAATATTAATATGGAGAAATTACTAGAAATTATTAACACTGTACTTGCTAATCGCCAAAAATCTACCGTAGAATCCATTAAAACAGATACATCTCTTCGTAATGATTTAGGGTTTGATTCCCTTGATCTTGCTGAACTAACGGTTAGAATTGAGGTTGAGTATGATATCGATATTTTTGAAAATGGGATTATAACAACGGTTGGGGAAATTTTAGAAAAAATTAGATCGTGACAAAATTATTTTATAAAGACATAAAAACAAGAGAAATTGTATCTTATGAACAATTACTAATTGATATTCATAATACTCCAAATATTTCATTATACCTAAAAAGTAATTCCAATTATGAAATTTTCAAAAATATAATAATTTCTCTTATTATTGGACATGAAATTACCATTTTAGACTCAGATTTTACAGATAGTGAAATAATCAAGTTATTGGGTAAAACTGATGTTTTGAATACAATTATTCCAGTTAATATTCCATCTAATATAACCTTAGACAATCTATTAATTAAAATAACTTCTAATACTAATAATTGGAAGATAAACTTATTCACTTCAGGAACAACAGGTTTACCTAAACAAGTATCTCACTCATATGAATCTATCTTTAGACAGGCGAGACAAGGAGATAAATACAAAAATAATGTATGGGGTTATGCATATAATCCTACTCATATGGCAGGGCTTCAAGTATTTTTTCAATGTATAATTAATCTTAACCCAATTATTCGCTTATTTGGACTAAGTAAGGAAGAAATCTACTCAGAAATTCTTAATAATGGTATAACTCACTTATCTGCTACTCCAACATTCTACAGACTTCTTCTTCCTCCTATTAGTGTATGCAAAACAATAGTTAGAATTACTTCTGGAGGGGAAAAATTTGACGAAAAAACACTAGATGATTTAAAATTTGCCTTTCCTAATGCCAAGTTAACAAATATTTATGCTTCTACAGAAGCAGGAACACTATTTGCATCTAAAGATAATATCTTTACTATTAAGGATGACTTTATAAAGTTAAAAGTAAGGGTTGTAGAGAAAGAACTATATATTCACGAAACACTTATTGGAAAATCTGATTCATTAAAGACGATAGATGGTTGGTATCCAACAGGTGATCTTATAGAAGTTATAAATAATGACCCACTAGAATTCAAATTCATTTCTAGAAAAAACCAAGTTATTAACGTAGGAGGCTATAAGGTTAATCCAGAGGAAGTTGAGGAAGCTATTCGATCTTGCAAAGGCATTCATAATGTTATTGTATATGGGAAAGAAAACAAACTAATTGGCAATATCATTTGCTGTGAGGTTGTAAGAATAGACAATTCACTAACTGAATCTTCTATTAGAAATTTTTTGTCAGATAAACTTCAAGAATTTAAAATTCCTAGAATAATAAAATTTGTAGAAAAATTACAAACAACCCGTACAGGTAAAATTTCAAGAAAAGCATAATTATGAAAAATATATTAATTACAGGTGTTTCGCGTGGTCTTGGTATTGAAATCGTTAAAACTCTAATTGAAGCAGGAGAGTATTGTGTATACGGAATTAGTCGTACAAATACACCAGAAATCGATAGATTACTTTATAATTATCCAGAGAGATTTAAGTGGATATCTTATGACTTATCAAATGTTCAAGAAGTCAAAGAATATATCTTTAAAAAATTCATTACTTTTAATACTCCCCTGCATGGCTTTGTTAACAATGCTGCAATTGCTTATGATGACATAATAACAAACCTAAATTTTGAGTCACTAATCAATATGTATAATATAAATGTATTTGCACCAATGATGATAACAAAATATGCTCTAAGACAGTTTCTACTTCATAACACTAAAGGTAGTATTGTCCATCTGTCATCAATTAGTGTTCATACTGGTTACAAAGGTTTAGCTATGTACGCCTCATCTAAAGGTGCATTAGAAGCATTTTCTAAGAATACTGCTAGAGAGTGGGGAGAAAAAGGGATTCGAAGTAACGCTTTGGTAGCTGGTTTTATGGAAACAGCAATGAGTTCAACATTGTCTGCTGAACAAAAAAATAGAATTTATAAAAGGACCTCGTTGAAGGCTCCTACTACAACAAAATCCGTTGCTAAAACAATCCAATTCTTACTTTCTGATAGTTCCGAATCAGTTACAGCTCAGAATATACATGTTGATTCAGGTACAATTTAGTTAGTTTATGAGTATAAAGATTTGTACGACTAATCAATGGAACTCACAAGATTGGGCTTCTTACGTTAAAAACTTTAATTATGTTTTTAACAAGGATCTTTCTATTGATTATTTTAAAATTAAATATTTTGGCTCTTATATTGGCTATTGCTATCATTCTCTTTTAATAAACGATGATACTGGTGATATCGTTGGTTCATGCACAGCTATGCCATATATTTATATGAGAAATAAAATTTCATTTAAAAATATTTTAGTTGTAGATGTTTTTATACATCCAGAATATCGAGGGTCGGATCCTTTATCTCTAAGAAGAATGTATAAAAAACTATCAAAAGTTCTTACTGAAGATGGTTTTATAGCAGTTTTAGCTGTTCCAAATGCTACAGCCTATCCATACTGGAAAAATGTAGTTAAATGGAAAGATGTCGGAAAAATAAATTATTGGATATTGCCTATAAAGGCTGGAAATATTATAACTAAATATAAATTTATAAATCATTTTTCAAAAATCTACTCTTGGTTAATATTATTGATTTCAAACATATCTTATATTATAAATACTAATATGAAACCATTTAAGTATACACTAATAGAAACCAAAGAGATTATAGATAACAGATTTAAATATAATTATACAAAAATTTCAGATGGCGACATTATCAACTATTATAGGATAGTTAATGAAAATAATGTTAAAACGGCATATTTAATCTATTCCAGAGAAAATGGGAAATTAACACATAAATCATTAAGAAAAGGTGTTTTTCATATTCTAACTAAAGAAAATGTTGATATGATTTTATATATTGGGAAATTAAGTTTGTTTCAAACAATATTTGTAAAAGTGCCTTCTAGATTTGAGCCTCAACTTCTTCCTTTAACTTGTGATCTTCTGACAAAAGACAAACAATATGAAGATTTATTGGATATAAACAATATAGACTTCAGTCTATTTAATTATGATGTAAGATGAATATTTTAACATTTGACATTGAGGATTGGTATAATGTCGATTTCATTACAGAAGATTTCAATTGGGATAAGTATGAGGTAAGGATTTATGAGGGGGTTGAGAGAATTTTAGAGAGGTTGGATTCTTCAAAGATTAAGGGTACGTTTTTTTGTTTAGGTTGGTTGGCTCAAAAGCATCCAAATATTATTAAACGTATTGATGAAATGGGGCACCATATTGGTTGTCATTCATATCAACATCAATTAGCATTTAGGTTTAATCCAGAGCAATTTAAAGAGGATACTATTAAGGCAAAATCTCTTATAGAAGATGTAATTGGTAAAGAGATAAATGTATATCGTGCTCCCGGTTTTTCAATTACAAAAGATAACTTATGGGCTTTAGATATTTTGGTACAATTGGGATTTAAATATGATTGTTCCATATTTCCAGCTAGTCATGATTATGGGGGTTATCCAGATTATGGCGTTGCAGGGCCTTCTATTCTTTCTTTACCTAGTGGACAAATAAAAGAGTTTCCAATTAATTTTCACTCTATTTTTGGGAAAAATATTGTTTTTTCTGGTGGTGGTTTTTTTAGGTTATTTCCCTATTGGTTAATTAAAAAATGGAGTAAACAATCTCCATATCTTATGACCTATTTTCATCCTAGAGATTTTGATCCAGATCAGCCTATTTTTGAAAGTCAAAAGGGCATTAGAAAATTCAAATCGTATGTTGGGTTGAAGCAATCATTTGCTAAATTTGATAACTATTTGAATGACTTTAATTTTGTGGATATTGAGACTGCAGATTCTTTACTGCAATGGGACAAAATTAAAGAGATTAAACTTTAAATTCTGTTTATGAACATCCTTATAACTGGTGCCTCTGGTTTTGTGGGCACAAATCTTATAAATCACTTAAGTGGTTTTGATTTTAAAATAGATGTGTTAGATCTGGGTCAAGATGTTGGTCCAGATGTTAGGGAGTCTTTTCATTGGGACTGTCTTGATTCTATTAATTTGGATATATACGATGCTGTTATTCATCTTGCAGGTAAGGCTCATGATACAAAGAATAAGGCACATGAGAGTATATACTTCAATGTCAATTATGGTTTAACAAAAAGGATATTCGATCGGTTTGTTAACTCACAATCGGCAATATTTATATTCTTTAGCTCTGTGAAGGCTGTGGCAGAGAGCACAGATAATAAGGTTCTTACAGAAAGTGTTGTACCAAGTCCAAAAGGGCCATATGGTGAGTCTAAATATATGGCAGAAAAGTATATTATGGATACGTTAGAGCAGAGGGGTCAGGATTTGAATAATAAGAGTGTATATGTTTTTAGGCCTTGTATGATTCATGGGCCAGGTAATAAGGGTAATTTAAATCTTCTTTATAAGGTAGTAAAGAGTGGGATTCCTTGGCCTTTGGGTAATTTTGATAATAGTAGGTCTTTTACCTCTATTAGTAATCTAAACTTTATTGTAGAGCAGGTGATTCAATCTGAGATTGAGAGTGGTGTTTACAATATTGCAGATGATGATACTTTATCTACAAATACTCTTATTAAGAAATTTAGTATGGTTCTAAATAGAGCACCCAGGATTTGGAATGTGAATAGGGGTTTGATTAGGGGTTTGGCTAGGGTTGGTGATCTGTTACATTTGCCTTTTAATAGTTTTAGGTTACAGAAGTTGACAGAGAATTATGTTGTGTCTAATGATAAGATCAAGAGGGCACTGGGTGTTAGTAAGCTGCCTGTTAGTGCAGAGGATGGTTTGGTTGATACTATTAGATCTTTTATAAAGTAGTGGTTTTATTGTAAGTATTGTTGTTTATTGGGTATGTTTGGTTTGGTTTTCTCTTTAATTTTTGTGATTCTTGTGGTTTCTGCTCTTATCTATTTTAAGGTAGCAGAGAGGTTTAATATTATAGATAAACCCAATGAGCGTAGTTCTCATACTAGGGTGACGTTGCGTGGTGGTGGTGTTATTTTTTTTATTGGAGTGGTGCTATATTTTCTCTTTTTTGGGTATAGTCATCCTCTTTTTTTTGCGGGGTTGGTGTTAATTGCTGGTATAAGCTTTATAGATGATATTGCTGATGTGCCTTCTAGGTATAGGATTGTGGTTCATTTTGCTGCTATGATGCTTATGTTTTATGATTGCGGGTTTTATGTTTTGCCTTGGTATTATACTGTAATTGCATTGATTGTGGGTACTGGTATTATCAATGCTTGGAACTTTATGGATGGGATTAATGGTATTACTGGTGGGTATAATTTGGTGGTGATTGGTTCTTTTTGGTATGTAAATAATTTTGTTGTTGAGTTTATAGACAACAATTTTCTATATGTTATTGCTCTTGCTCTAGTGGTATTCAATATTTTTAATTTTAGGGTTAAGGCTCGTTGTTTTGCTGGTGATGTTGGGTCTGTTACAATTGCTTTTATTGTGGTTTTTCTAATGTCGCGGTTAATTATTGTTTCTGGTAATTTTTCTTGGATAGCTCTTTTGATGGTGTATGGTGTGGATAGTGTTCAGACTATTTTGTATCGTCTCCATTTAAGAGAGAATATCTTTAAAGCTCATAGGCGTCATCTTTATCAGTTATTGGCTAATGAGAGGGGTCTTCCCCACCCTGTGGTTTCTGTGATTTATATGGTGGCTCAGGTTGTTATCTCTGCTTCTTTTATAGCTATGGGGGCTACTTTTGGTAATTTTGTTGTTCTGGCTATTCTTTCTGGGTCATTGTGGTGGCTGGGGCGTTAAAAAATTTATATTATGTGCGGAATTGTTGCATACATCGGCAAAAAGAGTGCTTATCCTATTTTGATTAATGGGTTAAAGAGGTTGGAGTATCGGGGTTATGACTCTTCTGGGGTGGCTCTGTTACAGGGTAATGATATTAGGGTTTATAAAAAGAGGGGTAAGGTGGCGGAGTTGGAGGGTTTCTGCAATGGTGTGGATACTTTTTCTCATGTTGGTATTGCTCATACGCGTTGGGCTACTCATGGGGAGCCTAATGATGTGAATGCTCATCCGCATACTTCTATGAATGGTTGTTTTACTATTATTCATAATGGTATTATTGAGAATTATGAGTTGTTAAAGAGGGATCTTATTAAGGAGGGGTATGTTTTCCAGAGTGAGACGGATACGGAGGTGTTGGCTAATCTTATTGAGTACACTTATATTAAGTGTGGTAAGAGGGGTGCTGAGCAGGCTGTTTGTATGGCTTTGGGTATGGTTGTTGGGGCGTATGGTTTGGTTGTGATGTGTGATGGTGAGCCTGGTAGGTTGATTGCTGCTAGAAAGAGTAGTCCGTTGGCTATCGGCTTTGGTGATGGTGAGTATTTTATTGCGTCTGATGCTTCGCCTATGATTGAGTACACAAATCGTGTGGTGTATCTGAACGATAATGAGGTGGCTTGTTTGGATGGGGATGGTTTTTCTTTAAGGAATTTGTGTAGTAATGCGGTGGTTGAGCCGTGTATTCATGAGTTGGATTTGAGTATCGGCCAGCTAGAGAAGAATGGTTATGATCATTATATGCTCAAGGAGATTTTTGAGCAGCCTAAGACTATTTATGATTCTTTTAGGGGGCGGATAGATCCTGTGAGCAATGAGGTGTTTTTGGGTGGTTTGGCAGAGGTGATGTCTAGGGTTGTGGGGGCTAAGCGTATTGTGATTATTGCTTGTGGTACTTCTTGGCATGCTGCTTTGATTGGGGAGTATCTTATTGAGGAGTATGCTCAGATTCCTGTGGAGGTGGAGTATGCTTCTGAGTATCGTTATCGCAGGCCTATTATTGGTGCTGGTGATGTGGTGCTGGCTATTAGTCAGAGTGGTGAGACGGCTGATACTATGGCGGCTATTCGTCTTGCTAAGGAGAGGGGTGCTCTTGTGTTGGGTATTTGTAATGTTGTTGGTTCTAGTATTGCTCGTGAGACGGATGCTGGTATTTATACTCATGCTGGTGTTGAGATCGGCGTGGCTTCTACTAAGGCTTTTACTGCTCAGGTTACTGTGTTGACTCTTCTTGCTATGAGGCTTGCTCGTGTGCATGGTACTATTTCTGCTGAGCGTTATGGTTGTGTGATTGGTGATTTGTTGCGTGTTCCGGAGTATATTACGTCTATTCTTAGTAAGCATCTTAGTATAAAGAGGCTTGCTCAAAAGTATATTGATTCTTCTAATGCGCTCTATCTGGGGCGTGGTTATCTTTTTCCTGTTGCTTTAGAGGGTGCTCTTAAGTTAAAGGAGATTTCTTATATTCATGCAGAGGGTTATGCTGCTGGTGAGATGAAGCATGGTCCTATTGCGCTTATTGATAGCAATCTGCCTGTAGTTGTGGTGGCTGCTAAGGATCGGTATTATGAGAAGATTGTGAGCAATATCCAGGAGGTGAAGGCTCGTAAGGGTAATATTATTGCTGTGATTAGTGAGGGTGATAATAATTTGCGTGATATGGTGGAGGATATTATGGAGATTCCTCTTTGTGATGAGGCTATTACTCCGCTTCTTGCTGTGGTTCCTTTGCAGTTGTTTGCTTATTATGTTGCTACTCTCAAGGGTTGCGATGTAGATCAGCCTCGTAATTTGGCTAAGAGCGTTACGGTGGAGTAAATTATGGTGGTGGCTGATTTCTTGGTGTAGGTTAGTGGTTGATTTTGTGCTGGTTGGGTGTTGACTCTGGCGCTGTTTGTGCTTTCTTGCTGGTTTTCTGGGCTTTGCTGTTTTGTTTTGTCTTTGCTGGGTTTTGTCTTTGCTGTTGGTTTTCATTTTACCGTGCTTTTTCTTTTCATAAACCACACATATTCAATTCTTTTGTACGCACTCCGTCAGAATCTCCTGTAGCTACCTCAAAGTCAGTGCTTTATATTTTCAATAAAGTAAACTACACACTGACAACTCCTTACAAACCAGCATGTCCATCTCTAATTGTATTTACATACATAAATTGTAAATAGACTCTCTTCATAGCCTCTAATTAATCCAAAACTGCTTAAAAGGTTCTTGTCCCCTACCCAACCCCATTAAAGTTGAAAACTTTGATGGGGGGCGTGAGCAAGCCTCTTGAGCAGCCAAGTGGTAGGCAGTAGCTAAGTGGTAGATTGTGCAAGCTTTGCAAGCAAAGCTGCCTCTAAACTAATTCTAACCCTTTTTGTTTTCGTAAAGCTCTTGTTTACAGTGCGTTTGCACGAACTCCGTCAGAGTTGTGTCTTAAGTGTCTCATTTATAGTTTATTCAACATGTCAACATCGGCAGAATATATAGAGTACGTAATGGACTCAATATCAGAAATTCGTGGAATAGAGTTTCGTTATAAAAAAATGTTTGGTGAATATTGTGTATACGCAAACGACAAGCCTATCATAATTGTTTGTGATAATACTGTCTTTGTGAAAACATTGCCATGCATTGAATCTCTAATGGTAGATGCTAGAACCAATGCGCCTTACAATGGGGCTAAACCTCATTACCTTTTGGATATTGACAATAGCGAGTTGGTGGAAACGGTAATCAAGCTTTTAGAAGAAAACACGCCTATACCAAAGCCACGAAAAAAGAGGTAATTATTGTTATTGTTGTCCTTTTTGTTTTTGCAAAGCTCTGGTTTACAGCGCTTTTGCACGCACTCCGTCAGAGTTACGATTTAATCACTTCATAAACAAGCTTTTACTATGAATAATATTTTAAGAAACAAAACAACCATTTTAAATGGTTTATTGGCAATTGTATTTGGAATAGTTCTAGTCTCATATCCAGATCTAACGATTAATCTACTTGCTACATTCTTTGGTTTACTTCTACTTGTTGGAGGTATCATTATAGGAATTGGAGCATACATTAACAAGAATAACTTACCTAATTTCGTTCTTGGTATTCTTAGCTCTGTATTGGGAATTATAATATTGGTTTATCCTAAAGAATCGGTAGCAGCATTTTTGCTATTTAGCGTTGGTATTTGGGCTATTATTACAGGTAGTGTACTAATTTGGGCCTACGTAAATAACAATAATTTCCACAGAAAGAAAAATCCTATAACACTTCTCTTTGGTATTCTATCATTAATCTTTGGTATATATATGGCTATAAATCCTATAGAAGGCACATACACAATAACCATGATAATGGGTGTTTACGCAATATTATACGGGCTTCATACAATTATCTATCTTCCGTACAAGAGATAATTTTTTCGCCCTTTTGTTTTTGTAAAGCTCTGGTTTACAGCGCTTTTGCACGGACAGCGGCAGAGTGAGAGGGTAAAGCGCAGAGAGACAGGGAGAAGCAGCAGGGCAAAAAAAGAGAAAAAGGGAAAAAAGGAGGGGAAAGGGAGAGAAAGGACGCGACAGTGAGAGAAAGGACGCGAAAAGGAGAGAAAAACAAAAATACCGCTTAAAAAGAGAGCAGAAACGTGTGGCAGTTAGTTAGATATGCTTGGTTATTAAGAGTTTGTCACATATCGGCAGCAGTGACCTGTATATGAGGTGGTTGGGTGTGGCTCTGACGGAGTGCGTGCAAAAGTGTTATATGTGAGTGGTTTACGAAAACAAAAAGGACGAAAAAAAGAGGAAAAAGAGGCAAAAAAGGGCAAAAGCGACAGGAAAGAGACAAAACAAAAGGGCAAGGGACTGGAAACCAGCCTGTCAATAATTCTCTCCTTTACAATATGATATACTTCCAGTATATCGTAAGTATCATCGGAATGTAGTAGATTATCCATATCTCCCATGAAATCGGGATCAATCATCTTACTTTCCATGTTTTGAATAAACTGCTTGTACGTCGGAGGTTTGGAAACCACAAAATCCATATAACGCTTGTAGCAGCGAATAATTACTTTGGGATCTACTTCTCTTATAATTAAGGCTTTGTACAAATCAAATAAATCGCGCCCTTTCTTTCGTTGATATAATGCACGAAGTTTAGTTCCTAATAATTCATCCAAAACATAGGTGGTCAGTTCACAGTTTCCCGTAAACCAACTGTTTTCCATAGAAAAAGGAATTTTTACCAATCCTAATTCATTAAAATGTTCAAAGCAATTTATCTCAACTTTCAGACGGATTGGTACAACAGGCGGTATTTCGGATTCCATGCGAAACAACATGGTATTGTTGTGTCGTTTTTGCTTAACAACCTTTCCAGGTAGAAAATCCAGAACCTCTCCCAAACGGGACAGGATTGGCTTTATCGGCCCAGAATTAATTTGTACAAGATCAATATCTTCACTATACCTGCTTTGTGGGGCCAAATACAATTTATGCAATGCTGTCCCTCCTCTGAAAGCTAATTGGTTTGCCAGAAACTCATCGCTGAAAATCGCTATCAATGCACGGCATATTATTAAGTCCTGTTCTACTTGTTCATTGGTATTCCAAGGAGCCTGCACTCTCCATTGGGCTATGGATGCTCTGTTTATCATAAATCGTCAGGTTCTATTTCTGTATTAATAAATATTTTCCAACGGGTGTCTTTTTCGATTTTTTTATTTTTAGAGCGAGTACTCAACGGTACATAATTCAATCTCTTTCCATAGATGCGTAGCTGCTCATATAAAGTATCAGCCTGTTCATTTTGTTCCAGAATACCTTCTAATATAAAACCAAGCCGTTGTATTGTAGAAACAGATGTATAATCGAATAACTCATTTGAAATCTTTGAAAAGTCGGTTTGTTCCGTCAGTTCCTCTAAAACGGTTGCTGCTCTGGACAGACCGCCTATATGTTTTTCATACTGCACCAAATCAATGGCTGTCAATTCAGGATTGGAAAAACGAATAGTTCCGGTTTCCGAATTTTTTGTTTGTAAGAATTGTTCGGGAATCTCTTTCCTATAAACCCATTCAAGATTATTATTTTTCGTTTTTGAGACATTGGACGATGGATAAATTGTCATGACAGAAAAACGCTGTGGGCGTTGATGAGCAGCGCCTAATAGATCTGCGGCATTAAGCAAACTTATATAATAAGGTTTATTTAAATATCCCATTAACTGATCTATATAATAAGTAGGAGGAACTATTCCTTTTGCTGCATATTGAGGTGGAATAATTACATAAAATCCCTTATAGACAGAAACAATCCTCTTTTTTATCGTCTGACGATAAAGAGAATTAAAAAGGATTTGTTCAGAAGCATGAGGATAACTTTCTCGTACTTGCTTAAAAGAAAAGGTATTAAAACCGTGTATCTCTGAATTTCTAATCCATTCACTTAAACTGAGGTTTTTCATTGAATGCTGATTTTAAGGCAAAGATAATCGAAAAATAGTTAGTTTTGCATTTTTTTTAGGATAATTCATATGTGTCTATATTATTATTATGGGCAAATTCTAATTACATGACAAGATAAGGTGCTAGTTTGGAGGTGGTTGGGCGTGGCTCTGACGGAGTGAGTGCAAAAGTGCTGGTTGTAAAGGACTTGTAAAAACAAAAAGGACGCAAAAAGGAGAGAAAAACTAAAATACCGCTTAAAATGAGAGCAGAAGCGCGTGGTAGTAGAACAGATAAGATTGGTTATTAGGCGGTTGTCACATATCGGCAGCAGTGATTTGGATGTGAGGTGGTTGGGCGTGGCTCTGACGGAGTGAGTGCAAAAGTATTGTTTGTGAGGGGTTTGCAAAAAGAAAAAGGAGGGAAAAAGAGGAAAAGAGGCAGGAAAGAGGCCAGGACTGAGACAAAAGAAAACGGCAAGGGACTGGAAACCAGCGAAAAGGCACGGACAGCGGCAGAGTGAGAGGCTAAGAAGCAGAGAGTCAGGGAGAAGCAGCAAGGCAAAAGGCAGGGTTTCACTCCAATCACCTATCATACAGCACATTAATATTTTAAAACAATTCTTTGGGGTTAATCTTCAAAAATTCGTCATAAGGAATCCCTCCTGTGCCAACTAGTAGCATCTTATTGGGATGAAACTTCTCATTAAATATTCCCATCGCTGCATTATCTGCACTGGCTCCACTTTTCACTTCCAGTCCTATTCTCTTATCTCCTTTTTCAAGTATAAAATCCACTTCATTAACACCCTCTCGCCAGTAATAGAGATTATACCTCTCGGAAATGGAATAATTCAATAAATGAGCACCAACAGACGATTCAACCAGTCTACCCCACAGTTTAGGGTTTACAATGGCGGTGGCATAGGTTTCGTCATCTTGAGATGTTAGCAATGCGTTATTATATACCTGGAACTTTGGACTGGATGACCGTTGACGAATTACGCTTCCGGTATATTTCTCTAATCCTCCTAACAGCCCACAATCGGATAATAATTTAAGGTAATTTGCCAAAGTTGTTGTATTCCCTGCATCGTGTAATTGTCCTATGATTTTGGTATATGAAAGAACCTGCCCTGAATACAGGCAGCCAAATTCAAATAACCGTTTGAGCAATGCGGGTTTATCCACACGAGTCAGCATCAAAATATCCTTGGATATGCTAGTCTCTATAAGTGAATCCTTGATATAGTTTTTCCAACGCTCTTCATCACCAATTAACGAAGCTGAACCTGGGTATCCTCCGAAATAAATATACTGCTGGATTGACCAACCAAATGCAGCCTCCATTTCATTAAACGACCAGTGTCCAAGATAAAAAGTCTCAAATCGACCGGCCAGCGATTCCGTTAAACCTTTCTGAATAAGAAGACGAGATGATCCTAATAGGATAACCTTGATATTTACATTTTCACGAGTATCCTTATCCCACTGTTGTTTTACGATCTCACTCCAATTATCTATCTTTTGTATCTCATCAATCACCAGAAGATATTCCAAAGCACCAGAAGCTTTCATTTTTAATCGGGCCGTCTCCCAGGCTTGCATCAGCCATGTTGAGTTAGTTGCCGCAATAGCATCAGCCGACTCATATACATATGATATGGACAATTGAGACAATAACTGATTCACCATAGTGGTTTTACCCACCTGGCGAGGTCCAAGAATTATCTGAATGAACTTTCTTGGTTCTTCTATTCTTGACTTAACTTGCTTCAAGTAAATACGTTCGTACATCTTAAAATAATTTACTCAATACTAAGAGTAAATTTACTCAGTATTTTTAAATTGCCAAAATAAATAGTTTTTTTATGGGATGTGGCTCTGATGGAGTGCATGCAAAAGCTTGGTTGCAAAATCCTGGCAGAGAGCTGGTTGGGGTGTGACTCTGACGGAGTGCATGCAAAGGTGCTGGTTTTAAAGAGGTTGTGATTTGAAAAGGTTTTGGCCTTGGAGCAGGAGGCTTGCTCACGCTCCCCATCAAAGTTTTCAACTTTAATGGGGTTGGATTGAAGACGACAACGTTACTTTTGGACAGTTTTGGGTTTGATATGGGCTATGATGGGTGTTTATTGGCGGTTTATGGTTATAAATACAAATACAGATTGACTTAGCTTGATTTATTGGCTTGTAAGGCGTTGTATGTGTGGTAGTTGCCTCTTTGCTGGGTTAAAGCACTGGTTTGGAGGTAGTTGGGGATGACTCTGACGGAGTGCGTGCAAAGATCTTGGATGTGAGGGTTTTATGAAAACAAAAAGGATGGGGAAAGGAGAGAAAAACAAAAATACCGCTTAAAAAAAGAGCAGAAACGTGTGGCAGTTGGTTAGATATACTTGGTTATTAAGAGGTTGTAACATATCGGCAGCAGTAACTTGGCTGTGAGGTGGTTGAGGGAGGCTCTGACGGAGTGCGTGCAAAGGTGTTGGATGTGAGGGTTTTACAAAAACAAAAAGGACGGAAAAAAGAGGAAAAAGAGGCAAAAAAGGGCAAAAACGACAGGAAAGAGACAAAAGAAAACGGCAAGGGACTGGAAACCAGAGAAAAGGCACAGACAGCGGCAGAGTGAGAGGCTAAAGCGCAGATAGACAAGGAGAAACGGCAGGGCAAAAGGATGGAAAGAGGCAAAAGACAAGACAGAGACAGGAACTGAGACAAAAGAAATCGGCAAAGAGCTGAGATAAAGAGAAAAGGCACGGACAGCGGCAGAGTGAGAGGGTAAAGCGCAGAAAAACAGGGCAAAGCAGCATGGCAAAAAGGCAGAGTAAGAGGGTAAGGAGCAATGAGACAGGGAGAAGCAGCAAGGCAAAAGGAAACAGGGACAAAAGAAAACAGCAAGGAGCTGAGAGACAGAGAAAAGGCACGGACAGCGGCAGAGTGAGAGTCTAAGGAGCAGAGAGACAGGGAGAAGCAGCAAGGCAAAAGGAAAGAAAGAGGAAAAAGCCAGCGAAAAAAAGGAAAAGGAGGCAAAAAAGGGCAAAAACGACAGGAAAGAGACAAAAGAAATCGGCAAGGAGCTGGAAACCAGCGAGAAGGAACGGACAGCGGCAGAGCGAGAGGCTAAAGCGCAGAGACAGGGAGAAACGGCAGGGCAAAAGGATGGGAAGAGGCAAAAGCCAGCGAAAAAGAGGAAAAAGGGCAAAAAGGCAGAGAAGACAGAGAAGACAGAGAAGACAGAGAAGGAAGAGAAGGCGGAGAAGAGAGCTTCAAGACTGGGAATCTAAAGCACATAAGACAAAAAATTATTTTCTACCTTTACATCATGACTAATACTACCTTTACATCATGACTAATATTTTTACTTCGCTAGTTTTATTGTGCTCGTTACATGTTATGACCTACAATATTCGGGTGGGCAAGGGTTTGGATTTGGTAAACGATTTAGAGCGAACGGCCAATGTTATCTTAGCCTCTGGTGCCCAGATTGTGATGCTGCAGGAAGTTGATAGTGTTACAACCAGGACTGGGCGCGTAAATCAGGCACAGGAGTTGGGACGTTTGACAGGAATGCATGCAGTATTTGCCTCCGCAATAAACCATCAAGGTGGCAAATACGGAGTGGCTCTGCTTTCAAAAGAGAAACCAATAAATATAAAAAGGGTGCCTCTTCCGGGGAGTGAAGAGAAGAGGGTCTTATTGATTGTTGAGTTTAAAAATTTTGTGGCGGCCTCTACTCATTTTTCGCTAACCCAACAAGACAGAGACGCCTCGGCAAAGATCATAATAGAAGAGTTGGCCCGTTTTAATAAACCTATACTAGTGGGAGGCGATTTTAATGCAGAGCCCAATTCTCAAACGATTGAACTTCTAAATCAATCTTTTAACATGCTCTCAGATGGAGTAACATTTACATTTCCTGCGAACGAACCCGACAGGTGCATAGATTACATATTCGGAAGAGGATTCCGGGCTGTCAACAATCTGGTTTTAGATAACCCTGTTGCATCGGACCACAGACCAGTCGTGGTTGAGGTGGTAGTGGATAGTGTGGTAGTGGAACAGATGTAATTATTTGCATAACGTTTGAGGACAATACAAAATGTCGTTCCATCTTCTTTCTCTTAAAAGTTGAAGGGTCTGGTCTATAACAGCAACCGACGGCAATCCGACCTGCGATTATAGGATATATTCTTTCTCCTATTGCTATATCATCAACTTTGTATGTCTTTCTGGAACCATCAAGGAAATATTTGAATATAGAATTACCTTTGTATTTTTCAGCTTCCTATTCAACTGAAACCCATTTATGTCTTTTCTTATTTGTCTCAGCTTTAGGTTCTAATGTAATTTTTGGCTTATCATCATAAATTAATGTAGGAACATTTCTATCGTCTAAACTATATTTAAACGACTTATAACATTTACCATTGGTTGTTTTATCTAAAAAGTTCAGTATTCGTTCCATACTATTATGATAATTCCGCACTCATAATGCAAAGTTAATTTTTTATAACTGTCTATACTATATAAATTTCAAGTAATTATCTCTATTTATCACATCAAATGTCGAATTCGGATATGCATCTCTAAAAGCGACAGGAACATCCGGCTGCTTGTTTCCCCATTTAAATTCCAACGCTGTCAGAGAGTCCGAACTTTCTTCAATAAGGTCAATTTCTTGACGGTCATAAGTTCGCCAGAAATAAAACTCCTTCCCTAATCCATTATTGTAATTAGCTTTGATTCGTTCGCCTATCAAATAATTTTCCCATAACGCACCGACATCTTGTCGAATGGATAATGGATTGAAATTACCAATGATTGCATTGCGTATTCCATTGTCATAGAAATACCATTTACCTGCTTTGGTTACTTCTTTACGTAAATTACGAGCATAAGCACCAAGACGGTAAACAACAAACACCTTAGATAGCAGGTCTAAATACTTCTCAACTGTATTCTTGCTCATACCGAGTTGTTTTCCAAGTTGATCATATGACACTTCATTGCCGAGCTGAAAAGCAATCAAACGTAGCAATTCTTTCATCTTACCTGAGTTTTTCAAGCCATCAATGGCTAATATATCTTTCAGCAAATATGCCCCAACTATATCTCTCAGATAATCGGTTTTGCGTTCAAAACTATCCATTGTTACGACTTCGGGATAAGAGCCATAGATCAGACGAGACTCTAAGTTTTGTCTGGTTTCCAACGCTGTTTCAGTTTGGGCTATTTCCTTTTGAGAAAAAGGAGTAAGGTGAAATTGAGTACTCCTACCAACTAATGGTTCTCCTGCTTTATTCAACAAATCAAAAGAAGATGAACCACTGGCAACCACACGAACTCCTTCTATTTCATCTACTATGAGTTTCAATTTAGTACCTATATCAGGAATATTCTGTGCTTCATCTATTGCTAATAGATCAACACCTTCTAAAAGATGTCGATAATTCGCAACAGATCGCTCCTGCAACAAAGCTATTGTATCATAATCCTCTCCATTTAGCAGCATTGTTTTTCCCGCAAAATCTTTAATCAACTGACGCATCAGTATGGTTTTACCAACCCTTCTCGCCCCAAAAATCAGAACTGCCTTATTGGGTTCTATTCTGACTGCTATTCTTTCTTCCAATATCCGTTTTACTGGTTCCATAATGATTAATTATCCAATGCAAAAATAGCAACAATTATCAAACTGACAAATTTTACATAAAAATAGTCAGTCAATTGACAATTTTATAGCAGTATCAAAAGATTAACTTGTTTCAAGTATGGGGTGTGGCTCTGACGGAGTTTGTGCAAAAGCTTGGTTGCAAAAGCCTAGTTGAGAGCAGGTTGAGGTGTGGCTCTGACGGAGTTTGTGCAAAGGGGCTGGTTATGAGGGAGTTGTGGATTTGAAAAGGTTTTGGCCTTGGAGCAGGAGGCTTGCTCACGCTCCCCATCAAAGTTTTCAACTTTAATGGGGTTGGATTGGAGGCGACAACGGTACTTATGGGCAGTTTTGGGTTGGTTATAGGCTTTGATGGGTGTTTATATGAGATTTGTGGTTGTAAATACAAAAAGTGGATGGTTTATTGGCTTATAAGGTATTGTTAGTGAGGTGATTGTCTTATTAGGGAGATAAGGCGCTGGTTTGGAGGTGGTTGAGAGAGGCTCTGACGGAGTTTGTGCAAAAGTACTGGTTGTAAAAGACTTGTAAAAACAAAAAGGACGCAAAAAGGAGAGAAAAACAAAAATACCGCTTAAAATGAGAGCAGAAACGTGTAGCAGCAGAACAGATATAATTGGTTATTAGGTAGTTGCCACATATCGGCAGCAGTAATCTGGATATGAAGTAGTTACGGGAAACTCTGACGAAGTGCGTGCAAAAGCATTGGATATGAGCGAATAACAAAAAGAAAAAGGACGAGAAAAAGAGGAAAAGAAGCAAAAAAGGCACAAAAGCCAGGAAAGAGGCCAGGACTGAGACAAAATAAATCGGCAAAAGGCTGATAGACAAGGAGAAGGAACGGACAGCGGCAGAGTGAGAGGCTAAGAGCAAGAGAGACAGGGAGAAGCAGCACGAAAAAAGGAACAGAGAGAACGGAAAAGGAAAAAGGGGCAAAAAAGGGCAAAAAAGGCAGGAAAGAGAGCCGCTGAGACAAAATAAATCGGCAAAAGGCTGATAGACAAGGAGAAGGAACGGACAGCGGCAGAGTGAGAGGCTAAGAGACAGATAGACAGGGAGAAGCAGCAAGGCAAAAAGAAGCAAGGACAAAAGAAAACAGCAAAGGGCTGA
>WPCG01153888.1_pt1 | contig 24907 bp, 16 predicted proteins | sample 5403311 | NCBI WGS metagenome assembly WPCG01 (sample SAMN12869467, study PRJNA574797) | sludge metagenome | isolation source: wastewater treatment of Control | place: China:Beijing | collected 2019-05-17 | reverse complement strand
TTATCATAAAGAGTTAATAAGCACGGTGATGGAAAAGGATCCCGAAAGAAAAGAGGCGGAAACAACGGTGCGAATGAATTAGGAAATCAGAACAACGTTGACGCGAGTGCGTTGTACGAGTCAAAAGCATGGTCGGCACCGGCACCGGTCAAGACTTCCTTGGAGAACGAAGTGGTCAACCCGTACACCGTACACCCTGCTGCTTTTCCGGCAGTAATGCCGATGGTGGAGTCCTCGATAATAATCGTGGATTCCCTGTCGGCTTTCATCTTTTCCAACGCCAGTAAATAGGGATCGGGATTGGGTTTATGCTTCTCGGTATCCTCTTCCGCGATCACCACATCGAACCATTTCAAAATTCCCAGCAGCTTATCCACCTTGTTTACGGTCCAACGAGACGAGGAAGTGACCAGTGCCGTTTTTAAGCCACGCTCTCTGACGGCCCGGATGAAATCTTCGAACCCGTCCACGAAGCGCAACTCCGGCAAGAGGGAATCAAATAGCTTGTCCTTTTCACCCAGGAATTTCTCGATATCAACACGCCCCTCGGTATCAAGATGGTCACGCGCGTACTCGAAAAAAGAGCGGTCCGATTTTCCGGTAAAGCCGGGAAGCATCGCCGCGGGGTAGGCGATGCCATTGTTATCCAACGTGAGGCCCAATGCTTTCAGGTGCAGTTTTTCAGAATCAATCACCACACCGTCCATATCAAAAAATAACGATGTTATCAACATTTTCTATTAAAATTACACGCCATAGGAAGGGGTTGTTCGGCGTGGTTAGCAAATTTACTCAATATCATTATTATTTCCAACTATTCCTTGGGTACCCGGGGGGATGGACGGGCGAAAAGCACGTTTTTTTTAGTTTTTATTTCATATTTTCGATTATTACCCTATCTTTGTAGCAAATTCATGCAATTACAATGTTAGAATTGTATTTTATATACTTCCGTACCTCCACTACAACGACCATGACCCCTTGGGGGGTTATGTAAATTTTCACATCCGTAAGCAGGCACTGCTTTATTCACGCACCGACCGGTGAGTGTTTTCAAAATTAGCATTTTCGCTCGTTCAAGCAACAACTAACACTCTAATCCTAAAACAAGGATAGTATCTTGACGAGTCATATTCGAATAAAACAGTATTAATTATGAAACGAGCATCTAAATCATTAAACGCAAGCACATGATTAAAGCGAGTTCATTAACATTAGATATTCGCTTGTCATGGCATAGCTCAAACAAGTTTGGCTCTGCTCATTTGACTCAACGCGAATATTCCATACATCTTAGTGTAAAAAATAAATTAATCGTATGAAGCTGATGAAATTCGGCGGGACATCGGTGGGAAGTCCCGAAAGTTTGCAGCTGGTCAAACAGATCATAGAAAAAGAGCAAGAGCCGGTGATCGTGGTGGTCTCGGCATTAGATGGGGTAACAGATCGTCTTCTCTTGGCTGCCGATTTCGCGCTGAACAACAACCCGGGGTACAAGAGTTTGTTGGAAGAGATCATCGCGCGGCACGACGAGATCATCGAAAAGATGCTGGTTGCTCCTTCCAGGCAAGAGGTAGAACTAAAGGTACGGCAACTGTACGACGAACTGCAAAATATTTTGCGCGGTGTCTTTCTTATCGGCGACTTGTCGCAGAAGACGTCCGACAAGATCGTGAGCTACGGTGAACGGCTCTCGTCACTTATCATCAGCAAGGTGATCGACGGGGCACGACTTTACGATGCCAGCACGTTCATCAAGACCAACAAGCAGTTCAGCCATCACATCCCGGATCTCGAACGCTCCAACGAGTTGATACGAGAAACGTTCGCGAAGATGCCACCTCCACACGTGGCCATCGTACCGGGATTCGTGTCCTCGAGCCATGACAATAACGACATCACCAACTTGGGGCGAGGGGGATCGGATTACACCGCCTCCATCATCGCGGCAGCAATGGACGCTTCGGTGCTGGAAATATGGACCGACGTGGATGGCTTCATGACGGCCGATCCCAAGATCATCAATTCGGCCTACGTGATCGACGAGCTGTCGTTTACCGAAGCGATCGAGTTGACCAATTTCGGGGCAAAGGTGATCTACCCCCCTACCATCTTCCCGGTGTATCACAAGAATATCCCCATCCACGTGAAAAACACCTTTCGGCCTGAAGCGAAAGGGACATGGATACGAAATATAGAACCTACCCGGAACGGGAAGATCATCAAGGGGATCTCATCCATCAGCGACACCGCCCTCATCACGATACAAGGACTGGGGATGGTGGGCGTGATCGGCGTGAACAAGCGTATTTTCTCCGCGTTGGCAGACAACGGCATCAGCGTCTTCATCGTTTCGCAGGCTTCTTCCGAGAACAGCACCTCCATCGGTGTGCGTACGCAAGACGCGGTGCTATCCCAACAGGTGCTCTCCGCGGAGTTTGCCCACGAGATCGCCATGGGCAGCATCAACAAGATCATGGTGGAGTACGACTTGGCAACGATTGCCATCGTGGGGCAGAACATGAAGCGCGTGCCCGGCATCGCGGGTAAATTCTTTGGCGCGCTGGGACGAAATGGCATCAGTATTGTCGCCTTGGCACAAGGAGCAGGGGAGACGAATATCTCGTGCGTTATCTCGAAGTCCGATCTCAAGAAGTCGCTCAACGTGATCCACGACTCCTTCTTCCTGTCGCCCTACCAAGAGCTGAACCTGTTCGTGGTAGGCATTGGCACGGTGGGAGGCAACCTACTGGAACAGATACGCCAGCAGCAAAACACGCTCAAAGAACAAAACAAGTTGCGCGTCAATATCGTGGGGATTGCTAACGGGAGAAAGGCGCTGTTTACCCGTGAAGGGATCCCGTTGGAAGGGTATCGCGAAAACCTGATGGAGAACGGTACCAAGAGCTCGCCCGAGCGGATACGCGACGAGATACTGAAGATGAATATTTTCAACTCGGTTTTCGTGGACTGCACGGCAAGTCCTGATATCGCGAAGATATACAGCGAACTGATGGCACGAAATATCTCGGTAGTTACCGCCAACAAGATCGCGGCTTCTTCCGACTACGACAACTACCGTCACCTGAAAGAGACCGCCCGGAAAGCGGGCGTGAAGTTCCTTTTCGAGACCAACGTGGGGGCAGGGCTGCCCATCATCAACACGATGAACTCGTTGACACACTCGGGCGACAAAATCGTGAAGCTGGAGGCGGTGCTCTCCGGCACGTTGAACTTCATCTTCAACACCCTCAGCGAGACGGTCCCTTTCAGCCAAGCTATTCGCATGGCAGTAGAGGCACAGTTCGCGGAACCCGATCCCCGCGTAGACCTGAGCGGGTTGGATGTCACCCGTAAGCTGGTAATCCTCTCCCGGGAGGCAGGCGCGCAGGTGGATCAGTCGGATGTCACCAAGAACCTCTTCATCCCCCAGAAATTTTTCGACGGCACCCTCGAAGAGTTTTGGGAAACCATCCCCGAGATGGACGCGTCGTTCGAAGAACGTCGGAAAGAGTTGGCCAAAGAGGGAAAGCGGCTACGGTTCGTGGCATCATACGACCACGGGAAGTGCGAAGTAGGGCTGCGCGAGGTAGAAAGCGGGCACCCTTTCTACGATCTGGAAGGAAGCAACAACATCATCATGATTACCACCGGCCGGTACAACGAGTATCCCATGGTGATCAAAGGTTACGGGGCAGGAGCAAGCGTGACGGCGGCCGGTGTCTTCTCGGACATCATCTCCATCGCGAACATCCGATGAACAAAAATACAGAATGAATATTCGCGCTAAACATATCATTATCTTGGGCGACGGGATGGCCGATGAGCCCATTGCCTCGCTGGGAAACAAAACACCGTTACAGGCCGCACGAACCCCTTACATGGACCTGTTGGCCAAGCGGGGAAAAAACGGCTTGTTGAATACCGTCCCCGACGGATTCGCCCCGGGGAGTGAAATTGCCAACCTGTCGGTCTTGGGATACGACGTGCCCAAGGTATACGAAGGGCGTGGCGTGCTGGAAGCCGCGAGTATGGGAGTGGATATCCTGCCGGGAGAGATGGGGATGCGGTGCAATTTGGTTTGTATCGAGGGCGACCTGATAAAAAACCACTCGGCAGGACATATCTCCACGCGCGAGGCAACCGAACTCATCCGTTTCTTGGACGAAAAGCTGGGCAACGACCTGTTTAGTTTCCATCCCGGGGTATCGTACCGCCACGTGCTCAAAATGAAGGGAGGGAACAAGGAATTGCGCTGTACTCCGCCCCACGACATCCCCGAGAAACCATTCGCTCCACACCTTATCCAACCCGCGACCGAAGCGGCGAAAGCCACTGCCGACGCGTTAAACGAGTTGATCGCCGCGTCCCGCGAGTTGCTACACGACCACCCCGTTAATATCAAGCGAAGAGCCGAGGGCAAGGATCCCGCCAACAGCATCTGGCCGTGGTCACCCGGCTTCCGCCCCAGTATGAGGCCCCTATCGGAGATGTTCCCAATCAGGAGCGGGGCAGTGATCTCCGCGGTAGACCTTATCCGGGGCATCGGGGTATATGCCGGGCTGGAAGTGATCATGGTGGAGGGAGCCACCGGGCTTCACGACACCAATTACGAGGGGAAGGCACGAGCCGCCCTCGACGCGCTGAAGCAAAAAGATTTTGTTTACCTCCATGTCGAGGCAAGCGACGAGGCAGGACACGAGGGAGACGTCCCGCTAAAAGTAAGAACGATCGAGTACTTGGACGAGCGGATCGTGAAAACGATCTACGAGGAGACTCGCGCGTGGGATGAACCGGTCACGATTGCTGTTTTGCCCGACCATCCCACCCCGTGTGCCATACGTACACATACCCGCGATCCTATCCCGTTTCTCATCTACCGGGGAGGAGAGAATGCCGATGGCGTGCAGGTTTACGACGAGTTTGCCGCGAAAGCCGGGGCGTACGGGTTACTGAGCGGCGACGAGTTTATGAAAGCCCTGTTTGGGAAATGAAGAATTAAAAATGAATAATTAAGAATTCGGGGGCTTCACGAATACAACAAAAAAACGATTCTATATCCATATCCAATATGCACTACTACAGCACGAATAAAAAGGCCCCGACTGTTTCTCTTCAGGAGGCGGTAGTCAGGGGACTCGCCCCGGACAAGGGGCTTTACATGCCCGAGAAAATAGGAGAACTCCCAAGCGATTTCTTCAACCGCCTCGCGGAGATGGAGCTAACCGAGGCAGCTAAAGCCGCGGCAACGCTCTTCTTCGGGGAGGATATCCCGAAAGAGGTGTTAGACAACATCGTGGAAGAGACGCTCAACTTCGATATCCCACTCGTGGAAGTAGAAGAAGGGATTCACGTGCTGGAGTTGTTCCATGGGCCCACCTTCGCGTTCAAGGACGTGGGCGCCCGATTCATGGCACGCGTGCTCTCCTACTTCGTGAAAGAGCGGAAGCAAGACGAGGTGAAGGTGCTGGTTGCCACCTCCGGCGACACCGGCAGTGCCGTCGCTAATGGTTTCCTGGGCGTGAAAGGCATTCAAGTGTTCGTGCTCTACCCCTCCGGAAAGGTGAGCGAGATGCAAGAAGCACAGTTCACCACGCTGGGGCAAAACATCGTCGCCCTCGAAGTGGATGGCACGTTCGACGATTGCCAGGCGCTGGTCAAATCTGCCTTCATGGATGAGGCACTAAACGCCCGCCTGAATCTCACTTCGGCCAACTCCATCAACGTGGCGCGTTTCCTCCCGCAATCATTCTACTACTACTGGGCCTATGCCCAACTGGCCAAACGGTCGTTGGCGGAAAACACGGTGATTGCCGTGCCAAGCGGCAACTTGGGGAACCTCACCGCGGGCCTTTTTGCTAAACGAACCGGATTGCCGGTAAAACGATTTATCGCGGCCAACAACCGGAACGACGTCTTTTTCCGGTACCTCCAAACCGGCGAGTACCACCCGGGAGCATCCGTGCAAACCGTGGCAAACGCCATGGACGTGGGCACACCCAGCAATTTCGATCGTATCCTGGACCTTTACGGGTCATCCCATGAAGCCATTCGAGCAGAGATCGAGGGGGTTACCTACCGCGATAAAACAATCAAGGATACAATCCGCAAAACATACCAACGAACCGGGTACCTGCTTGACCCGCACGGGGCGTGCGCGTACCTCGCGCTGAAAGAAAGAAAAAAAGCCGACGAAACAGGGGTTTTCTTGGCGACTGCCCATCCCGCCAAATTCAAGGAAACGGTAGAAACCTGTACCGGTTCCCCCATAGCGATCCCCGCCGGGCTACATGCTTTCATGCAGCGAGAAAAAGAATCGATCCCGCTCGCCAATGACTTCGACGAGCTGAAAAAAGTGCTAATCGCCCGCTCTTAAGTTTCTTTTTATTATTTTTGCTGCATATTAATGCATTAATGAGTAGTTTCGCGTGTAAAAACCATACGCTACCTGCTTTTCCGGATGAGGCAATTTTTATATTTCATATACCTGCTTATCGCCCTGTCTACCTTTGCCCGTTGCTCTTCGGTGAGAGAGGCAAGCATAACGACAAGCCCGATAAGTGAGCCTGCCGCGTCCGTGGCACTGCCACCCGATTTACCTCTTCCGATTACACCTGACCCGGCCCCGCTACTGACAGAAACAGATACGCTCCCCCCTCCTTCTCTCGAAGAGGATGCTCTTCCATTTGACTCGCTCGGCACACCCGCACTATCCGGCACACTCCCTGACGTACTCGGGGTGAGTACTCCCCCCGACACCACGCTCGTGGTACCGGGAGACACTATCTTGGCACCTGCCGATACCACGGCCATGCTTCCCGTGGACACCACCACCTCGATACGAAACGAAACACTCGAGTTCACGGTACATTACACCGCCCAAGATTCAATCGTGTTCACTGCCAATAACATGGGATACCTCTACGGCGACTCCGACGTTAAGTATGGCGACTTGGGCATCAAAGGGGAGTATATCACCGTGGATATGGACAGCAGCCTCATCTATTCCACTTTTGGACTCGACTCGCTGGGAGCGGAATTCGGGCACCCGGTCTTCTCGGAAGGAGGGACCGAGTACGAGATGAAGCAGGTAAAATATAACTTCGAGACACGCAAGGCCTTTATTCACCACGTGATCACCCAGCAAGGAGAGGGGCATATCGTGGCAAATGAAGCAAAGATGAACGCGGATAACTCGTTCTACATGCGGAACGCGAAATATACCACGTGTGATCGGCACGATCACCCCCACTTCTACCTGAACCTCTCGAAGGCTAAAGTACGGCCGGATAAGGACGTCGTTACCGGCCCCGCGTGGCTGGTGGTGGCCGACGTGCCCCTCTTCCCGGTGGTGCTCCCGTTCGCGTTCTTCCCGTTCACCAAAACCTACTCTTCGGGAATTATCATGCCCAGCTATGGCGACGAGATGACCCGGGGGTTTTACCTACAAAACGGGGGGTACTACTTGGCACTGAGTGACTACATCGACCTCGCCCTCACGGGAGAGATATACACCAAGGGATCGTGGGGTGCAGGTGCCCGCTCCAACTACCGCAAACGGTACAGGTACTCCGGCAACTTCAACCTCTACTACCTGAGCACCGCCACCGGCGAACGAGAGCTCAGGGACGTGGTGCCGGGAGCTTACTCCGTGGCCAAGGACCTACGCATCAACTGGACCCACTCCCAAGACCCCAAGGCCAACATGTACCGCACCTTGTCGGCCAGCGTGAACTTCTCCACCAGCCAGAACAACCACCGCGACCTGAGCCGCCTCTACTCGCGGGAAGCGTCCAACAACACCAAGAGCTCGAGCGTGAACCTAACGCAACGGTTTCCCGACTCCCCCTGGAGCCTCTCTGCCACCGCGAGCATCAACCAAGTATCGCGCGACTCCACCATCGCGGCCACGATGCCCAACGTATCGGTCAACATGAGCCGCATCTACCCGTTTAAACGAAAAAATTTGGTAGGCGACGAGCGGTGGTACGAGAAAATATCAATGAGCTACTCCGGCGAGTTCCGTAATTCGATCACCACCAAAGAGAATCAAATCCTTAACGCGAACTTGGTGCGCGATTGGACCAATGGTATGCGGCATAGCATCCCGGTAAGTGCCACCTTCACCCTCTTCGACTTTATCCAACTATCACCGTCGTTCAACTACACCGAGCGATGGTACACGGGAGCCGAAAAACAAGCATGGGACCCTATCGCGCGAAGGCATGTCGCGGTAGATACCGTTTACGGCTTTAAACGGGTATATGACTACAGCACGTCGCTCAGTGCCCAGACCAAGCTCTACGGGATGTACACCCCCTGGAAAATTTTTGGCGATAAGGTACAGGCAATCCGCCATGTCTTTTCTCCCAGCATCAGCCTGAATTACCGCCCCGACTTTGGCGATCCCCGGTATGGTTTCTACGAGACCTACACCTACAGGAACGAATACGGCGAGGACGTGGAGTACACCTACTCCCCCTACTCCTCCATGATGTTCGGCACCGCCTCGAGAGGCCAGAGCGGAAGCATCGGCTTCGACTTCAAGAACAACCTGGAAATGAAGGTCCGTACCGATTCCGATTCTACCGGCACCCGCAAGATCAGCCTGATCGATGACCTGGGCATCAACTTCAATTACAACATGATGGCCGACTCCCTGAAGTGGAGCGATATCAACTCGAATATCCGCTTGAAATTCTCTAAATCGTACACCCTTAGCCTGAATATGGTGTGGGATCCCTACCTGTACGAGCTTGACCATAACGGGAGCCCGCGCCGGGTAGACAAGCTCCGGATCTTGAACGGCAAGGGATTCGGGAAGTTAAGAAGCACCGGAACCTCTTTCTCTTATTCCCTGAATCAAGACACGTTTAAAAAATGGTTTGGACGAAGCGAAGGGAATGGAGACACCGGAACGGATGAAGAGGACGCGAATAACCAATTGCCGGACGACGGCACGATGGGAGCAAACCCTTACGAGGAAGGCAACCGAGGAAGCATGTTCGATAATTCCGACAGCTCCATGGGAGAGTTCGACGAGGATGGTTACTTGAAGAACGCGGTAAACTGGAACATCTCGTTCAACTACTCGCTGCGATACAGTTACGGGGATTTCAACAGGGAGAGGATGGAGTATGAAGGACGGCTCAACCACAATTTTGGCTTGAGTGGCTCGATCCAGCCGACCAAGAACTGGAACTTCACGTTCAATACCGATTATAACTTCGACCAGAAGAAGTTCACCAACATCAACTGCACGCTCACCCGCAACCTGCACTGCTGGAGCATGTCGGCCAGCTTTATCCCCATCGGCCCCTATAAATCGTACAATTTCAGTATCCGGGCCAACTCCTCCATGCTGCAAGACCTCAAGTACGAGCAACGAAGCTCGCCCTACGACCGCGGCATGGATTGGTATTAACCCCACAGCTTTTTCATCAGCTCGGCCATTTTATCCTCGGCGGGATTGGGTTGTGGCTCCCAGAAACGATTTCTTTTTAACTCCTTGGGGAGGTACTCCTGTTTCACGAAATGATTCTCGTAGTCGTGCGAGTACTTGTACTCCTTCCCGTAGTCCAGCTCCTTCATCAATGACGTGGGGGCGTTGCGCAGGTGCAGCGGCACCGGTAGGTTGCCCGTTTTTTCCGCGTGCGCGATCGCTTTGTCGATAGCCAGGTAGGCGGAGTTGCTTTTGGGGGAGGTAGCCAGGTAGATGGTGGTTTCGGCCAAGACGATGCGCCCCTCGGGCCAACCGATCTTTTGCAGCGTGTCGAAACAGGCATTGGCAAGCAACAGCGCGTTGGGATTGGCCAAGCCGATATCTTCCGCGGCCGAGATCACCAGCCGGCGGGCAATAAACTTGGGGTCTTCCCCACCCGCCACCATCCGCGCCAACCAGTAGATAGCCGCGTCGGGGTCGCTTCCCCGGATCGATTTGATAAAGGCCGAGATGATATCGTAATGCATCTCGCCCCCTTTGTCGTACGCCGCCGGGTTCTCCTGCAACCGTTCGGTCACCCGCTTGTCGGTGATCACCACTTTCTCTCCCGCCTCGGCGGCAACGGTCAGATCCAAGATGTTCAGCAACTTGCGGGCATCACCCCCTGAAAAGCGGAACAACGCGTCGGTCTCTTTCACCTCGATATCGCGCTCTTTCAGGATATAATCCTCCGTCAGGGCCCGGTTCAGCAGCTCTTCCAGTTCTTTTTTCTCCATGGGCTTCAGCACGTACACCTGGCAACGAGAGAGCAGGGGGCGAATCACCTCGAACGAGGGATTCTCGGTGGTGGCCCCGATCAGGGTTACTGTTCCGGTCTCCACCGCGCCAAGCAGCGAATCTTGTTGCGACTTGCTGAACCGATGGATTTCGTCGATAAACAGGATAGGTGCCGCGGTATCGAAGAAGCGGTTGCTTTTGGCTTTCTCGATCACGTCACGCACATCCTTCACCCCCGAGTTCACCGCGCTTAACTTGTAGAATGGAGCTTTGATGGTATTGGAAATAATATTGGCCAGCGTGGTCTTCCCCACCCCCGGCGGCCCGCAGAAGATGATGGAGGGGATTCGGCCGGAGTCGATCATCCGGCGCAATACGGCTCCCTTACCGACCAGATGCGTCTGTCCGATATACTCGTCGAGGGTTTGCGGCCGTAGCCGCTCGGCAAGGGGTGTGCTCATACTACAAAGGTAACGAAATTTTTAATTCAAAAATATCATGAATTACACCGTGCAAATCACAGCATGTTCCGAAACCAATATTTTTGTACCTTTGTATAAAGTATGATGCGCCTCGGACAAGTTAGAAAGCAAGCTTTCATATTGTCTCTCGGCTTTCATTGCTTTTGCAGCTTAAAATCAAACCGTCCAATGCACCTTACCCCACTTCTGTCCCTGTTCGGGAACTTGGAACAGTTAGACGCCGTCCGGCTAAATTTCAACCAGGAGAGCGTGAACCTGATGAATATCGCCATCGCGTTTATCATGTTTGGCGTGGCACTCAGCATTAAACCCAAGCATTTTAAAACATTGGCGCTCAACCCCAAGCCGGTAGCACTGGGGGCAATTGCCCAATACGTGCTCCTTCCGGCACTCACGTTCTTGTTGGTGTTGATATTACGCCCAAGCACTTCCGTGGCCATGGGGATGATCCTGGTGGCGGCCTGCCCCGGCGGGAATGTATCGAACTTGATCTCGTCCATCTCCCGGTCGAACGTCACGTTATCGGTGAGCCTTACGGCTATCACCACCGTGATGAGCCTGGTGATGACACCTTTTAATTTTGCTTTCTGGGGAAGCCTCTACGCGAAACATTCCCCGTTGCTGGTACCCATCTCGATCGAACCGGTAGAGATGTTCCGCACCGTTTTCCTGATCCTCGGCATCCCCGTGATTTTAGGGATGTTCGTGGGGGTGAAGTTCCCGAAATTCACCCAAAGAGTGGATAAACCGGTACAGGCCGCTTCCATTATCTTCTTCGTGGGGTTTATCGTGGCGGCACTGGCGGGTAATTTCAATCTATTTCTCCGGTATATTCACCTGATATTCTTTCTGGTGCTTGTTCATAATGGGCTGGCTTACCTAAGCGGGTACTATTTCCCGAAAGCATTCAACGTAAGCGAAATCAATTGCCGAACCATCTCCATCGAGACCGGCATTCAGAACTCGGGGTTAGGCCTCGCGCTGGTTTTTAATCCCAGAATATTCCCTCCTGAATTGCAGTTGGGAGGCATGGCATTTATCGCGGCATGGTGGGGCATATGGCATATCATCGCGGGACTGATGCTCGCTTTTTACTGGAGAAAACGAGTGGCGGTAACCACGAGCCCGTGCCCGCTCACAAAATAATTCATCAATAGTTCCCAATACAGACGCTATGATTTATCGTTACGATTTCCGTTACACGCTGGCCAAAATCCCGGTAAATACCGTTCTCAGGTTGTATTTCCGTAAGCTGGTATTTACTGGGAAAAAAGAGAATGTCTCGAAGAAAAGGCCCGTCATCTTGGCTCCCAACCATCGCAACGCGTTGCTTGACGCCCTTATGTTGGTCTATTCGAGTTACCACGCGAAGCAGGTAGTTTTCCTCGCCCGCGCCGATATCTTCAAACAGAAGTTCGTTGCATGGTTGCTGAGGGGACTACGCATCATGCCCGTCTTCCGGATTCGCGACGGGATAGACAATCTCGACAAGAACAACGAGATATTCGATAATGCCGCGCGCGTGTTGAAGAAGAACAATCCCCTCGCCCTATTCCCGGAGGGGAGGCATAATTCCAAGCAATCGCTCCTCCCCATTCAAAAGGCAGTACCGCGTATCGTGCTGCCCACCGAGGCGTCGCTCGATTTCGAGCTGCACAGCCAGATTGTTCCGGTCGCCATTTATTACCGGGACGTGACCGCTTTCCTGTCCGACGCGTACGTTACTTTCGGAGAACCCATCGAAGTATCCGAATACAAGGAGCTATACCGTGAAAACCAAGGCTTGGCCATCAACCGGCTCCGCCAAGAACTGGAGAAGCGCCTTAAATCGATGGTAGTGGATATCTGGAACGAAGAATATTACGAGGAATACCGCCTCGCGATTGACTTGAATGGGGATCGCCTCGCGGAGGAGCTATTCCCCGGCAGGAAGGACGATTTTTTGCAAGCCTCGTTGCATATCGTAAGGACGCTGGACGGGCTGTTTGAAAACGAACCGGAGCGGTTCAACAAAAAGATCAACGATTTTCGGGAAGCCAATCGTGTACTCGAAGAGAACGGGCTTACATCGAAAGACCGACTATGGAGGCCATCCACAAGCGGGAACCTATTCACCCGTTTCGCGGCACTCGTTCTTTCCGCGCCCGTGGCATTCTTTGGCTTTATAAACGGCATCTTCCCGTTGCTTCTAAACGGGAAACTGAAAGGGCTCTTCAAGGATAAGCAGTTTATCCCGTCCGCGAGGTACGCGTCAGGCCTCTTCTTCGTGCCTGTATTCAACCTGGTACAGTCGCTCCTATTGGGCGGCATCACCGGCAACTGGCTCTTGGCACTGGGATATTTCTTCGTGATGCCTCTCGCGTTCTATTTCTATCTCCGTTGGCGCGAGTGGTGGAGGTTGGCACGTAGGGATCAAAAAGTACGCCGGTTCGCGAAACAGTTCCCCGACAAATGGAAGCGGTTAGTAGAGCTGACACGTATATAAAGTCAGCACATCATCACGTTATCAAATCAGTACTCGTTTAGCTTCCGAACGATCATTTCCACGGCAGCGTTCAGCCCGTCTGCATTTTTCCCGCCGGCGGTGGCAAAGTGGGGTTGCCCGCCGCCTCCACCCTGTATTTGCTTGGCTGCCTCGCGTACCATGTTCCCGGCATGGAACCCCTCGGCCACCAGGTCGTCGCTCACCATCACGGTGAGATTGGGTTTTCCATTAGAGGCGGTGGCTGCCACGAACAACATCTTCTCGGGGAATTGGCCTTTCAGCTGGTAAGCGATGTCTTTTACCACCTCGGGAGCACCAAGCGGGAGCATCAACTTAAAGAGGGTGATCCCGTTGACCTCCTTCCGGTTGTCGATCAGTCGCTGCTTCAGTTGCTCGATCCGTTCCTTCACGTACTCCTGTATCTGCTTCTTCATCTCCTCGTTATCGGTGAGCAGCCGGTGGATGCCTTGCATCACGTCGGGCACGTTGTTGAGCAGGTTCTTGATCTCGAGCATCGCGTCTTCTTTCGCGTAGAGGTACTCCTCACACCCCTTGGCGGTAACCGCTTCCACGCGCCGTACTCCCGCGGAGATCGCTCCTTCGCTGATGATACGGAAGGTACCGATTCGCCCGGTAGACGAGATATGGGTTCCCCCGCAGAGCTCGATGGATGAGCCGAACCGGACGGTACGCACGTCGTCGCCATACTTCTCACCGAACAACGCCATCGCGCCTTGTGCTTTTGCTTCCTCGAGGGGAACATGACGATGCTCCTCGATGGGATAATTCTCGCGTATCTTGGCGGTCACTCGCCTCTCTACCTCCCGGATCTCTTGAGGGGTCATCTTTTGGAAATGGGAGAAGTCGAACCGCAATAGCTCGGGTGACACGTACGACCCTTTCTGTTCCACGTGACTTCCCAAGACCTCCCGCAGTGCCTCGTGCATCAGGTGGGTGGCCGAGTGGTTGCATTCGGTAGCGGTTCGTTTCTCGGTATCAATCCGTGCCGTAAACAACTCTTCCGGGTTGCCGGGTAGTTTATTGGTGAGGTGGATGGCGAGGTTATTCTCACGCTTCGTATCGAAAATATCGACGGTCTCCCCGCTATCGCTGGTAAGCCATCCGCTATCGCCCACTTGTCCCCCCATCTCGGCGTAAAAGGGCGAACGGGAAAGAACCAGCTGGTAAAATCTCCTGTTTTTCTGTTTCACTTCACGGTAACGGAGGATACGGGCAGTGCTTTCGGTCTCGTCGTAACCGACGAACTCCGGTTCGCCGTCGTGCACCTTCGTCCAGTCGCCCGTCTCCGTGGCCGCCGCGTTGCGGGCTCGTTCTTTCTGTTTCTGCATCTCGGCGTTGAAACCGTTCAGGTCCACCGTCATGCCGTGCTCTCGCAGGATTAGTTCCGTCAGGTCCAACGGGAATCCGAATGTATCGTACAGCTGGAAAGCCACTTTTCCTTCGAGCACCCCTCCCTCTTTCTCGGGCAGGTTCTTCTCGAGTAACCGGATACCGGTTTCAAGTGTCCGCAGGAATGATTCCTCCTCCTCCTTCATCACCTTCTCGATAAGCGACTGTTGAGCGGGCAACTCGGGGTACGCCTCGCCCATCACTTTCACCAGCGTGGGCACGAGCCGGTAGATAAACGCCTCGTGCATCCCCAGGAAGGTATAGCCGTAACGTACCGCGCGACGCAGGATGCGCCGGATCACGTAGCCCGCTTTGGCGTTCGACGGGAGTTGCCCATCGGTTATCGAGAACGCGATGGTGCGCAGGTGGTCGGCCACCACGCGCATGGCCACGTCTTTCTTAGCGTCCTCGCCATAACGCGCGTTGCTTATCTCCGCTATTTTTTGAATGATGGGTTGGAAGAGATCGGTATCGTAGTTCGACAGTTTTCCTTGTACTGCCATGCAGAGCCGTTCGAAGCCCATGCCGGTATCGATCACTTTTGCCGGCAGCGGCTCCAGCGACCCGTCTGCCTTACGGTTATATTGCATGAACACCAGGTTCCATATCTCGATCACCTGCGGATGGTCTTGGTTCACCAGCGTGGCCCCGTCCACCTTGGCCCGTTCCTCGTCCGGACGGAGATCCACGTGGATCTCGGAGCACGGGCCACACGGGCCGGTATCTCCCATCTCCCAGAAATTATCGTCTTTGCTCCCGTTGATGATACGGTTGGCGGGCAGGTATTTTTTCCAGTACCCGGTCGCCTCTTCATCCCGATCGAGTTTATCTTCCGGTGAACCCTCGAAGATGGAAGCATACAGCCGGTTCTTATCCAGCTTGATCACCTCCGTGAGGTATTCCCATGCCCAATCGATCGCCTCTTCCTTGAAATAGTCGCCAAACGACCAGTTCCCGAGCATCTCGAACATGGTGTGGTGGTAGGTATCGTGCCCTACCTCCTCCAGGTCGTTATGCTTACCGCTCACCCGAAGGCACTTTTGCGAATCTGCCACCCGGGCATATTTCACGGGAGCGTTTCCAAGGATAATATCCTTGAACTGGTTCATACCCGCGTTGGTAAACATCAGCGTGGGGTCGTCCTTGATCACCATGGGTGCCGATGGGACAATCCGGTGTTCTTTCGATTGAAAAAAGTCTTTAAACGACTGGCGAATCTCTTTGGAAGTCATCATATAAATTGAGCGTTTATAAAATGCAAAAGCCGAATGTTCAGAATCTTTCTTGATACATCTGCCCTTGGCTCTATACAAACCACAAAATTACATGAAAAACTTCGTATCCCCAAGCGCGTGCGTGAAAACGGCTCGTCTGGGTATTGTCAATACTGCCACTCGGGGCAGAGATTCGCGCGAACTCTCGTTTGGGTTATGCGAGAATTGAAAATCGAAGGAGCAAAGACGACTCAATTAACAATCGAGAAGCGAAGGCGACTCAAATAGTCTAATGTAATGAACTATTCTGCTAAGCCAAATGAGCAGAAGCAAAGCTTGCTTGAGCTATGCCATGGCGAAGAATAGTCTAATGCAAATGAACACTTATTAACGGCTCAACGGCTTCGTTGTCTTGGCTTCAATCCCTCCGCGTTGAATTGCCACGCTCCTTATTCGCTTGGAGAGATCGCTTCGGGTACGCCCCTTTAACGCGTTTCTAACGGTTACCTCGCTAACATTAAATATTTTAGCGATTTCCCTTCGTTCCCCATGTTTAGTTAAGATCTCCTTCATACGCTACTTATTAAAAATTTTGTATCTTTATCGTCGCTTTCTAAATCGAAAGGTACAAAGATAGCCCATTATGAATTATTAAACAATAGAAAGATATCTTTTTGAGTTATTTTTATGTTAAATGTAGCTAAAATACGAAAAGAGTGGTTTATAGACCAGATCGAAACCCTGAAAAGCGAGGGCACATCCTACGCCGAGATAGCCAATCGATTAGGGGTTAGACCACAATATTTGAACGCGATAAAGAACGCGGGGAGGGGTGCATCGGAAAAACTAACACTCAAGCTCTGCGAAGCATTCAACATAAACTATAATGATTTATTGGAGCGTATTAGTGGGTATGAAGGACGTATCCCGGAAATACCGGAAATGAACGAGCCGGGTACCCCCACCTTCCCCGCTAAAAAAATCCCGCTGTATGCAGATAGTACTGGGGAGGCGGGGGAATGGATTAACGTGGGCAACCTCTTTCCTGACGCTACCTCTGCCATTCGTTACTACGGCGACAGCATGCCTGAATACCCTCCCGGATCGATCCTCGTTCTCAAGCAGATGGAAGATTCCGCCCTCATAGTATGGGGAATGAATTATTACGTGGAGACAGCCGATCTTGGCATCACGAAACGCCTACAGGACGGGGGTAAGAACCACGTGGTAGCCTATAGCTCGAACGACAAAACGTACCCCGACGGGCGGTTAGTGCATGAACCCGTGAGAATCCCAAAGAAAAACATACGCGGCTTGAGTCTTGTCCTCGGGTGCGTGAGCAAGGAGTTTGGCAAAGAAACAATGCCGGTAATGAAACACGAACAGTAAGCTTGACTCTGCTCTCGGTTTTTACTACCTTTGTGGCGGTAACCCCGTCTCATTTGGTAATATAAATAGCATGCCCACCATCGTCCTTGAAAGTTGCCCTGTCTGCGGCAGCCACGATATAAAAAAAGTGTTCGACGCCGTGGATCACTTCTCGAGCGGGGAGACATTCCCGCTATTCGATTGCCGCGGTTGCGGGTTTCGCTTCACGAACAACTTCCCCTCGCGGGACACGATCGGAAGGTATTACGATTCCCCGGGTTACATCTCCCACTCCAACACCCGCGAAGGGATCGTCAACAAGCTATACCACTTCGCGAGGCGAATCATGCTGAAACGAAAAGTACGTCTCGTATCACGCTACACGGGGGCTAAGCCTGCCCGACTATTGGACATGGGATGCGGCACCGGGCATTTTTTACACGCGGCCAAAGAAGAGGGGTTCATCGTTACGGGCATCGAAAAAGATGAAAAAGCGAGGGAGTACGCGTGCGCCGGATTCGGGCTGGAGGTAAAAAACGAAGAAAGCTTCTGGAACTTGGAAAGCGGGTCGTTTGACGCGGTCACTCTTTGGCACGTGCTGGAGCATTTGGAAGAACTGAACGAGAGCATGGAGAAGATAAAAAACGTCCTTGCACCGGGCGGGGTAGTAATGATCGCCCTGCCTAATTACCGCTCCTATGACGCGAAACATTATAAAGCGCTCTGGGCAGCTTACGACCTGCCGCGACACCTTTGGCATTTCTCGTCCGACACCATCAGGAAACTGCTTGTCAAACACGGGTTAGTGATCGTTAAACAAAAGCGAATGCCGCTGGATGCTTTTTACATTTCGCTCTTGAGTGAGAAATACAAGGGAACTCCCGCCCTGCCCGGGTTTGTAAAGGCGTGCTGGATTGGTACCGCCGGCTTGATTGGTTCGTTTTTTAATGCCAAGCAATCCAGTTCCCTGCTCTACATCGCGAAGAAAAAGGCTGATTGAAAGTATTTGTCAATTCCAGCGATTCGTTGTAATTTTACATCATCCGGCATAAGACGCGAGCGCGGACTTTTAATCTCCATGCCTTAACCGGGTGCCTTGATTTTAAAACGTGTAAACAGGCAGTTATGGGTAAACGAAAAAGACCAATCCAATTTAACGATAAGCGGCTCTTTTACTCGATTCAAGAGGTGGCCGACCATTTCGCGGTGAACGTCTCGTTATTGCGTTTTTGGGAGAAGGAGTTCGACAACATAAACCCTAAAAAAACGGCAGGAGGCACCCGGCAGTACACCCGTGAGGACATCCGGCAAGTGGAAGTGGTCTACCGGCTCGTGAAAGAGAAGGGAATGACGCTGGAAGGCGCCCGTCAAACACTAAAAATAAAAAAGGACGATGAAACACGACGAGCAGAAGCAATCAGCCGGCTTACCGAGATAAAGAAAGAATTACTGCTCCTCGAAGAAGAATTTAACCACCTCCACGAGCAGCAAAAATACTCCAAAACTAAAACGGAGTGAGGATGTGTTGATGTGATGATGTGATGATGTGATCTTGAAATTCTGAAATAATATGAGAAAGCTCTTTATCCCCCTGTTCCTTTTGTTCACCGCGTGTACTCTCGCACAAAGCGAGCCTGTAAACGAGCCCGCTTTACGAGTGGGCGCGGAGGTCACCGAATCTTACCTCCCTCTCTTGGATGGAAAAAGAGTAGCGGTGATGAGCAACCAGACCGGCATGGTGGGCGAGGAGCACCTCGTGGACCTGTTGGTCCGCCACCGCGTTAACGTGGTGGGGATTTTTTCTCCCGAGCACGGTTTCAGGGGAACCGCCGACGCGGGAGAACACGTGAGTAGCTCGATAGACGAGAAAACCGGCATCCCTATCTGGTCGCTCTACGGCAGCGGGGGAGGAAAGCCATCGCCCGATCAAATGAAACGGTTCGATGTGTTGCTGTTCGACCTGCAGGACGTGGGGCTTCGCTTCTATACCTACTATGCCAGCATGGCGCGCCTTATGGATGCTTGCGCGGAGCGCGGTAAGAAGATGGTCGTCTTGGACCGGCCCAACCCCAACGGGTTTTACGTGGACGGCCCTATCCTCGACATGAAACACAAGTCGGGCGTGGGGTGGTTGCCCATCCCGGTAGTACACGGGATGACACTCGGGGAATTGGCACTGATGATTAATGGCGAGAAGTGGCTTCCTCAAGGGCGGGTGAGCGACGTGACCGTGGTTCCCTGTGAAAACTATACACGCCAGACCCGGTACGAACTGCCTATTGCTCCCTCGCCCAACCTGCCCACGGTCCGGTCCATTTACCTCTACCCTTCCACTTGCCTGTTCGAAGGTACCGTGATGAGCTTGGGGCGCGGCACCCCCTTTCCTTTCGAGGTGTACGGGCATCCCGATTACAAGGGAAGCGACTTTTCGTTTACACCCCGTAGCGTGCCGGGCGCCAAGAACCCGCCCCTGCTCGACAAGAAATGTTACGGGGTAGATTTACGCGACATACCGCACGAGCAAATCTGGGAAAACGAGTTCGACTTGTCGTACGTGATCGACGCGTACCATAACCTGGCTATCGGGGAAAAATTCTTCACCTCTTTCTTCGAGAAATTGGTCGGGGTGGACTACATCCGGAAAGATATCATGGCCGGGAAATCAGCCGACGAGATCAAGACAAAATGGGCAAACGACGTCGAAAAATTCAAACAGCAACGGGAACCCTACCTTCTCTATAACGAGTAGCTGCCTGCATCGCAACGCGATATGGATTTCATTACGAACACGCCACGTTCGCGATTAGACTAGTATCAATACCGCTTTTTGATACAGGTACACTCCCCATCAAACACGATTCCCAAAATCCCGAATAGTTTTTGTATTTTTGCACTCGGTAGTGGATCGTCGGCTTTGGAGCCGGGATCGTTTAATAAAAAATCAGTCAACAAATGGATATCGCAAGCAAGTACAACCCCGCGGAGGTAGAGGAAAAATGGTATAAATACTGGATGGACAACAACCTGTTCCATTCCGAGCCGGATGATCGTGAACCGTTCACCGTCGTCATCCCCCCACCCAACGTCACCGGCGTGCTCCATATGGGCCATATGCTTAACAACACCATCCAAGACGTGCTGGTACGCCGTGCCCGTATGCAGGGAAAGAACGCTTGCTGGGTACCGGGTACCGACCACGCCTCCATCGCTACCGAGGCGAAGGTAGTAAACCGGCTCGCGTCGCGAGGAATCGCGAAAAACGACCTCACCCGGGAGGAGTTCCTAGAACACGCGTGGGACTGGACACGGGAACACGGGGGAATCATCCTGGAACAGCTGAAAAAACTGGGGGCTTCGTGCGACTGGGACCGGACCGCGTTCACGATGGACGATACCCGCTCCGAAAGCGTGCTAAAGGTGTTTTGCGACCTTCACGAGAAAGGACTTGTTTACCGGGGCGTACGCATGGTTAACTGGGACCCGAAAGCGCTCACGGCACTTTCCGACGAGGAGGTGATTCACAAAGAGGTAACCGGCAAGCTCTACTACCTACGATATAAAATTGAAGGAGATCCAGATGGACGATATGCAGTGGTAGCTACTACCCGTCCCGAGACCATCATGGGAGATACCGCCATGTGTATCCATCCCGATGACCCGAAAAACAGCCACCTGAAAGGGAAGAAAGTGATCATACCGTTGGTCAACCGGGCCATTCCGGTAATCGAAGACGATTACGTGGACATCGAGTTCGGTACGGGCTGCCTGAAGGTGACGCCGGCACACGACGTGAACGACTACATGCTGGGCGAAAAATATAACCTTCCCTCCATCGATATTTTTAACGACGATGGCACACTTAACGAGCATGGTATCCATTACAAGGGCATGGATCGGTTCGAGGTGAGAAAACAGATCGAGAAAGATTTGGAAGCAGCCGGGTTGTTGGAAAAAATGGAGCCCTACACCAACAAGGTGGGATTCTCGGAACGTACCGACGCGATCATCGAACCGAAACTCTCGATGCAATGGTTCCTGAAAATGGAGGACATGGCACGTCCCGCCCTCGAAGCGGTAGAAGACGGAACCATCCGTTTCTATCCAGAGAAGTACAAGAACACCTACCGTCATTGGATGGAGAGCATCAAGGACTGGTGCATCAGCCGCCAACTCTGGTGGGGGCACCGGATACCGGCTTATTTCCTGCCAAAGGGAGGATACGTGGTGGCGATGACCCCGGAAGAGGCGTATGAGAAGGCGTTGGCAAAAGTGGATTACCCGCTGTCGATAGACGACCTGAAACAAGACGAGGATGTGCTGGACACCTGGTTCTCATCCTGGCTGTGGCCGATATCCGTGTTCGACGGCATCAACCATCCCGACAATAAAGAGATCAACTATTACTATCCCACGAGCGACCTCGTGACCGCCCCCGAGATCATCTTCTTCTGGGTGGCCCGCATGATCATGGCCGGCTACGAGTACCGCCAAGAGCCTTGCTTCCGGAACGTATACTTCACCGGTATCGTGCGCGACAAGCTGGGGCGGAAGATGTCGAAATCACTCGGCAACTCGCCCGACCCAATCGAACTGATGGAAAAATACGGGGCCGACGGGGTACGCATGGGCATGTTGCTTACTTCACCTGCCGGGAACGACCTCCCCTTCGACGAGTCGGTCTGCGAACAAGGACGAAACTTCAACAACAAGATATGGAACGCGTTCCGCCTGGTCAAGGGGTGGAAAGTAGACGAGAACATCGAACAACCTGAAACGGCAAGAATCGCGACAAAATGGTTCGAGAACAAGCTCTCCGAAACCGTGACCGAGGTAGACGATCTTTTCTCGAAATACCGTCTCTCCGAAGCGCTGATGCTCCTTTACAAGCTCTTCTGGGACGAGTTCTCGGCGTGGTACCTGGAGATGATCAAGCCGGAATACCAACAACCGATCGACGGGAAGACCTACCGGGCCACGTTGAGCTATTTTGACGCGCTAACCCGCCTCTTGCACCCCTTTATGCCGTTTATCACCGAAGAGCTGTGGCAGGCACTCTACGAAAGGGAAGAGGGCGAAAGTATCATGACAACCCTTCAGCCGGAACAGGCTCCCGGCGATAAGGGACTCTTGACCAACTTCGAGACGTTAAAAGAAATTGTCGCCGGTGTACGCACCATCCGGTTGGAGAAGAATATCCCCAATAAGGATGAGCTGGAGCTGCAGGTGACCGGTAAACACGACCATCAGTACGACAGCGTGATCTCGAAAGTATGCCGCCTTTCCTCGATCACGTCGGTTTCCGAAAAGCAAGCGGGAGCAACGGGATTCCTCGTGGGAACCACCGAATACAGCATCCCCTTGGCCGAAAAAATGGACGTGGAAGCCGAGTTAGAGAAACTGAAAACGGAACTTTCTTATACCGAAGGGTTCCTGCAGTCAGTTATGAAAAAACTGGGCAACGAACGGTTTGTTCAAAACGCGAAGCCCCAGATCGTGGAGGCCGAGCGGAAGAAGCAGGCCGATGCCGAAAGCAAAATCGCCCTCCTAAAAGAGAGTATCGCGGCATTGTCTTCTGAATAATAATAAAATTGTGCCCATCATTCGCTCAGGGGGCACTATCGGTGAAATCAAGCACGGGTAAATATGGACGAACTGATACCCTATATTGCCAATAAAATCGCTGAAGAGATCATTTCGGTCAAGCCGGTCTCCGGCGGAGACATCTCTTCTGCCTACCGGCTTGAAACCGCTAACGCTCGTTATTTCCTGAAGGTAAACAACGGCTCGTCGGCATTACAGATGTTTCACGCGGAACAGAAGGGACTACAAGCTATTGAGGCAACCGGAACCATTGCTGTCCCTCATGTGCATATAGCAAACTCGGTCGATGGGCAAGCTTTTCTCTTGATGGAACACGTGGAGAGCAAACGCCCGGGCACGTCGGATTATCATCGCTTAGGCATGCAACTAGCCGAACTACATCAATTTTCTCTCGATCCGTCGTCTACCACGAGAAAGGCCGATCGACAACTAACAGTACAAGATCAATCTTCAGGTGCCGGTTTTGGATTCTCATCAGATAACTTTATAGGCAGCCTCCCACAGAGCAACCGTCCACATGTCGACTGGCCTGAATTTTACTGGTTTGAACGAATTTTTCCGCAACTTCAAATGGCACGACGGGACGAATTGATTTCGGAAAAAATAATCCCGAAAGAGGAGAACGCGATCGCTCTTTTTCGGGATGTTTTCGGCCACGTAAAACCCTCGCTGCTGCATGGCGACCTATGGGGCGGCAACTACCTGATCGCGACGGACGGTACTCCTTACCTGATTGATCCCGCCGTCTACCACGGTCACTCGATGGTCGATATAGCCATGAGCCGGCTCTTCGGCGGTTTTGGCCCCGACTTTTACAGTGCTTACCATGAAATCATCCCTGAACCCGAAAACTACGATATCCAAATCGATCTCTATCAACTTTACTACCTGCTGGTACACCTCAACCTCTTTGGCAGCGGGTACTACTCTTCCGTCATCTCTCTCCTCAAAAAATATTTTTAAACAAACACGACTCCATTCAAAACAAGCCCCGTATAAACCTGAAATCAACGTAGACCCCGCAGGTATTGCACTTGCAGTTTAACTCTTGATTATCAAACATTATCCCTTAATCAATATAATGTCTATCGAAAATAATGGCTACAATAGCGAAAATGAGGCAAATAGTTAGGGATACCGAAAGCTTTACAGAACAATTTGAAGAAATAAGTCTCATCTCCATCGAATTCGATGGAGATGAGACTATAATAAAAAAATATGATTATCCGCAATAGTTCCTATTGTAAATTCTTGACTTGAAATCAGGAGCATACGTTACAGCGGCTATCAACAGTCTTTCAAACTGGTTTTCCCCGAAGTAACGCCTGTTGAATTTATAACAGAACTGGTTGAGATAATATTGCAAGTATTCCGGTTTTATCTTGTAATACACGCCCAAGAGCTGTCGTTTGGCATTGCTGATCGCGGTATGGACCCAGGGCAGCACATTGGAAAGATCCTCGTGTGGAATAACGGATGCCGTATGTGAATGGACATGCTCTTTCAATTTAGTGTAAGAAGTTGAGTCATCGGTGGTCAGGTCCGCCGTGCTTTCAACGTGCTCTTTGACATTCCTTGTAATTGTACCGGCTTTCAAGTCGTTGATGACTTTCATCTTCAGGTATCTGACCTTCTTGGGTTTCTTACCCGGTTTGGGGTTTTCAACGGTTTTGCTTTCAGCCATTACCAGCACTTTGGTCTTTTTTTGGCTCCCGCGGCCGCGCTTCAACGGTTTGTCCCTCTCTTGAAGGGATATTTCGGTGGAAAAGAAGGCGTCGTCCAACTCGATGGCTCCCTCAAGGGTGTACTCATCATCGCGTTTGCCCATCACCTCACGCGGTTTATTGACCATTTCCCATATGGGCTGGTAACGCTTGTGCCCCAGCTGGCGCTGCAGCTCCGCCGCGGAAAAGGAGCCCTTGGTCGCCGTGAGCAGGTGCATGGCCACGAACCAGTAACGGCAAGGCAGGTTGGAGTGCTGCATGAAGGTGCCTGAACGCAAGGTTTGGCGTGCGCGACAACGCTTGCATTCATAGGCCTGCTTGTTTTCCAGCCAATAATGTTCTTTACAATTGCAATGCCGACAGGTTACTCCCATTTGGTCTCTTTGTTCTTTGAATTTTTTCCG
>WPCG01114975.1_pt1 | contig 24941 bp, 23 predicted proteins | sample 5403311 | NCBI WGS metagenome assembly WPCG01 (sample SAMN12869467, study PRJNA574797) | sludge metagenome | isolation source: wastewater treatment of Control | place: China:Beijing | collected 2019-05-17 | reverse complement strand
TGTCCGTCTTTTTTCGAACGAAAGTGGGCGGTCCGCTTTATTCGATGTGCAAAAATATTTTCAGAAGGAGATGACAGTATGAACAGTATGAAAGGAAAGTTCAGTTCCAAGGTAATGGTTCTTGCCGTTGCCGCATTGGCTCTTGTGGCCATGTTCGCGGTTCCGGCGCTGGCGAAGGACACTCTCATCGTCGCCAATATCTACGACGCGCGCTCTCTCGACCCGATCGTCCAGAACGAGGTGGCTGCAAGCAACGCGATATGCCACATCAACGAGACGCTTATCGACCTCACCGACGAGGGCAATCCCTTGCCCTTGCTTGCGGAGACCTTTGAGCAGCTCGACTCCACGACCTACAAGTTCAATCTCCGTAAGGGCGTGAAGTTCCACAACGGCGATCCTTTCACAGCTGCGGACGTCCTCTACACAATCGAGCGGGCGAAGAGCCCCCTCGGCTCGGCGATCAAACAGTACCCCGAGGTCATCGAGAGCGTCGAGGCTCCGGACGACTATACCGTCATCATGAAGATCAAGTACCCGTTCACTCCCTTCTGGGGAACCGTAGCCCACACCTCCCTCGCGATCGTGAACAAGCGCGCCGTCGAGGAGAAGGGCGATATGTATCCGCTTGAACCAGTAGGAACAGGTCCCCTCAAGTTCAAGGAGTGGGTGAAGAACGATCGGCTTACTCTTGAACGTTTCGACGACTACTGGGGGACGAAACCCGCGTACAAGACCCTCGTGATCCGCTCCATCCCCGAGAGCGTCAACAGGACTATCGAACTTGAGACCGGCGCGATCGACATCGCCTTCAGAATCCCCGTTTCGGACGTTTCCCGCGTGAAGGAGAACAAGGACCTCGATGTCATCGGCGGTTTCGAGCACTCCGTGACGTACATGGGCTTCAACTGCGAGAAAGAGCCCTGGAGCAATCCGAAGGTCCGCGAGGCGATCGCGCTTGCGCTCGACCTCAACGGCGCCCGGCACGCGGTTTTCAGAGGGACCGGCAAGACTCCTGTTTCCATAGTGCCTCCGACCATCAAGTACACGGACAAGGAACTGCCGGCGCCGAAGCGCGATCTTGAGAAGGCGAAGCAGCTTCTCAAAGAGGCCGGAGTACAGCTTCCGCTGAAGGCCGAAATTTGGTCGAACTCCTACAAACCCCGCGTCGACCTTGCTCAGATCTTCCAGGCGCAGCTCAAGGAAGTCGGCATCGAAGTCGAAGCCAAGGTCCTCGAGTGGGGCGCGTATCTCGACGGACTGAAGCGCGGCGAGCATGACATGTATATCGTCGGCTGGGTTATCTCCAGCGTGGACCCGGACGGTATCTTCTCCGGAATAGTACATACCGACGGCGGCTCGAACTATTCCAGATTCTACAACAAAGACGTCGACGCGCTCATCGACAAGGGGAAGACAATGCCCGACGGTCCTGAAAGAGAGGCTGTGTACAAGGAGCTTCAGAAGCTTGTGGCCGAGCATCGGCCTATGATTTTCCTCTACAATGAAGAGAACTTCTTCGGCGTGAACAAGAACGTCCAGAATTTCCATCCCAGCCCCAGAGGCTATCACAATGTGGGCGGAGTTACTTTCAAGTAAGAAAAGTAAATAATTCGACCTACTGGCGAAGCAGGAGCGATCAGCTCCTGCTTCGCCTTGCTTCCCACGCTTTTTGCGGGGATGTCCAGGAGGGATAGTCCATTGCTGAAGTATATTGTGAAACGAATTTTCTCACTGATCCCGGTGATGCTCGGGGTGGCCTTCATCGTCTTCACGCTGCTCTATCTGACGCCGGGCGACCCGGCGCGCATAGTACTTGGAGAACAGGCAACCGAAGAGGCGCTGGCAGAGTTTCGAGAGAAGGAGGGGCTGAACGACCCGTTTCTTGTCCAGTTCGGCAACTACGTCTGGAAGGCGGTGACCCAGGGCGATATCGGGCGTTCCTACATGACGCGCCGTTCCGTGGCGAACGAGATCATGAGCGCGTTCCCGTCGACTTTGAAACTTGCGTTAAGTTGCGTCATCGCCGCCGTACTGCTGGGAATTCCGATAGGTATCCTTTCGGCTATTCGCCAGAACACGCTCTTCGACAACATCACGCGCTTCCTCGCGATCGTCGGGCTCTCGATGCCGGTCTTCTGGCAGGGCGTGCTCCTGATTCTGCTTTTCTCCGTGAAGTTGCGCTGGTTTCCCGCTTCCGGCTTCGATACGTGGGCGACGCTCGTGCTCCCTACCCTTACGCTTGCCTGTAATCCGCTCGCGGTCATCACGCGGATGACCCGTTCGAGCATGCTTGAAGTGGTCCGCCAGGACTATATCCGCACTGCCCGCGCCAAGGGGCAGACCGAGCAGATCGTCATCTGGCGGCATGCGCTCGGCAACGCGCTCATCCCCATCGTCACGGTCATCGGGCTTCAGTTCGGTTCGCTGCTTGCGGGCGCGGTGCTCACGGAGTCCATCTTTTCCATCCCCGGCGTCGGACGCCTTATGGTGGATGCCATCAAGATGCGGGACTACCCTGTCGTGCAGGGCGGCGTCCTGTTCATCGCCGTCGCGTTCAGTTTCGTGAATCTCATGGTCGACCTCCTCTACGCCTGGATCGACCCGAGAATCAGAGCGCAGTACAGATAGGGGAGGAAAGACAATGAGTGGAAATACTGCACCTCGAATGAAGAGCGAGGCGGGCTTCCTCGATATCTGGAGGCGCCTTCGCAAAAACCCGTTGGCGATGTTCGGTCTTTTTATCGTCGTCCTTCTCATTTTTTTCGCTATTACGGCCGACGTCATCGCGCCGTACAAGTATTATGAACAGGATCTGATAGCCTCCTTCCAACCGCCTTCGAAAGAGCATCTCTTCGGCACGGACGAATTCGGGCGCGATATTCTGAGCCGCATCATCCACGGCTCCCGTATCTCGCTTCAGGTTGGATTGATCGCCGTGGGCATATCCGTTGTTCTCGGAGGATTTTTCGGAGCCGTCGCGGGATACTACGGGGGCCGCATCGACAACCTTATCATGAGAGGTATGGACATTCTTCTCTCGATTCCATCCATCCTTCTCGCCATCGCCATCGCCGCGTCGCTCGGGCCGGGCCTGTACAACATGATGGTCGCCGTCGGTATTTCGACTACGCCGCAGTATGCGCGCATCATTCGCGGCTCGGTGCTCTCGCTTCGGGGGCAGGAGTTCGTCGAGGCGGCCAAGGCCGTCGGTTCCTCCGACACCCGGATCATCATGAAACACATCCTCCCCAACTGCCTTGCGCCGATCATCGTCCAGTCGACGCTCGGCGTGGCGAGCGCCATTTTGACGGCGGCCGGTCTCTCCTTCATCGGTTTAGGCATTCAGCCGCCCACGCCCGAATGGGGCGCCATGCTCTCCGGCGGACGCGAGTACATCCGCGATTACGCCTACATGACGATCTTTCCGGGCCTCGCCATCATGATTACCATCCTGGCGCTCAACTTTCTCGGCGACGGTCTGCGCGACGTACTTGACCCGAAGCTGAAGCGATAGAAGGCGGAGGCGACGACAATGGAAAACAAGAAACTTCTCCTGGACATACAGGACCTGAGCATTCAGTACGAAACGGAAGGCGGCATCGTGCACGCCGTCGAACATCTGAACCTTACTCTGGAGCACGGCGAGAACCTGGGGTTCGTCGGCGAAACGGGCGCCGGAAAGACGACGACCGCGCTCGGCATCATGGGACTGATCCCGAATCCTCCGGGCAGAATCGCAGGCGGGAAGATTTTTTTCGAGGGCGAAGACCTTTTGAAGAAAAACGAACGCCAGATGCGCGATATACGGGGCGGCAAGATCGCCATGATCTTCCAGGATCCCATGACCTCGCTCAATCCGGTCATGACGGTGGATAAGCAGATCGCCGAGATGGTGCTCCTTCACAACGACCTCAGCGAGCAGCAGGCGCTTGAACGGGCGGTGGAAATGCTCGAAATGGTGGGCATCAAGAAAGAGCGGGCGCACGACTTTCCGCACCAGTTCAGCGGCGGGATGAAGCAGCGCGTGGTGATCGCCATCGCGTTGGCGTGCAACCCCATTCTTCTCATCGCCGACGAACCCACGACCGCGCTCGACGTGACCATCCAGGCGCAGGTGCTCGAACTGATGCACGAACTGCGGCGCAAGATCAACACGTCGCTCATCATGATCACCCACGACCTCGGCATCGTCGCCGAGATGTGCGACAAGGTGGCGATCATGTACGCGGGAAGAGTGGTGGAGTACGCTTCCACGGAGGCGCTCTACAACCGTCCGGCCCACCCCTACACCGAAGGGCTGTTCAACTCCGTTCCGGACATCGACCGCGACGAGGATGAGTTGAAAGTAATCCAGGGGTTGCTGCCCGACCCGACGAATCTGCCGAGCGGCTGTTCGTTCCATCCTCGCTGTCCGTACGCGATCGACTCCTGTTCGACGGATATGCCGCCGATGGTGGAGATCGAGCCGGGGCACTTCGTGGCGTGTCCGGTGCGGTATGAACACTGGAAAAACGCCGCAGACGGGAACGGGGGAGTGAAACGATGAATCCGAACGCGAAAACGATCGTCGAAGTCAACAACCTGAAGAAGTATTTCCACACCAAGAAAGGGATGCTTCACGCCGTGGACGACGTCTCCTTCACCATCAACAAAGGGGAGACGCTCGGTCTCGTCGGCGAGTCCGGCTGCGGCAAATCCACGCTCGGCAGGGTGATGATCCGCCTTCTGGAGGCGACGAGCGGCGAGGTGAAGTTCTGGGGCAACGACATTCTCAAATATTCTTCATCGAAGATGAAGGAGATGCGCAAGCGCGTCCAGATCGTCTTTCAGGACCCCTATTCGAGCCTGAATCCGCGCCTCGCGGTCTCCGAGCTCATTGCCGAACCCCTGCTCGTGAACAAGGTCTTCCGTTCGACCGCGGAGCGCAGCAAAAAGATCCTTGAACTGATGGATACCGTCGGATTGGCGAGACGTCTTGTCAACTCATATCCTCACGAGCTCGACGGGGGGCGCCGTCAGCGTATCGGCATCGCCCGCTCGCTTGCGCTTTCACCCGAGTTCATCGTCCTCGACGAACCGGTGTCGGCCCTCGACGTCTGCATCCAGGCGCAGGTGCTCAACCTCCTGAACAGCCTGCAGAAGCAGTTCGGCTACACGTACGTCTTCATCTCGCACAACCTGAGTGTGGTGAAGCATGTTTCGGACCGGATCGCGGTGATGTACCTCGGCAAGATCGTCGAAATGTCGGGCTACCAAAGCCTTTTCAAAGAGCCTTTGCACCCGTACACCCAGGCGCTTCTTTCGGCTATTCCGATCGCGCGGGTCGGTCAAAAGCGCGACAGACTGATTCTTGAAGGCGACGTTCCCAGCCCCATCGAGCCGCCGGAAGGCTGCCGTTTCCAGGGAAGGTGCTTCTACCGTCAGGATATTTGCAGAGAGAAGACGCCCGAACTCAGGGAGATCGAACCGGGGCGTTCCGTGGCGTGCCACTTCGCACGGCAGCTCGTAAGGACGAACGCCAGATAAGAGAAAGGACGCCCGCACTTTATGAAAATCGATATGCAGTATGTACTCAAGTTGACGGAGGAGCTCATCGGGATTCCGTCTGTCGCAGGGGATTGCCGCGAGATTCTGGCGCGGGTCGGGCGGGAGTGCGTCTCGCTCGGCCTCTCCGTCGAGCGGTCGCGCAAGGGCGATCTTCTGGCTACGCTGAAAGGCGAGCGGGACGACGGGAAAAGAATGGTGTCCGTGCACGTGGACACTCTCGGCGCCATCGTCAGGGAGATCAAGCCGAACGGTCGTCTGCGCCTCCTGCAGATAGGGGGATTCGCCTGGACCTCCTTCGAGGCGGAAAACCTGATCGTCCGCACATCGTCCGGCCGTGAAATCCGCGGATCGCTTCTCCCCGAGAAGGCCTCGGTGCATGCCTTTTCCGACGAGGTGCGCACGACGCTCCGGACCGACGAGAACGTCGAGGCGCGACTGGACGAGAACGTTTCCTCCGCGGAGGAAACGCGCGCTCTCGGCGTGGAGGTCGGCGACTTCGTCTTCTTCGATCCCCGCTACGAAGTCACCCCTTCCGGATTCGTCAAATCGCGCTTCCTCGACGACAAGCTCTGCGTGGCGTGCATCTTCGGCGCCGTCAAGGCGCTTATGGACTCGAAGCGCCTCCCTGCCCGGACGACCGTCCTGTACATTTCGCAGTACGAGGAGGTCGGGCACGGTATTTCCTCCATGCCGAAGGATGTCGAGGAGCATCTGGCCGTCGACGTGGGCATCGTGGCGCCGCCCGCGAATTCGAGAGAGGACGCGGTGACCGTCGTCGCGCGCGACAGCCGGACGCCGTACGGTTTCGAATTCCGGAAATTTCTTACCGACCTCGCCGCGGAGCGTTCCATTCCTTTCCGCGTGGAAACGCACTTCCGCTACGGATCCGACGCGAGCGTCGCGGCCCTTTCGGGGTTCGACGCCGATTTCGCGTGCTTCGGGCCGGGAGTGGACGCGTCGCATTCGTACGAGCGTACAACCATGAAAGCCGTGGAGGCCTGCTGCGACCTGCTCGCCGCCTACCTCGCCACGGAACGCAAAGGAGTTTAGATCGATGACTTCAGTACTTGAACGTTTTTTGAAGTATATCAAGATTCCCAGCCAGGCGGCGCACGATGCCGGGAAGGTTCCGAGCACGCCGGGCCAGACGACGCTTGCCCGCGAACTCGGCGACGAACTGAAAGCCTTGGGGCTCGCCGACGTCGTCGTGGACGAGCACGCGTATGTGACCGCGACCCTCCCGGGGAACGCGCCAGGAACTCCTTCAATAGCCTTCATCGCCCATCTGGACACGGCGCTCGAAGTGACCGACGACACAGTGCGTCCCCGCCTCGTCGAGAACTACGACGGCGGGGAGATCGTCCTCAACGATGCCGAGGGGGTTACCCTGTCGCCGTCGACTTTCCCCGAAATGCTGCTCTACAAGGGGGAGACGCTTGTCGTCACCGACGGGACGACGCTGCTCGGCGCCGACGACAAGGCGGGTATCGCGGAGATCATGGCGGCGCTCGAATACATGATCGCCCACCCCGAGTTTCCCAGGGGCGACGTCAAGGTCGCGTTCACGCCGGACGAGGAGATAGGGCACGGCGCGAGCCTGCTCGACCTGAAGAAGTTCGGCGCCGACTTCGCCTACACCGTCGACGGCGGGGCGGTCGGCGAGATCAGCTACGAGACGTTCAACGCGGCCAAGGCGAAGATCGTCATCCGCGGGCGGAGCGTCCACCCCGGCAAGTCGAAGAACAAGATGGTGAACTCCATCCTCCTCGGAATGGAGCTGGCGGCCATGTTCCCCTCCAATGAAACGCCCGCGCATACGGAGGAATACGAGGGGTTCTTCCACCTTCTCGGATTCACCGGAAACGTCGAGACGACCGAGCTGAACTACATCATCCGGGATCACTCCGCGGAGAAGTTCGCGGAGCGCAAGAAGGCGGTCGAAGCCGCAGTGACGGCCATCAACGAGAAGTACGGCGCGGGCAGGGCGGAGCTGACGATGACCGATCAGTACTACAACATGCTCGACAAGATCACGCCGCAGATGCACATCGTCGAGACGGCGATGGAGGCGATGCGGCTCTGCGGAATCGAGCCGAAGATCATCCCGGTCCGCGGGGGCACCGACGGCTCGCAGCTCTCCTACCGGGGGCTGTTGACGCCCAATATCTTCACCGGGGGGCACAACGCCCACGGGAAGCATGAGTTCATCTCCGTCGTGTCCATGGAGAAGGCCGTGGCGGTTGTCCTGAAGATCGTGGAGCTCTACGCCGGGAAAACCGGCCGTTAAACAGAAGACTGTGCCGATACGTACAGGGGGAGACGCCGAGTGCGCTCCCCCTTGCGTGTTCTCCGGCTTTTTTGCTTCGCTTGTCCTCCCGCAGCACGCAGGAGGCGCCTTCGAGGGGGAGGCTGTCGCTACTTCGACTGCCGCACGACCATCGCGGCGAAGAATCCCGCTCCGAGTCCGTTGTCGATGTTCATCACCGCGACTCCCGAGGCGCACGAGTTGAGCATCGTGAGCAGCGGCGCGATACCGCCGAGATTGGCTCCGTATCCTGTGCTCGTCGGGACTGCGACGACCGGGCAGGCGACGAGCCCGCCCACCACGCTGGCGAGCGCCCCCTCCATCCCGGCGACCGCGACGATCGCCTTGGAGTTCTGCAGGACGTCCACGTGCGCAAGAAGGCGATGGAGACCCGCCACGCCGACGTCGTACAGCCTCTCGACCACGCACCCCATGTACTCCGCAGTCACCGCGGCCTCCTCCGCCACGGGGATGTCGCTGCTTCCGGCGGTGATCACAGTGAGGCCATGGCATTGCGGAAACTCTTTCCTCCGAACGGCGATGATGCGCGCCTTTTCGTGGAAGGCCGCGTCCGGTATCGCAGCCTGCACCAGTCCGAATTGATGCGTTGTCGCGCGGGAGAAAAGAATGTTCGTCCGCGTGTCGGCAAAGGCGTTCGCGATCGATTCGATCTGCGAATCGCTCTTTCCGGGGCAGTAGACGATCTCCGCGAAGCCCTTGCGGAGCTGGCGGTGCGTATCGAACTTGACCTCGCCCAAGTCGCGGTAGGGCAGCGCCTTCATCCGGCGGACGAAATCCGACTCGTCGAGCGTTCCTTCCTTGACCTGGCGAAGAAGCGAAAGCAGTTGCTGTTCATCCATAGTTCATAATCATTCCCTTCGAGAAACGTCCCGCTCCGCTGGATTTTCTTTCCGGCTCTCCTTTACGGAACTGCCGGTATGGTAGCATAATATCATTGGAAGAGATACGGCGGTATTCTCCTGCGGGACAACTCCGTACGAAGGCGGTGGATGCGATGGCGATGATTCAAGTAGTCCGGTTCGACCCGGAACTCGACCCGGGGAGGGTTTTAGCGTGGCGCTACCGGAATCCGGAGGCTCCGGCAAGGAGCGACGAGCTGGGGACGTGGACGCAGCTTGTGGTGGAGGAGACTCAGGAGGCGATCCTCTTCCGGAACGGGCAGGCTCTGGACCTTTTCGGTCCGGGCAGGCATACGCTGAAAACGGCGAACATGCCGCTGCTCTCGAAGGTGGTCAATCTGCCCTTCGGCGGGGAGTCGCCTTTCAAGGCATGGGTCTGGTTCGTGAACAAGGTGCATTCGTTGGACGTGAAGTGGGGCACGCCTTCTCCGGTGCAGCTTCAGGATCCCAAATACGGCGTGCTGCTTCCGGTCAGGTCGTACGGGCAATTCGGCGTCCGGATCGAAGACTCGCGCAAGTTCCTCGTAAAGCTGGTCGGCTCGCTCGACCAGTTCGACAGGGAGGCGTTGGTTCGCCACTTCCGGGGGTTGTTGCTCACCCGGATGCAGGATCTCGTGTCGACATATCTCGTGCATCGCGGCATCTCCGTCGTGGAGGTGAACGCGTGGTTGGACGAGATCTCCGAGGAAATGCGCGGAAAGGTCGCGGGGATGTTCGGCGACTACGGTATCGAAGTGCTTAACTTCTTCGTGAACTCGATCAATGTTCCCGAGGAGGATCCGGCGGTGGCGGAGCTGAAAAAAACGCTCTCCGAACGGGCGAAAATGGAGGTTCTGGGGTACAATTACCAGCAGATGCGCTCGTTCGACACGCTTGAAAAAGCCGCGTCGAACGAGGGGGGCGGCAATCTGATGAACGCCGGTTTAGGACTCGGAGTGGGGATGGGTGTCGGCGGCGCGTTCGGCAAAATCGCCGGCGAAATGGGGAGCAATCTGACCACCGCGGGAGGGGAGCCGTTCTCTTCGCCCCGATGCGAAAAGTGCGGCGCTCCCGCGGGCCGGGGTGCGAGATTCTGCTCGGAGTGCGGCGCTCCTCTTCCCGGAAGAGTCTGTCCGTCATGCGGCAAACCGCTGCCGGAGGGGGCGAAGTTCTGCGCGGAATGCGGCGTTTCACTGACTCCGAGGTGTCCTTCCTGCGGGAAGGAGGCGTCTCCCGGCGCCGGGTTCTGCGCCGAGTGCGGTACCGCCATCGGCCGGAAGCAAGAGTAACTGGTATTCGGCATTTCAAGAAGGGAGTAGTTAGCTACTATGTTCATTACACCAGAGAGGACGTTCAGTAAAAGTTTTATTCTGCTTGTCATAATGTCGGTGGTCCTCGCGGGGCTCTCGGCGGTCATTTTTCTGCTTGTGCCTCACGGAGCGCGAACGGAAGGTTTTTGGATTTCCTTCTGGGCGATCCTCTTTTCGGTTGTCCTCTCGTTCTCCTACATGATCTTCCACGTCGTCGCGGGGAAAGACGACTTTGCGCCGGTTCCGCTGTTGCTGGGGCTTTCCACGACCATTGCCTGCTACTGTATTTTCGTCCTGGGCAACGTGCTTGTTTCGCACTTCTGGCTTCGCCTGCCCCGGAACGCCTATCTTGCCACGCATATCGTCGGTTTCATGCTCCTGGTGGGAGGCGGCGGAGCGATCACGCTGCTCTCGCTGACGGCGAAGGAGACCGACGTGAGCGCGTCGCTCAAGCGGAGCCGTCTTTTCGTGCAGACGACGCGGGTCGCCTCCCTTGTCGACGAGCTCAGCCTCTCTCCGTTCGCAGGACAGGCCGCCGACTTGATCGCCCGCTTGCGGAAGCTCAAGGAGGCGATCCAATACAGCGATCCGATGGCTCCGGATGGGTTGGAAGCCGAAGAGCTTGTCGTCATCGCGGTGAGCGCCGTGGAAGATAGATCCCGCCGATTCATGTCCGCGGGTTCCGACCAGGAGCGCCGCGCCTTCCTTAACGAGGCCTCGCCCCTGGTGGAGAAGGCGTTCAACACGCTGCACAGGCGGAACGAGGAGGTCAGGGAGAGCAAATAGGACGTTCGGAAAACGCTGTACGTCTGAAAGCACCTGGAGAAAAAGCGTATATTTTCACATTCTGAGCCTTTTTTTGGGGCCCTCTCTGCACTTTTATGCAGAAAGGGCTTTTTTGCTTTACAATAGAGAGGTCACCTTACGGTGATAGACCTTTCGTCCTTACTGCTGTGCACCGCCACATTCATATACTCCGAAAGGGGAGAATGCAAATGGAGAGGCTGGAAAAAGTCATACTGACTAATTTGCGGAGCCGTCCGCAGGAAGAGTGTCTTTATTGGGAGAACGGGTGGATGACGTCGTCGGATCTGCTCGATTTCGTAGAAAAGAATATCCAGGTCTTGAAAAACGCCGGATTCAAAAAAGGGCAGAGAATCGCGGTCCTGCTGCCGAACTCTCCCCAGGTCCTGGCGCTCTCCCTGGCGGCATGGAGTCTGGGCGGCGCCATATCGCCGCTGAACGCGAAATCCGGTCTGCCTTCCCTGATGGGAACGCTGAACTTGGTCGAACCGTGCGCCGTCGTCCTCGCGCCCGGACTTGACGAACTGAAAGACGCCCTTCGCGAGCAGAATGTCCCCGTCGTTCTTGCGGAATCCCTCTCCACGCCGCTTCCTTCGTGCTCCGTGCGGGAGACGAGCGTCGAAGACGAGTCGCTCGCAGTGATTTTCGCCACGTCGGGGACGACCGGCCTTCCGAAGGCTGTTCCGCTGACGCACGGCAACCTTTTGGACAACGCGCTGCGGATGTACGACGCGCTCGAGCTTCTTGCCGAGGGGGATAATCTGCTCAACGTGCTGCCGAACTTCCATTCCTTCGGATACACTGTGGCGGGTCTGATGCCTCTTGTCCGCAATCTGAAGCAGACCATTCTCGCTTCGTTCCTGCCTCCTGTGGAGGCCATGAAAACCATTCATGCATCCGGAACGAACGTGATTCTTGCCGTTCCGGCCATGCTCCACTTTATGATTATCGCTGTTGAGAAAGGGGCTCCGAAGCCGGAGAATCTGAAAATGGTCGTCACGGGTGGAGACCGCCTCAACGTCCAGCTCGACGCCAAGGCGAAGACCGCTCTCGGAGCCGGCGTCATCGAGGGGTACGGGCTTACGGAGTGTTCTCCCGTAGTGGCGGTGAACAACAACTACGAGAAGCGCCGTCTTGGGACGGTCGGACCGGTTATGGACGGGTACGAGTGGAAGCTGCTCAACGACAGGAACGAAGACGTCACTCCTTCGGGGGAGGGTGTTCTCTGGGTGCGCGGCCCGTCCGTCACGACCGGCTACTTCCGCGATCCGGTCATGACGGCGGACCGCTTCGTCGACGGTTGGTTCAACACCGGCGATTACGTGCGCATGGAAGAGGGGTGCGTCCGCATCCTCGACAGGGTGACGGATATCGTCATCGTCGGCGGATTCAACGTGTATCCGCAGGAAGTCGAGGCCATTCTCCACACCCATCCGGCCATATCCCAAGCCGTGGTGGTCGGCATGCCGCACCCGGTGAACGGAGAGGTGCCGAAGGCGTTCGTCCAACTTCGCGAAGGAGCGCAGGTCACGTCGCGCGAGGTCATCGATTTCTGTAAAAAACATTTGGCGCACTTCAAGGTGCCGCGCAGCGTCGAGTTCATGGAGTCGTTCCCGCTCTCCAGCACGGGGAAGGTGCTTCGGAGAATGCTGAAGCAGCCGAAGTAAATAATCGGGGCTTCCTCGATTCGGGGAAGCCCCTGTTTCCCAGCCGAAAAAAATCCTCAGAATGCGCGGAAGCCGACGACGTCCTCGCGGATTTTCATGTACCGTTTCTTCGTGATGTCCATGTGCTCCTTTTCCATGTCCTTGATCTTGCGGAACATGACGGAGGTTTCGCCCGCGGACTCTTTTTCGAGGCGCTCGTAGAACTCCATCGCGCGCATCTCGGAGAGATATGCGGCGGAGGCGACGCGGAGCAGCGAGGTCGTGTCGCCGAAGTCCTTCGTCTGAACGTGCAGCTCCGGTTCCACGACCATGTTCGGGTCGATGGGGCACTGCGCGCCGAAGAGCTTCTCGTAGTAGTTCATCAGACTTGCCTCGTGTTCGCTCTCCCAATCGGAGAGGGCCGACAGCTCTTTCTTCAAGTGCTCTTCATCGACGCTCTCCGCCCACGTATGGTAAAAGTTCTTCGCCTCTATCTCGGCGTGGATCCCGTACCGGAGCGCACCCTTCATATCGAAAGTCTTTTCGGTCATCGTTATCCCTCCTGTGCAAGATGAGATTCTTCCCTGTATTATACTCTATTCACGTGAAAAATCGAAAAACAAGAATCCGATCAATGCTCGAAGATGCGCAAGAGATAGTTTATTCTCTCTCCGTTAGGACTTGCTGAGAACGTATCCTCTTATGAGCATCGGACGCATGTACGCTCTTCGAGACGTTTTTCAGAAGCCCCGCGAGCCTCCGAACGGGCTCTTCAGCCATCTTTATCGTGCCGGATGCAGAATTAATCGGAGTGTTGCCTACGACGTGTGCAACGGTTGTACTCCCGGATCTCGGGTATGAATATCCGGTGGAGGAGATACGTCGGATGCTCGCAATATCTCCGAGAAGATATTATGACTGGAAAAACACCCGAATTTCATCCGTGTCTATCGATCGTGGGGAAGCGCATGGATATTCTCCTGTCTCGTTATGAGTCAAGTATTGCCTTTCTATTGTTGTAAATTCTGAAAAAACATGTAGTATCGATGATATCGGATATACGGAATTTAAAGGAGGTTTATATGCTGTTACGCCGGCGGTTTAACTCTGCAAGCAGCGGAAGTGCCGCAAGTGTTCGTCGGTGTGGATCGGCGTCATATGCTCTCCTTTTTAATCGATGCTGATTGCGCTATGTGACTTTGAATTGACACCATGAATATAATGTGTAGAATGGAAACATCCGATAGTAGGACGTCCTATGACTTTCGGAAATTCTGTTTTGAAGGGTGAGTAGGAATGAAAAAGTGCGTATCTGTTTGTGCGGTGCTTCTTGTAGCGCTCTTTGTATCGATGGGGGCTTGGAGTGTTGCGTTGGCTTCCGACAATGCTCCGATCAATCTCAAGCTGGGCTTGAACGACCCTAATACGAGTAACTACTATCGCGGTGCGGTTGCGATAGCGGACAAAGTCGCCGAAGCAACCGACGGGCGAATCAAAATCACGGTCTTCCCCAGCGGGCAGCTTGGAAACGAACGGGAAATGGTCGAAGGCGCAATGATGAACACCGTGGACATTTGGACTTCCGCTAATTCAGTTCTCACGAATTTCATTCCGCAGATGGGGCTGCTTGACATCGCTTTCCTGTGGGATAATGTCGAACAGGCGCATGCCGCTGTGGACGGCCCCTTGGGGGACGCTATCGCCGCCGAGATCCAGGATCGCCTTGGTCTTAAAGTCATCGGTTGGATGGAGTCAGGTTTCCGCGATACCTTCTCGACTCGTCCCGTCAAAGAGATTTCCGATTTTCGCGGTCTGAAAATTAGAACTATGGAGAACGAGTATCATATGGCGGCCTTCAATTCCTTTGGCGCCATCGCGACGCCTATGGCTTACGGCGAGGTTTTTCCCGCTCTTCAGCAGGGAACGATCGACGCGGCGGAGAATGCGATCGCCAACTGCCTGGCAAGCGGCTATTACGAAGTAACCAAACATATAACTCGAACACATCATGCTTTTGTCTATATCTTAGTGGGTATTTCTCCTCAGGCTTGGTCCAAAATTCCCGAGGATTTGCGAGAACCTTTCCTTCGCGCGGTTAAAGAGGGGGCCGATCTGCAGCGGCAGTACCTTGTCGAGGCGAATGAAGAAGCATCGCTCAAACTTCAGGAGTTTGGAGTGACTATTTACGATATTGATCGGACACAGTTGCAGGATGCTTATGCCGAGGCGAAGAGGAATGCGCTGGCGAAGTTCGATCCCGAATGGGTTGCCTTGACTCGCAAAGCGATCGATGCGCACAAATAGGTAGAGAGCCTGCTGAAGTACGCTGCCGGGGTGGTGAAAGGGGTTCGCGTTGTCGTGCTCTTTCCCGCTCCGGTGTGCGGAGAGGGATGTGGAGGTTTTTTCGTGTTTAAGAAAGCATTGAAATATTTGCAAAAAATTGAAGACTCTGTTCTTGTTGTGACATTCTCGGTAATGGTGATTTCGTTTTTTATGCAAGTAATCAACAGGAATGTTATAAAGGCGAGCGTTTCATGGTTCGAGGAGCTTTCACGCTACTGTATGATGTATATGGCTTTTCTTGGCGCCGAGGCTGGGTTGCGAGACGGTACTCAAATATCTGTTAGCGCGTTGACGGATAAACTGCCGCCCTTCCCTCGGGCGCTTGTATTGCTGGTGGCGCGATTAATAGTAATTATTTTCGCAGTTGTAATATTTGTCACCTCGCTTTCGATGCTCAGACTTCAGATACGTTCCGGTCAGCTTTCACCCGCGTTGAAGATCCCCATGATCATCCCTTATTTTTCGATTACATTCAGTTTCGGTATTATTTGCGGTACTCAGATTGCACAATGGATTGTTATTTTTTTGCTCCTTGTCAAGGAGGGAGCAAGTGCCTCTGAAGGGAGGGGCGTGTGATGACCGGGGTGTTGCTTTTCGGTTCTTTCGCTTTTTTTCTCGCCATAGGCGTTCCTGTATCCATTAGCCTTGGCGTGGCGACCATGTTTACCATGGTCATGCAGTTCGATCTTTCCTTGGGAGTGATCGCCCAACGTATGTTCGCGGCAATGGACTCGACATCGATCATGGCTATTCCCTTTTTTGTGCTTGCCGGTAATCTAATGACGGCAGGAGGAATTTCTCGGAGGCTGGTAGACTTCTCCAATCGCATCGTAGGCAATATTCGAGGTGGGATGTCGCTGGCGCTCGTGCTTTCCTGCGCTTTTTTCGCCGCCCTCTCCGGTTCGGCTCCCGCTACGGTTGTCGCGATCGGTGTGATGTTGTATCCGGATATGGTCAGACTCGGATATCCAAAAGAACGAACTGCGGGGCTTCTTGTCGTATCGGGCGGTTTAGGGCCGATAATACCACCCAGCATTATCATGATTGTCTACGCAACGCTTACTGGCGCTTCCGTCGGGAATATGTTCAAAGCGGGAATAGTGGCCGGAGTGTTGATTGTCATCAGCCTGATGATTGTAGTCGTTTTTATTTCAAACAAAGAGCAATGGCCTAAGAACGAGGGAAGCTTTTCTTCAGGAGATCTCTGGAAGAGTTTTTTGAACGCTGTTCCCGCATTGCTCTTGCCGATTATTATTCTTGGAGGCATCTATTCCGGTTTCTTTACAGCTACGGAGGCCGCTTCCGTATCCGTGGTATGGGCTTTGCTGGTGGGGGTTTTTGTATACAAGGAGCTTGAACCGAAATCCTTATGGTCTATTATCCTTTCGTCGGGTAAAAGCGCCGCAATGGTCTTGTTTATTATCGCCACATCGACTGCCTTTTCGTGGCTTTTCACCTTCTCGGGATTGGCTGGTGTCATGGTGGGTACTATTACCGAAATGAACCTTTCGTCGACGCTCTACTGTCTGGTGGTTGCGCTGATACTTCTTCTTTTCGGCACGTTTCTCGAAGGAGTGGCGACGTGTGTTTTGCTCGTCCCCGTACTCTGGCCGATCGCGCAAAGCCTTGGAATAGATGCGATACATTTCGGTATGATCGTTTCTATTTCCAACGTTGTCGGAACAATGACTCCTCCCGTGGCCGTGAATATTTTTTCGGCGGCAAGCGTCACGAATCTTTCGATGGGCAAGATAGTGAAGGGAGAGCTTCCCTTCTTCTTCGCTTATCTTGTATGCTTTTTAGTGGTTGTACTTTTTCCGAAAATAAGCTTAATCTTGATCAAATGATGGAAGTTGTTGTTTTACCTCCGGAGACCAGTTTTCCAAAGGATTTTTTGTAATATATACTCATTGAAGAGGTGGATGAAAGATGGCGGAAATGAAAAGAACACCGGAAATGAAGTCGTGGCGTGTACAATCCCCGGATTCGCCCGGTTTTCATACTGTTGTCGCTCCCGACAGAAGCGCAAGTGTCGTATCGTATATTTTCCGGCTGAATCTTCAAGCCGGAGAAACGTACGAACTCTCCTCGGGAAAGCTCGAGATGGCGCCGGTGCTGATCAAAGGAAGTGCGCAGCTCTCTGGTCACCCCATATTGACTAAGGCTGTGAAGCGCTTCGACTCATTTTATATTCCTGCCGAAACAACTGTCGCGATTACTGCGGGCGAGGATTGCGTCTTCTATATAGGAGGGGCGGAGTACGCCGGAATAGGGGATGCCTTCTTCAGAGCCTATGACCGCGAGCTTCCCTTGGGGGATATTCATCAGATACATGGAAGTGGAGCGGGTGAGCGCGAGGTCATGTTCACGCTCGATCCGGGCACCCCCGCTTCCCGCCTGATCTGCGGGCTTACTTGGGGCAGCGACGGCGGGTGGACGAGCTGGCCCGCTCATCAGCACGAGAATGATCTGGAAGAAGTCTACTGCTATTTTGATATGCCCGCGCCCCGTTGTGGTTTCCATCTCGCATATCTTGAAAGCGGCGGTATCGCGGACTGCGTGCCTTATTTTGTGCAATCCGGAACTATGGTGCAGGCGCCGAGAGGATACCATCCCACAGTTGCCGTACCAGGGACACGCAACGCCTATTTTTGGGTTCTTGTCGCATTTGAGCCGAAGAGCAGACGATACGATCTCGCGGTAAGCGATCCCGCGTTGCTATAGAAGAACATCAAGTGTGAACGGGGTATGACATGGATTTTTTTAGTGTGAAAGGGCAAAAGGCTATTGTTACCGGAGGAAGCAGAGGTCTTGGAAAGGGAGTTGTCGACGGTTTTCTTGATCCTGGCGGCGTCGAAGTCGTTATATTGGCTCAAAGTGCAAAGACTCCTGAAATAGCGGAGGAGTATCGGAAAAAAGGGTTGCTTTGCCACGGAGTGTCCGTCGATCTGAGCAACCGCGGGGAACGTCGGAAGGGCTTTGATCAGGCTCTTGAGATGTTGGGGGGGAGTTTGGATATTCTGGTGAATGCGGCCGGTATTCAGCGACGGCATAAATCCGAGGAGTTCCCCGTGGAAGATTGGGATGATGTCATCGAGGTGAATTTGACCGCGACTTTCGATCTTTGCCAGCTTGCCGCGCGCGAAATGCTTAAACTTGGACGAGGAAAAATAATCAATTTTGCCTCGATGTTGAGTTTTTTCGGCGGTTTTACCGTTCCGGCGTATGCGGCAAGCAAGGGCGGGGTGGCTCAGTTGACTAAAACGCTTGCGAACGAATGGGCTTCCCGGGGCTTGAACGTCAATGCCATCGCTCCTGGTTTTATGGCGACGGATATGAATAGCGCTTTGTTGGCGAACGAAACGAGGAACGCGGAGATATCCGGTCGGATTCCGGCGAAACGTTGGGGGGTACCGGAGGATATGGCCGGTATCGCGCTTTTCTTGGCATCGGCGGCGTCCGATTATGTTAACGGAGCGATTATTCCTGTGGATGGGGGCTATCTGTCAAGATAAGGATATGTGCGTGCCGATTGGAAAAAATGAAGTTCCTGAGCGCACATTGTTCAATGGAATATTCTCTTCGTGATACTTAAGCTGATTTTTGCAATAAAAGAGGGTGCAATAGCATGTTCGCGATATTTGAGGAAATAGATGGTAGGTCTTTGACGGAGCGAGTCGCCGACAGTATTGAACATATGATTATCGATGGAAAGTTCCTTTTGGGCGATAAACTGCCGAATGAGTTTGAACTGGCGTCTCAGTTACATGTCGGTCGAGGCACTGTCCGCGAAGCTATCAAGACTCTCGTGTCACGCAATGTGCTCAGAATTGCTCGCGGAAGCGGGACATATGTGAGCGAGTGTATCGGGGTTGTGGACGATCCCTTGGGGTTTCGGTTCATGCCGGATAAAAAAAAGTTGGCTCTTGATCTCTGCGAGGTGCGCACGATGATCGAGCCGAGGCTTGCCGAACTTGCAGCCGAGAATGCCTCTGCCGTGGATATCGAGGAGTTGCAGAATCTCTGCGATGAAGTTACCGTACTTATCCGCAGCCGAAAACTCTATGGAAGAAAAGACATCGAATTCCATTCGAAGATAGCCATGTGCGCAGGTAATCGGGTGGTGCATGCACTGATTCCGATCATCAACCAAGGAGTGGAGGCCTTTACGTTTCTTACGCATTCTTCCTCGGCGGACACGGCGCCGATAACGCACCAGCAGGTGGTGGACGCGATTAGAAACAGGGATCCGCTCGCCGCTCGCAGAGCGATGGCGCGCCATCTCTCCGATAATTTGCAGACAATCATAGCGTTGCCGGATGATTTGGATTTTTCATCGTCCGCAATGCGTTGAAATCCTTGTTTCGTGTTTGTGTATACGTAAAATTTCGAGGTTAGACCACCGGAGGAAAACGATGTTACGCGATTCTGTATGGGATAGAGACGATGTTCTTTGTAAGATGTTGGAAAACACGCGGATTCCGCGTTTTATGGATCTGAAGCAGTCTTTCGACAGGAAAAAGGTGGAAAACCTTGAAGAGGAGCTGGAAAGGGGATTTCTTGGAATCGAGGACGTGTTTTCTTCTCTCGAAGGGAAGACGGTCGCTGTAACAGCCGGTAGCAGGGGAGTAGCCAATATAGCGAAGATCATCCGGAGTATCGTTTCCCGTTTGCGGAAGTCGGGAGCTTTGCCGTTCATCGTACCTGCTATGGGCAGCCATGGAGGCGCTACTGCGGAGGGGCAGAAAGAGTTGCTCGCTGCTTTGGGAATTACGGAGGATTCGACCGGAGCTCCGATACATTCCTCCATGGATGTAATTCGGTTGGGAACCAGCAAGAGCGGAGAAACTGTTTTCATCGACAAACTTGCTTCAGCCGCAGATGGTATTGTGGTAGTAGGCAGGGTTAAACCGCACACTTGTTTCCGAGGGGCGTACGAGAGCGGTCTTATGAAGATGATGACGATCGGCTTGGGGAAGCAGCGCGGGGCCGAGGTAGCTCATAGAAACGGTTTTGGTTATATGGCCCGCAATGTGGAAGAGTGCGGAAGTCTCGTGCTCGAAAAGGCGCCGGTTCTTTTCGGTGTTGCTACGGTTGAGAACGCTTATGAAGAAACAGCAATCGTAAGTGTGCTACGAAAAGAGGAGATAAAAAGAAAAGAGCCTCTTCTGCTTGAAAAAGCCAAACGTTTTATGCCGTCTCTCCCTTTCGATTCGTTCGATATCCTTATCGTCGACCAGATCGGTAAAAATTTTAGCGGCGATGGAATGGACCCCAACGTCACCGGCCTTTACATGACCCCTTATGCTTCCGGAGGGCCCTCCTTTCAGAGATGCGTCGTTTTGGACGTATGCGATGAAAGCCATGGCAACAGCAACGGAATAGGAACGGCGGATTTCTCTACGAAGAGGCTCTTCGACAAGACGGATTTCGACTCGGGGTATGTGAACGCGTTGACCTCTACCGTGGTGGCGGGAGTTAAAATGCCCATGATTCTTCGAAACGACGAGCACGCAGTAAAAGCAGCCATTTTCAGTTGCAACGACATCGACAAGGAGACCGTCCGTATTGTTCGTATCGCCAATAGTCTGCATATCCAACATCTCTCCGTTTCGGAGTCTCTTTTGGAGGAGGCCAGGGAAAAAGAAAGAGTTCAAATTCTTTCAGATCTTTACAAGTTGCCCTTTAACGCTTCTGGAAATCTCTTTTGAATCTCTTTTGTTTTTTTGTTCATGCGGATGGGCAGCCTCCTCGGAATTTTGCGGGAGGGGTTGCCCTTGTTTTATGAAAAAATACGAACCGTGAGCAGTGTCTTTGATTATTCCTCTGAGGTTTTTTCGGTGATTATTCATATGTTATATCTATTTTGAAGATGGTTTGGCGTAATTTATGTTTTTTTTGAGGGTTATATATTCCTGTTTCATTGAGTGGAAGCTCTTGTTGCCTTTGATTTGAAGATGAATTTGCTCGACATGAATATCTGTTTATGCTAAGATGTCTTGTAAGAAGTTTTTTGCAAACAATTGAAAGATATCGATTCCGACAGAAGCCCGTCTACTTATAAAAGCTTTCGTGGATTCCGAGAGTCCCTTGGTCGAATGAATATTCGCTGAAGAGATGTTTCGGGAACGAAATGCCGCAGCACGGATCGCATCCGTGGGAAGGAGGTGTGTGCGCCGTTGTGGTGTTGTGTTCGTCCGTTTCAGTGCGTTCTTGAGACTGTGTGGGATTGCGATACATAAAAAACGGAGGTGCCGACAATGAAAAAGACGTCTGTTCGTTCCACCTTGCCCCTCGTAATTGCTTTCGTAATGGTGATGCTTTTCGCCGCAAGTGTTTGCGCGGAATCTTGGCCTTCTCTCATCGATCTGGATACAACTCTGGAAAAACCAATCACCCTTCGCCTTGGATACGGCGATACCGCCCAGTGGCCTCAGTCTGGGGCGGCTCCCGATCCCGAACACGCCTTTGCCCTGATTTTCAAAAGCTATGTAGAATCGACGACCAACGGGAATGTAAAAGTCGAGCTTTTCCCGAATGGTGTTCTCGGGAGCAACAAGCAGATGGGGGAAATGGTTCAGGCAGGAACTCTCGACATTTGTATCGGGACGGGATTTTTAGGGTCGTTTTACGCTCCTTTCGATCTGATCTATATTCCCTATCTCTTCCGCTCGGATGAGGTTGCGTGGTGGGTAGTGGACCACAGCGCGATTTGGAAAGAGCTTATGGACGATATGGAGCGACAATCCGGGGTGAAGTACCTCGCGATAGGGCAGAACGGAACGCGGCATTTTACGAACAATGTGCGTCCTATTCGAACGCCCGAGGATCTCAACGGGCTTAAGATTCGGGTTATGGAAAGCCCGGTTTATACCAGAATGATTCAAGCCATGGGCGGCAATCCTACTCCCATCGCTTGGACCGAGTTGTACACCTCTCTTCAAACCGGTGTGGTCGATGGGCAGGAAAACCCCATTTCCTCGATCGCGCTCGGCAAGCTCTTTGAAGTGCAGAAGTATCTGACTCTTGACGGGCACGTCTGGAGCGAAAACGTCATGATCATGAACCCCGCCAAGTTCGACAGCCTTCCCTCGGGAGTGCAGCAGGTAGTTTCGATAGCGGCCAGGCATGGAGCGATGGCCGACCGCGTCGCCGAGGCTTTCAAGTCCAGAATCGTAGATTACGAAGTTGTTGCGTCCCGGATGGAAGTCTATACTCCTACGGCGGAGGAGAAGGCGAAGTTCGAAGCCGTTGCGAAGCCTCCCGTCATCGAGTGGATGAGGGAGCGTATCGGCGACGAAAAAGTCGATCGTTTTCTTGACGCCGTGCATGAAGCGGAGGCCGCTTTAGGATACAGAAGAAAATAGCTCCGCGCCGTGAAGCGCGCTCTTTTGAAAACGACAAAGGGAGTCCGGAGTCTAATGATAAAGAAGCGCGCAGTGATTCGAAGAGAGGTCCTGTCTTTTCGCAGGGCCTCTCTTCGTCGGCTCCCCTTCGTTCTTGCGGGAGCGACGGATTTACGTCCTATCAGCGATTTATACATCGGGGAGGATTCGTATGAAGAGGTTGTTGAAGTTGACGAAAGCGTTGAGCGACGGCGTTGATCGCGTCGCATTCTTACTTATGATGTTCTATATGATTGCAGTAACGATTCTAGTCATTCTTGGAGTCGTACTGCGTCAGATAGGGTTGGGGCTTGCGTGGAGCGAGGAGGTCGCAAGATGGTTTCTCATTGGACTTGCTTTTGTCGGTGCTTCCGTGGCTTTTAAAAGGCAGGAGCATATTGCCGTGCTCCTTTTTACGATGAAGGCTCCCGCCCCCCTTCGGCGCCTCTTTCTCATCGCCGCGAATATCGTGGTCTTGATCTTTCTTGGTTTTTCGGTCAGATACGGATGGAGTATGGCGGTGACGGCCTCTCGTCAGATGGGGGCCGTAGTGGAAATTCCGATGATCTATTCGAAAATGAATATCCCGTTGGGCGCATTTCTGATGCTGATTCATTGTCTATATTTTCTCGTGGGGCTTCTTGCCGATAAATCCCATACGAGCAAATATATGATTTCTTCGTCGGGCATCGTCAGAGACCAGGAGGTGCTGTAATGGACGCTTCCATGCTTGTTGTCGCGCTCTTATTCTTCGTAACGCTGATTCTGGGTGTCCCCATCGCTTTCATACTTGGCTTCGTTCCCATCGTTTTTCTGTACTGTTTCTCCAGTGTTCCTCTCGGAATTATCGGACAGACCCTTTATAATGGTCTCGACAGTTACGTGCTTCTTGCCTTGCCTTTTTTTATATTGGCCGGTAATCTGATGAACCATAGTGGTATAACCGCCGATCTTGTAAAGTTCGCCCAACTGCTTGTGGGAGGTTTTCGAGGAGGGCTGGCTCAGGTGAACATTGTCGTCAGCGTTTTTTTTGCTGGACTGACCGGGGCCGCCGTTGCCGATACGGCTGTGGTGGGATCCTTGCTCATACCCGCGATGAAAGAAGAGGGGTATTCCGCGGAGTACGCCGCAGCCGTGACGACGGCGTCGTCGATTATCGGTCCTATCATCCCCCCGAGCAACATCATGGTGATCTACGGCGCTATTACGGGGTCGTCCATAGGAACTCTCTTTATGGCGGGGTTCATTCCCGGTTTGCTGGTGGCTCTCTGTCTGATGATAATGGCGTATTATTACGCGGTGAAAGAGAATCACCCTAGGCGTATGGAGCGTATTCCACTAACCGAGTGTGTGAGAATAATCAGGAATTCTCTTGCCGCGCTTGTAGTGCCGCTGATTATCATCGGGGGGATTCTGGGCGGATTTTTCACCGCCACGGAAGCGGGCGCCGTCGCTTGCCTGTATGCCCTACTGATGGGAGTATGCTTTTATAAAACACTTACGCCGCGTATCATTCTCGAGTGTCTGGAGAATGCGGCGATCGTCTCGGCGACTATTCTATTGATCATCTCGACGTCGAAAGTTTTGAGTTTGGTGCTTGCTATACAGCACGTACCGGGGAACATCGCCCAGTTTATGCTCTCTATTATCGATAATAAATATGTGTTTCTGATCGTAATCAATGTTTTTCTCCTTTTCGTTGGTATGGTGATGGAGATCGGCGCCAGCGTCATCCTGCTCGCTCCCATACTTCTTCCTGTAGCGGTGCAGTACGGCATCCATCCTCTGCATTTCGCGATTATAATGCTTGTGAACCTCAATATAGGATTAACGACGCCGCCTCTCGGAGTCTGTCTATTCGTGGTTTCTCCCATTGCGAAGGTACCTTTCGAAAGGATTGTGCCAAAAGTCTTGCCTTTTGTCTGCATGCAAATTGTCGCGCTGCTTCTTCTTACTTTCATTCCCGAGCTTGTATTCTTCGTTCCTAGGCTTATGGGCATGTTATAGACTTTATTCCCCGCGTCGCGGCGCAATTCTTCTCTCTTTGCTTGACAAAAACTTTCTGTCGGCATACTATCGAATATAAGGGCGTGCTTGCGCGCTCTCTTTCGGAAGATGTTCGGGAAGTCCGGTGAAAATCCGGCGCGGACCCGCCACTGTAAGCCTGACGAAGCCACCGAGCCACTGGAGCGAACCGGCGCATCACTGCGCACGAAGGGTTCCGGGAAGGGGTGGGGGAGGACGAAGGCGAGCCAGGAGACCGGTCTTTCGAAACAGCGGGAAGACTCGCGAGGAATCGAGGCCGCCGAAGTGTTTTCCCCCCCTTTTCCGGAAGTAACGATGGCGAAGGTTGTGGAAGAAGATCACTGGAAGAGGGCCGTTTCCTGTCTGGAACGGTCTTTTTTATTTTCTCCGCCGGAACGGCGCGGCGGTGTGCGCTCGTTTCCTCCGGGGGCCTAGGCGTCCGGGGAGCATTTTCCCGGCTATCGTCCCACGGGAGGGGTAAAGGATGAGAAAAATGAGTTATGCCGTCTTCGTGTTCGTTGTGTGTCTGTTCGTCCTGTTTTCAGCAAGCGCGTTCGCTTCGGAGCGTGCGAAATCCGAGGGAAAACAGGGAATATTGCTCGTCGCCTTCGGGACGTCGGAGCCCGACGCCCGCTCGGCCATCGACGGCATCGTCGGGGCGGTGCGGAAGGCCT
>WPCG01084113.1_pt1 | contig 24968 bp, 18 predicted proteins | sample 5403311 | NCBI WGS metagenome assembly WPCG01 (sample SAMN12869467, study PRJNA574797) | sludge metagenome | isolation source: wastewater treatment of Control | place: China:Beijing | collected 2019-05-17 | reverse complement strand
AGCGGACGGCGCCGCAGGCGGAGCGACCGTGCCGGCCCCTGGCCCGGCACCACCCTCCCCCGCCCCGCGCAGCGGCAACGGCGTCTTCGCCGGTGCCGGCACCCCCTGGGGGCGGAAGGCCAGCATGCGCAGCAGGGTCATCTCCAGGGCGGTGCGCAGGTCCGGGGCGTGCTCCATGTCGCTGCGCCCCTGGATGCCGATCTGGTAGTAGAGCTGGACGTCCTCGGCGGTGAGGCGGCCGGCGAGCGCCAGCAGAGCGTCGCGGTCGCCGTGGCCGTTATCCAGGGCATCCGGCACCATCTGGGCGATGGCCAGGCGGTGCAGCACCCCGGTGAGCTCGTCGAGCACGCCGCCGAAGTCGGGGCCTCGCTCGGCCAGGGCGGCCACCTCGGCCAGCACCCGGGCGGCGTCCACCTCGGCCAGGGCCTCCACCAGGGAGAGCACCTGGCGCTGGTCCAGGGTACCGAGCATGGCGGCGACGTCGCCATGCTCGACCCGCCCCTGGCCGAAGGCGATGGCCTGGTCGGTGAGGCTCATGGCGTCGCGCATGGAGCCCTCGGCGGCACGCCCCAGCAGCCAGAGTGCACTCTCCTCGAAGGGCACCCCCTCGGCGCCCAGCACCTTGGCGAGGTGCTCGACGATACGCTCCGGGGGCATGTGCTTGAGGGTGAACTGCAGGCAGCGCGACAGCACCGTGGCCGGCAGCTTCTGCGGGTCGGTGGTGGCGAGCAGAAACTTCACGTGGGGCGGCGGCTCTTCCAGGGTCTTGAGCAGCGCATTGAAGCTGCTGGTGGAGAGCATGTGCACCTCGTCGATGAGGTAGACCTTGTAGCGCCCCTGGGTCGGCGCGTACTGCACGTTGTCGAGCAGCTCGCGGGTGTCCTCTACCTTGGTGCGCGAGGCGGCGTCCACCTCGATCAGGTCGACGAAGCGCCCCTCGTCGATGGCCACGCAGCTGGGGCACTGGCCGCAGGGCGTGGAGGTCACCCCCTCGTCGCCCTGCCCCCCGGCGGTGCAGTTGAGGCACTTGGCGAGAATTCGCGCCAAGGTGGTCTTGCCAACCCCGCGGGTGCCGGTAAACAGGTAGGCGTGGTGCAGCCGCCCCTGATCCAGGGCGTTGACCAGGGCACGCTGAACGTGCTCCTGGCCCACCAGCTCATGGAAGGTACGCGGCCGCCACTTGCGGGCCAGAACCTGATAGCTCATGCAGCGCGGAGTCCTTGCGTTGGTCGGATGTCGGCGCAGTGCCGGCGCCCGGGATTGAATCGGCGCACGGCCGACAGAACCCCTCATTCTAACGATTGGGACCCGCCGCGGAAAGCAAGGCGGTGACGGCTCGGAAAAGCGCCGGGTGGCTCACTCCCGTCCGGTGGCTATGTTAGGCTCGCACCCATCCAAGTGCCATGCCAGCCAGGGACGATATCCGAATGCGCCGACACCCCACTGCGCCGCCTCCGGCGGAGATCACCTTCGAACAGGTCGCAGCCGCCGCCGAGAACCTCGAGGGGCGCGGAGCCGAGCCCACCCTACCGCGGGTCTGCGAACACCTGGGGGCCGGCTCCCCCAACCGCATCCAGCGCCATCTCAGCGCCTGGCGTGCCGCCCGGAAGCCTACCCCGCTGCCTGCCCCACGCCTGCCCGGGGCGCTGATCGAGGCCCTGGAGCGCGAGCTTGCCCAGCATGCCGACAGCGCCCTGGCCCGGGGACAGCAGCTGGCCGAGGAGGCCCGCGCCGATGCCGCCTCCCTGGCGGAGCTGGGCGAGGCCCTGGAGCAGCGGGTGCTCGAGCAGGCGGCTCGACTGGAGGCCGCCGAGCAGGCCGCCGAGGAGGCCCGCAGCCACCGGGACCAGCTGCAGGGCGAGCTGAACCAGCTGCGCGAGCGCCTGGAGAGCGAGCAGCGGGAGTCCCGGGAACACCGGGAGGCCCTGCTGCAGGCCCGCCAGCAGGTGGAGATGCTGCGCGAACAGCTCGAGGAGGCGGCCCAGGCCAGGGCGGCCGCCGAGCGCCAGGCCCGGGGAGCCGAGGCCGAACGCGTCAAGGCGGAGCGCAGCCAGGCGGTGGCCGAGACCCAGCGCGACAGCGCCCTGGCGCAGGTGCGCGAGAAGGCCGAGCAGCAGGCCGCACTGCAGAAGGAACTGCAGGCCGAACGCGCCCGCCAGCGGCAGGAGGTCGCGGAGCTGCGAGCCGAACACAAGGAGCGGCTGGATGCCGCCGAGCGCGCCCGCCAGGAAGCCCAGAAGCAGGCCCAGGAGGCCTCCCAGCGCGCCTCCAAGGCGGAGATCCGCGCCGAGGCGCTGCAGGCCACCCAGGCGGCGCTCAAGTCACGGATGGATGCCCTGCAGGTACAGCAGCGTCAGCGCAGCATGCGCCCTCGGGGCGAGCAGGAACGGGACTAGGCGCGCTCGAATCCGCGCAGCACTCCGGCCACGTTGGTACCGATCTCCGCCACTGCATAACCGCCCTCGAGCAGGAAGAGCGTCGGCAGGCCGAGGCCGGCCAGGCGCCTTCCCACTTCGGGAAAGTCCTCGCTGGCCAGGCAGAAGGCGCTGATCGGGTCGCCGGCATAGGTATCCACCCCCAGGGAGACCACCAAGAGCTCGCAGTCGCCCTCGGCGATCCAGGCCAGGGCCTCGTCCAGCGCCTCGGCCCAGCGCGCAAACCCGCTACCCTGGGGCAGCGGCAGGTTGAGGTTGCAGCCCCGCCCGCGCCCCTCGCCCCGCTCATCGGCATAGCCCAGGAAGTAGGGAAAGGTCTGCGCCGGGTCGCCGTGGATCGAGGCCACCAGGACGTCGTCCCGGGCGTAGAAGATCTGCTGGGTGCCGTTGCCGTGATGGAAGTCCACGTCGAGCACCGCCACCCGGCGACGGCCGGCATCCAGCGCCCGCTGGGCGGCAATGGCCGCGTTGTTGAAGAAACAGTAGCCGCCAAACTGGTCGCTGGCGGCGTGGTGGCCCGGCGGGCGGCAGAGGCCGAAGGCGGGCTCACCGCTCGCCAGCACCCGCTCCAGCGCCGACAGCGCCACATCCTTGCTGGCCATGGCCGCCTCGAAGGTCCCCGGGCAGATGGAGGTCTCGCAGGCCAGGGCATAGTAGCCCAGGCGGCCGGCGATGCTTGCAGGCAGGCGGTCAGCGCGCATCGAGCGGGCGGGCCAGATATTGGGAATCGCCTCCCCCGCATGCCCCTCGGCCTGCCACTGCTCCCAGCAGTCGGCCAGGAAGGCCACATAGTCGCGGTCGTGCACCGCCAGCACCGGCTCCAGGCCGTACTCGTCGGGCTCATGCACCTCGACCAGCCCCTGGGCGCGCAGCCCCTCCAGCACCAGATCGACCCGCTCGGGGCACTCGTAGGGGGTCACCAGGGCACCGTCGTGCAGCTCGGTCTGCGCCCGGCGCGCCTTGGTCTTCTCGGAGTGGTAGAGTCGCATGGGATCCTCCCGGAAGCAGGGGGCAGCGCCACCGTTCGGCGTCGGGATGCCACGCCTGGGTGGGTCGATGACGGTAACCGTAGAGGAAGGTAAGGGAAAGGTAGAACGAAAAAGGCAGGCCGCAAATGGAGGCGGCCCCGACAGCCACATCCCGGCACACGCGTCCACCACTACCGTTGCTCCCTTCCGGGCCTGGCGGGGTTTGCGGTTTAGCGTTGCGGGAGGACCGACGGGGCCACCACGACATGACGCTCTGGGCGTCAAACCCGGCGAGCGATCAATGACTTGCCGAGTGCGCGAGCACTATAACAATGCCGGAACCGGCCGGCAAGGGGCATTGCCCGTGGCAGGCAGGATGAACCGCGTCCGGCCTTGCTGTATCGTGGAACCAACGTCAAACATGACTCACCCATCCGCCATATCTGGAGGCGCCCCATGAAGAAGGATCCGAACAAGGGCTACATCGCCCTGCTGGGCTGGAGCCTGAACGCCATCGAAGCCGCCGAGAACTTCGACCGACGCTACGTGGTGGTCGCCCCGGACTGGGCGGAGGAGTACTGCCAGAAGCACGACATCCCCTATGTCTCCTGGAACTTCGAGCGCCTGAACGACCGCTCCATGGAGATCGCCGAGACCCTCAAGGAGATGGGCGTGGATGTGGCCATCCCGCTGTTCGAGGAGACCGTGGAGTGGGCCGGGGCCATCAACTCGGTGCTGCTCGACAACCCGCGCCTCTACGGCCAGTCGCTGCTGCTGCGCGACAAGGCGCTGATGAAGCGCCGCGCCCAGCTGGGCGGCATCCGGGTGGGCATCTTCGAGGAGGCCCACGACAAGGAGGACGTGGTGCGCTTCCTCAAGCGGGTCAACCAGACCCTGCTCAAGCTCGACGGCGACCCCAACGACCCGATCCACCTCAAGGCCTTCGACAAGGCCGGCTGCCTGGGCCACCGGGTGATTCGCACCCCGGACGAGGTCGATACCATCCCCGACGAGGAGTTCCCGGTGCTGATGGAGTCGCACCTGGACGGCTGGGAATTCGCCGTGGAGGCCTGGATCCACGACGGCAAGATCGCCTTCCTCAACATCTCCGAGTACGTGACCCTGGGCTACTCGGTGTTCGTGCCCGCCTCCCCGGAGCTGGAGCACTACCGTCCCCAGATCACCGCCCAGATCGAGAAGCTGATCAAGGCCTTCGACATCGAGTTCGGCCTGATCCACCCCGAGTACTTCGTCACCAGCGACGGCGAGATGTACTTCGGCGAGGTGGCCTATCGCCCGCCGGGCTTCAAGGTGTTCGAGCTGCTCGAGCGGGTCTACGGCTTCAACGCCTACCAGGCCTCCATGCTGGTCTTCGACCCGAAGAGCACCCCGGAGGAGGTCGCCGCCTTCTTCCCGGAGGAGGTGGTGGATGCCGACGGCTATGCCGGCTGCTTCGGGGTCTACCCGCGCCGCCGCGTGGTCAGCAAGCTGGAGATTCCCGAGGAGGTCGAGGACGATCCCTACTTCGAGTCCCACGAGCTCACTCCGCCGCTGGAGGAGACCGTCACCAAGCGGACCGCCTTCGGCACCCACTGGGGCCTGATCTACTTCAAGGGCGACGAGGCGGCGCGCATGAAGGAACTGCTCAAGCATATGGAAGAGCTTGATTTCTATGTCTGATCCAGGCGTCATGGAGATGACAGCCTGACGACAAGGAGTCGGCGTGACCACGCACCGACAGACGCAAGACACGAGCGCCCTGCCCGAGGCCAGCGACAAGCTCGCCGGCCTGTGCAGGAAGCTGGATGAGGCCATCGCCCTGCTGGCGGCCGCCCGGGAGTTCGCCAAGCCCGGCAAGCTGCCCCGGGTACTGGATACCGCCCGCCGGGTGCTGCTCCAGGAGGGCGGTGCCGCCGAGGTGGAGCGTCGCGCTCAGGCCTTCGAGGAGGCCGGCGTCTTCCTCGGCTCCGACTGGGAGACCCCCCAGTACCTGGTGCCCTCGCTCACCACCCACGCCCTCAAGAGCCCCGACCCCAACATGGTGGTCATCGAGGCCCTGAGCGAACTGCGGCTGCTGGCCGTGGCCAGGGGCGACTATCTCCATCCGCATATCTCCGCCGAGCAGGCCCACCACTACCTGACCCAGGTGATGGCGATCAACCTGTGGCTGCTGTTCGGCACCCCCAGCGAGGCCGAGCGGGAGACCCAGGGGCGCCTGGCGCAGATTCCCCACCACCTCTTTCAGCACCTGGCCGAACGCATCGGCTACGAGCACATCATCGACCGCCTGATCGACGAGATCTGGCGGATCCTGCAGCAGCGTCCCATCCAGGTGGAGCCGGTCAAGGCGATGATCACCCAGATCGCCATCTGCCAGGCCAACCCGGAGATCGACCTGGGCGCCAGCGGCCAGGGGGCGGATCGCCTGGTCAGCTCCCTCTACGGCCCCACCCGGGCCTGCCGGGAGGACCCGGGCGTCGAGGCCTACCGGGAGCGGCTGGCCAGCATGGACAGCGCCGCCCTGCAGGGCGAGGCCACCGGTTTCGCCCGGGCCATGCACGATACCGGCCTGGTCTCTCCCTACCACCCGGTGCTGCTGCGCCACCTGCTGGATTATGGCGATCACCTGCTGGCCGAGGCGCTGGGGCTCTCCGCCACCGGCCGCGACTGCCTGCTCTGCTACCGCGAGCTGGTCTCGGCCCTGATCCGCGGCGGCGTCCACCCCGCCACCCCTCAGGCGGTCTACGGCCTGGCGCTGCTGCTCGAGCGCGGCATCCTCTACCAGCCGCCGGTGGCCCCGGCCATGTGGCGCCAGCTGGGCCTGACGCTCTCCGAGTGGTCCCAGGCGCGGCTCAACCTGGCCTTCGGCGAGGCGATCTCGCCCCGGGCGCGGCTGCTGGAGGGGGTGCTCTGCATGCTCGGCCAGCCGCTGGGCGTGGGCCAGGGCAATAACCCCACCTGCCAGTCGGCCCGGGCGCTCTCCATGTGGGCCTACAACGACCCGGACTACCTGCTGCAGATGGTCGCCTGGGCGGCCCGGGACGACGAGATCATCATGCACTTCGAGGGGCAGCCGATCTCCTCCATGGCGAGCAGCGGCGGCGTGGCCCAGGCCCTGCCCATGGACCTCGACCCCGTCTCGCTGATCGTGGTGCCTCATCTGGACCGTATCTATGCGGAGATGGGGCGGCGCTGCATCGGCCGCGAGGGCGACCCCCACCGCTGGGTCAATCCGGAGTTCCACGGCTGGTGGTCCGGGCGCGGCTTTCGCATCAACGTCGACGTGGCCAGCGGCCAGCTCCAAGAGCTGGACACCTTCCTGCGCCACTTCTACGCCAGCTACCACCCCTACTACAACGGCAACCAGCCGCTGATCCACCCCCAGCCGGCGGGCATCGCCGTCACCGACAGCGCGGCGCGCTTCATCGGCTGGCACGCCATCACCGTGCTGCGCGTCTCCCTGGACCCTTCGGATGTGATGCGGGTCTACTTCTACAACCCCAACAACGACAGCGGCCAGGACTGGGGCGACGGGGTGAGAGTCAGCACCGCCGGCTGCGGCGAGCGCGCCGGCGAGGCCTCCCTGCCCTTCGAGCAGTTCGCCTCGAGGCTCTATATCTTCCACTACGACCCGCTGGAGCGCGGCGAGCTGGCCCAGATCACCCAGGCGGAGCTGGATCGGGTGATCGGCTATATTCACCGCAGCTGGGGCGCCGACCGCATTCCGCCCACCGACCTCCAGGCCGACGCGGGCCCCACCGGCGCGCCTTGATGCCGGTCAGGACTTCCCTGCCCGGCTCTGCCAGAATGGAGAGCTGAGAGCCACCGGCTCGCCACCCAGGCGATACAGGGAGATACGCATGGACTTCAAGCTGCTGATGGTCTTCGTGGACCAGGACAGGACCGACAAGGTGCTGGACGCCGCCCGCAATGCCGGCGCCACCGGTGCCACCATCATCAACAACGCCCAGGGCCAGGGGCTCAAGCCCCATCTGACCTTCTTCGGCCTGGAGTTCATGGCCTCCCGCAGCGTGATCCTGATTCTGGTCGAGGCGCGCCGCTCCAGCGAGGTGCTCAAGGCGGTCAGCAAGGCGGGGGGGCTGGACGAGAGCCTGAACACCGGCATCGCCCTGGAGCTCGACGTCAGTCAGGCGGTGGGCCTCAGCGAGCACATCAGGACGCTCAGCCGCGAACACCCGCTGACAGGCGGCTAGTCCTCGGTGGTGGGGCGCCCGGCCCCTGTCAGCCGGCGCTCCACCTTCTCGAGGCTATCCTGGGTGCCGAGCAGCACCAGCACATCGTCGGCCCGAACCTCGGTATCCGCCTCGGGGTAGCGCCGACGCTGTTCGTTGCGCACCAGCGCCGTCACGGACACCTGATCTCGCTCCGTATTCAACTCCGCCAGGCGCTGGCCGATGGCCGGACTCCCCTCATGCAGCACCACCGAGTGCAGTCGCTCCTGCTCCCCCGCCGGGCGCGGATCCTGGATGTTGTCCAGGGAGCCCCGGAAGAGCTCGCGCAGCATCTGGTAGTGGCCGGCGCGCTGCTCCTGGAGGTGGCGGGTCACCCGATGGAGAGGCACTCCCAGGGCCTGCAGCGCATGGGAGGTCAGGATCATGCTCGCCTCCAGGGTCTCGGGAATGACCTCTGTCGCCCCCGCCTCACAGAGCTCTACCACCGTGGAGTCGTCCCGGGTGCGGACCACGGCGGGAATACCGGCCTTCAGCTGGGCGGCATGGCGCAGGGTCTTGAGCGCGGCAGGGCGATCCTCATGGCTGATGATCAACAGCCTGGCCCGAGCCAGCCCCACGTTCTCCAGCACGGCGGCATCCGAGGAGTCACCGAAGTAGACCGGCTGGCCCGCCAGGCGCGCCTCGCGCACGATGGCGGGATCCAGGTCCAGGGCGATGTACTCGACGCCCTCGCTCTCCAGGAAGCGCGCCACCGTCTGGCCGGTGCGGCCGAACCCGCAGATCACCACGTGCCCCTGCTCGTCGAGCTCGCGAGGCGCCGGCAGCGACTCATCCGGTCGCCGCGCCGGACGCCCGAACAGCCAGCTTGCCAGGGGCTGGTTGAAGCGGATCAGGAAGGGGGCCAGGATGATCGAGAAGAGCACCGAGGTGAGCACTACCTGGGCCGGCTGGCTGGCGATTACCCCGCCCTCCAGGCCGATGGCCAGCAGGGCGAAGCCGAACTCGCCACCCACCGCCAGCAGCAGGCCGGTACGGAAGGCCGTCTGCAGCTCCACGCCGGAGAGGCGCACAATCAGGGTGACCAGGAGCAGCTTGATACCCAGCAGCGCCACGGCGCCGAGCAGCGCCTCCCACCAGATCTCGGGCAGCAGCGCCGGCTCCACCAGCATGCCGATGCTGACGAAGAAGAGCCCCAGCAGCACGTCCCGGAAGGGGCGAATGGTCGACTCCACCTGGTGGCGGAATTCGGTGTCGGCCAGCACCATGCCGGCCAGGAAGGCCCCGAAGGCCATGGAGAGCCCCAGGGTCTTGGTGGTCCAGGCCGCCACCAGGGAGACGAAGAGCACCGTCAGGGTGAAGAGCTCCGCGGAGCGCCGCTCCGCCACCAGCTGAAAGAGCGGGCGCAGCAGCAGGCGCCCGGAGATCAGCACGATCACGAAGGCGAGCAGCGCCTTGGCCAGCGCCAGCCCCAGCGCCCCGGCCACCTCCTGGGCCGCCACCACGCCCAGCACCGGAATCACCACCACGAAGGGCACCGCGGTGATGTCCTGGAACACCGACATGGTGGTGCCGAGCCGCCCGTGGCGAGTCTGGCTCTCGCCCTGCTCCATCAGCTGCTTGGTGATGACGGTGGTAGAGGACTGGGCAAACACCGCCCCCACCACGAAGGCCGCCGGGCCGGGCAGCCCCATGGCCCAGGCCAGGCCGCCCACCACCGCCGTGGTCAGGGCCACCTGGGCGGTGCCCAGGCCGAGAATGGTGTGGCGCAGCGCATAGATCTGGGGCATCGAGAAGCTGAGCCCGATGGTGAAGAGCAGAAAGACGATGCCGAACTCGGCGATCACCCGAATATACTCATCGGCCACCACGGGCCCGGCGGTATGGGCGCCCAGCAGCACCCCCACCAGCAGATAGCCCAGGCTCGGGGGAATCCTGAAGCGCTGGAAGACCAGCACCACGGCCACCGTGGCCCCCAAGAGCAGCAGCATCTGTACCAGCGCCTGTTCCAGCATTACCGTTTTCCCTGGTCGCCCGGCGGGCGCACTCTGTCCATCAAGGCCATGTCTGCCATGGCGTTATCTCGCCCGATAGCATATCAGGATGAGCGCTGCACGACGCGCCTCGCGACGCTATACTGCCAGCCCCTTAGCCCCCTTCTCTTGCCCCGGGAGCCGCCATGACGCGTCTCGACCAGCTTCTTGTCACCCAGGGCCTGGCCCGCTCCCGCACCCGCGCCCAGCGGCTGATCCGTCATGGGCGGGTCGCCCTGGCCGATAGCGGCCGGGTGCTCACCAAGCCCGGCGAGAAGCTGCCGGACGATACCCGGCTGACGGTGGCGGAGGACCCCGAGGAGCGCTATGTCTCCCGGGCGGGGCTCAAGCTCGAGGCGTTGATCGAAACGCTGGGGCTGGACCTCGAGGGCCGGCTGGTGCTCGACGTGGGGCAGTCCACCGGCGGCTTCACCGACTGTGCCCTGCGCTGCGGCGCACGCCACGTGATCGGCGTGGAGGTGGGCCACGACCAGCTCGACCCGAGCCTGCGCGAGGATCCGCGGGTCACCTGCCTGGAGGGACTCAACGCCCGGGCCATGGCCCGCGAGCCCCGCCTGCGGGAGGCCCTGGCCGCCCAGGGCGCCGCGGGGCCGGATGTCGCGGTGATGGACGTCTCCTTTATCTCCCAGAGCCTGATCCTGCCCGAGATTGCCGCCCTGCTGGCGCCGGGCGCCGAGCTCGCCAGCCTGGTCAAGCCGCAGTTCGAGGTGGGCCCGGGCGGCGTCAACGCCCGGGGGCTGGTCACCGATCCCGCCCGCTACCGCGAGGTGGAGGCGAAGATCCGCGCCTGCTGCGCCGAGCACGGGCTCGCGGTGCGCCACTGGCAGGAGAGCCCGCTGCTGGGCGGCGACGGCAACCGGGAGTTCCTGCTCCACGCCCTGCGCCAGGCCTAGCCAGCCCCCTACGCCGGCCGTTCAGCGGCCGCTGTCCCCTCCGTCGCCGGCATCGATCTCCCCCGGATCGCCGTGGCTGCCCGGCGGCGGATGCTGGCGCAACCTGCCCTCGCCGCCGGTCTCCACTACCTTGCGCGTCTCACCCGGGCGCTTGAGCCAGATCTCCAGCTGGTTGAAGGCGATATCGACCCCATGCTCGGCAAATAGCTCCCCCACTCGGCAGTTGAGCTCGTCGGTGGCGAAGAGGCGATCCCCCAGGGCGTTGACGAAGACCCGCAGCTCGAACTCCAGGGTGCTCTCCCCGTAGGCCATGAAGAATACCTGGGGCTCGGGGTCGGCCAGCACCCGTTCGTTCTCATGGGCGGCCCGGTAGAGCAGCCGATGCACCAGCGCCTGGTCGGAACCGTAGGCGACCCGGTAGTTGAGCACCACCCGAGTGACCGTATCGGAGAGCGACCAGTTGATCAGCTGGTCGGTGATAAAGGTCTGGTTGGGAATGATGATCTCCTTGCGGTCGAAGTCGGTCACCGTGGTGGCGCGAATGCGGATGCGGCTGACCGTGCCGGTCAGAGACCCCAGGGTGATGGTGTCGCCGATGCGCACCGGCCGCTCGAAGAGGATGATCAGCCCCGAGACGAAGTTGGCGAAGATCGCCTGGAGGCCGAAGCCCAGGCCCACGCCCAGGGCCGCCACCAGCCACTGCAGCTGACTCCAGGCCACCCCCAGGGTGGCCAGTGAGGTCACCAGCCCGCTGCCCACGATGGCATAGGAGAGCAGCGAGGTGATAGCGTAGGCGCTGCCCTGCTTGAGCTCCAGGCGTGACAGCACCATCACTTCCAGCAGGCCAGGCAGGTTGCGTGCCATCATCAGGGTGAAGCCGAAGATCAACAGCGCCGTGATGATATCGGCCACCGAGAGCGCGCCGGTCACAAGCTCGCTGCCCACATCGCCCTCGGCTTCCCAGATCGCCACCCGCTCCAGGTAGCCCAGCACGGTGAGCAGGTCGGCCCACACCAGATAGAGCAGCAGTACGAAGCCCACCATCAGGATCAGCTTGGAGAGCCGCAGCGACTGCTGGTTGATCTGCTCCATGTCCAGGGGGGGCTCCTCGACCACCTCGATGCCACCCTCGGCGCCCTCCTTGACCTCGGCGCGTCGCCGGGCCAGGGCCCGCTTGAAGGCCAGTCGCCGGGCGGCCACGGCCAGCCCCCGCACCACGCTGGCCTCCACCAGGATCCAGAGGCCGAGCAGATAGAGGGTGGCGGCGAAGCGCCCCACCAGGCTCAGCGCCGTGTACTCGTAGCCCGCCGCGATCAGCCCCAGCAGCACCAGGGGCACCGCCGCCATGGCCAGTCCCAGCGCCAGCCGGAAGAGCTTGACGCCAAAGAAGGGAGTATGGGCCAGGATCAGGCGCGCCAGCCCCAGGCTCATGCCCAGTAGCCCGGCCACCAGCAGCCCCAGGGCCACCGGCCGATGAGTCAGCCCGAGCTCGGCGTCCCGAGCCAGGGTCGCGATGAACACTACCGGCACCAGGGCCAGGGCCAGCCAGCCCAACAGCCAGCGCAGGCGAGCCACATAGTCAGCCGGCCAGTAGAAGTGCTTGGTGGCCACGCCGTCGCGCACCAGCAGGCGCCGCCCCCAGGCGATCACGCCCCAGGCCAGGGCGAGCTGCAGGGCCGCCAGCCCCAGGCCATGGGCGATGCCGTCGCTTTCGGCCAGCAGGGCGGCGCCGAGGGCCGCCAGGCTCAGCGGCCCAGGCGAGGCGAGCAGCGCATTGAGCAGCACCGCCCTTGGGGTATGCAGCTGGGTATCGCTGCGCAGGCGACCGATCTGCTCATGAATCACCGCCAGGCGCGCCTTGATGCGCCGCCGCCCCCACACCAGGCCGGCGGCCAGCAGCAGCAGGGGCAGCCCCGCCAGCGCTGCCGTGGAGGGCAGGCGCCACTGCCCGGGGAGAACCTGCCGCCACTCCCCCTCCTGCCACTCCAGCACCAGGTTGGCCGGCAGCTGGCGTGCCCAGCCGAGATCCAGCGGTCGAGTATTGGCCACCCAGAAGAGCTGTTCGTCGATGGTCCCACGCAGCTCCCGGGAGGTCTCCAGTAGCTGCTGCTGGTTGAGCTGCAGCTCCACGGCAGTGCTGAGCAGGCTGCCATAGGTCTGCTCCAGGCGATCGACCAGTTCGCGGCGGGACTGGTAGAGCCGCTGCAACGACTCCACCAGGGCATCGCTGACCTCCACACCGGCCTCCTCCAGACGCTGGTTGGCCAGCCGCTCGCTCTGGCGCAGGGCGTCGCGCTGGCGCACCAGGTCGAACTGGCGCAGGCGCAAATCGGCGATCTCGTCCTGAAGATCCCGGCGTGGGGCCACCTGGGGCAGCGAGCGGCGCTGCTCGCGCAGGATGCGCGACAGCAGCATGGAGCCGCGGATCGCCTCGATCTGCTCGTTGAGGCTGCGCTGCAGCTGGCGGACATGGTCGAGTTGGCTACGCACCGCCAGGCTCTCGCGCACCAGGGCGTTGTTGCGGTCGTTGGCGCGCAGCAGCTCCAGGCTGAGGTCGCGGTTGACCTGCTGGGCGCGCTCCAGCACCGGATGCCCCGCCTCCAGCAGGGGGTCGTCCCGGGCGGCGTCGGCGATGGCCTGCTCCGAGGCCAGGCGCCGTTTGCGGTCGATGACGTTCTGCAGCAGCGAGAGCTCCGCCTCCTGGCGCACCTGCTGCTGGTTGAGCAGGTCGCGGCGCTGCTGGTCGAGCTCGCGCAGCCGAGTGTTGGTGCTCAGCTCGCGCTGATGGAAAAGCAGGGTCACTTCGGCCAGGCGCCGCTCCACCTGGCTCTGCAGGCGGCGCGCATCATCGCCGGGCAGGCCCCGGGCCTCGAGCTCATCCTGACTGCGCCGGGCGCGCTCCACCGCCTGCATCGCCTCGGAGATCGCCTGCTGGGCGCGCTCGGGCAGGGTCTGGGCGGCCAGCAGCTGAGCGTTGACCTCGGCTAGGCGGTCCTGGAGGCGCTGCAGCTCCAGGACCGCCTCCTGCTGGCGCTGCTCTAGCTCGTCCACCTCCAGGCCGTCGAGGTCGGTGGCCGACAGCGACAGCGCCGCCTCCTCCTCGGCCACCAGCTCCCGCTCCAGGCGCAGCAGCTCGGCGGGGGCCTGCTCGACCCGGGCCTCCAGGGCATCCAGGCGCTCCCTCACTCCCGAGAGGCTCTCCAGGCCCGCCAGCGTCGCTTCCAGGGCTTCCGCTTCCCGACGCTGAGCCGCACTCAGACTCTCCCCCTCCGCCGGGGCCAGAGCCTCCAGGCGCGCCTCGACAGCGTCGCGATCGGGGAGGTTCTCCTCCGCCTGGGCCGGCAGCAGCACCAGCAGCAGCACCAGCAGCAGGAGCAGCAGCAGGGGCAGCCGGCACCAGGCCTGGCCCCCGCCCTGACACTTCGTCGCGGCCCCGTCCCGCGCCCTGGCACCCGCCTCTCTCTTCACCGACTACCTCGCTTCGCAGGGAAATGCCCAAGGCTCGATTCTCGGCCCCTCGCGCCGCCAAGGCAATCACCAAGGAACAACGCCGCTGGCGGTTGACTTGGGCCCCCGGCATGGTAGAACGGCGGTCTGTACCTCCTCACCCCCGGATCTCGCCATGACGTGCCTCCCCCGCCCTGCCGCCCTCACCGGCGCCGCCCTGGCCCTGCTGCTGCATGGCGCTGCCCTCCAGGCGGATACGCCACCCTCCGAGCCGAGCAGCGGGGCTCGCCATGGGGAAGTCGCCGATGCCTCGGCCGCACAACGCCGCGCCCTCGAAGCCCGCATCCAGGCCCTCAATGCGGAGCTCGAGTCGCTGCAGAGCGAGCTTGCCGAGCTGCCCACCGACGAGGAGGAGGAGCCCATCGCCCCGGACCTTCAGGCGGCACTCGAGGCCACCGAGCGCCGCCAGCTGGAGCTGGAGTCTCGCCGCAACCCCTTTGCCATCACCACCTACCGGCGCAACTATCTGTTTCCGGTCAGCTATACCACCAACCCCAATCGCGACGCCTTTCGCGAGATCACTCCGGATAACGGCCCTCGAGATGCCGAGGTCAAGTTCCAGTTCAGCGCCAAGGTCAATCTGCTCGAGGGAGTGTTCGGCGATACCGGCGACCTCTATTTTGCCTACACCCAGCGCAGCTGGTGGCAGGCCTACAACACCGACTCCTCCTCGCCCTTCCGGGAGACCAACTACGAGCCCGAGGTCTTCATGACCTTCGACAACGCCTGGCGGGCGCTCGGCTGGACCAACGTGCGCAACCGCCTGGCGCTGAACCATCTCTCCAACGGCCGCTCCGACCCGCTGTCGCGCAGCTGGAACCGGGTCTATGTGGAGAGCATCTTCCAGCGCGGCGACTGGGCCTTCAGCCTGGCCCCCCACTGGCGCATCCCGGAGTCCAAGAGCGAGGACGACAACCCCGACATCGAGCGCTACATGGGCTACGGCGACATCACCCTCGCCCGGCGCCTGGGCAACAGCGAGCTGAGCCTGCTGTGGCGGGGCAATCCCAGCGCCGGCAACATGGGCACCCAGGTCGACTACTCCTGGCCGCTTTTCAACGGCAACGTGCGCGGCCACGTGCAGTACTACTACGGCTACGGCGAGAGCATGATTGACTACGACCACCGCAATCACCGTCTCAGCCTGGGCTTCAGCCTCAATCCGCTGTTCAGCGGCGGCAGCATGACCCGCTGACCCTGACGCACCTTCCATGCAGCAGGCAGCGTGACGGCCGCCGCCGTGGCAAGCGCTGCCCTGGCTGCTATGCTGTGGCTGTCATTCACCGTCAGAGGAAGACCCGATGGCAAACCGTGCCCCCCATACCCACGAGACCACCCAGCAGCTCAAGGAAGACCTGCACCACCTCACCCAGACCATCGAGGAGCTGGTCAGCGCTACCGCCGACGACTCCCGCAGCAATATCAAGGAGCTGCGTGACCGGGCCGAGAAGCGCCTCAAGGAGACCCGCGACCGCCTCGAGAGCCGCGGCGAGCGCTTCTATGGCGAGGCCCGCGACAGCATGGAGCACCAGGTCGACGCCTGCGACCGCTACGTCCACGAGAACCCCTGGACCAGCATCGGCATCGGCGCCGCCGTGGGCGTAGTCGTCGGCATGCTGATCGGGCGTCGCTGATGCAGGAGAGCCAGGGACCGGCGCAGCGCCTGTTTTCCGCCGCCAAGCGCCTGCTCGGCAGCCTGCTGGCCACCGGCGAGACGCGCCTGCGTCTCGCTGTTCTGGAGCTGGAAGAGGAGCGCGTTCGGCTGGTGGGCCTGCTGCTGATCGTGGGGCTGAGCCTGATCCTGCTGATGCTCGGCATCGGGGTGCTGACCACCCTGGTGATCGTCGCCTTCTGGGACAGCTACCGGCTCACCGCCATTGCCGTCAGCGCCGGGGTGCTACTGGGCGGCGGCGCCCTGCTGGCGCTGCGGGCCCTGCAGCTGGCCAAACGCCGCACCCTGCTGGTCAGCACCCTCAAGCATCTGGCCACCGACCGCGACCTGATGGAGCGCGAGCGCCGGGAGGAGCACCATGAGCGCTGATCTTACCGCACGGCGCCCACCGCCGTCCCATGCCGAGCGCAAGGCGCAGCTGAACGCCCGCATCGAGCAGCAGCGCATCGATATCCTGGTGGAGGCGAGCCGCTACCGGGAGGCGAGCCGCCCCATCGATGACGGCTGGCGGGCGCTGATGCGCTTCAAGGTGCCGCTCTACGCCCTGGGCGGCGTGCTGCTGATGAAGAGCGCCCGCCACCCCAGCTCGCTATTGCGCGTCAGCAAGCGCCTGGCTGCCGGCGCCCTGCTGCTGCGCCGGGCCCGCCGCCTGCTGCGCTGACCCTTCCCCGACGCGAGGAGCCCCCATGGCCATCGCCATTACCCTGCATGTGATCGCCGCCGTCCTCTGGGTGGGCGGCATGTTCTTCGCCTGGATGATCCTGCGCCCGGTGGCCGCCGGCCAGCTGGAGCCACCGGCCCGCCTCACCCTGTGGCGCGGCGTCTTCGACCGCTTCTTCCCCTGGGTGTGGGCCGCGGTGGCGGTGCTGCTGGTCACCGGGCTGTGGATGCTGTTCGCGGTCTTCGGCGGCATGGCCGGCGCGCGCTGGCACATTCACCTGATGCTGCTTTCGGGCCTTGCCATGATGGCCATCTACCTGCACCTCTGGTTCGCTCCCTACCGCCGGCTCTGCCGCGCCGTGGAGGCCAGCGACTGGCCCGAAGGCGGCCGGCAGCTGGCGCAGATTCGCCGCCTGGTCGGCATCAACCTGATCCTCGGCCTGCTCACCACCGCCATCGCCTCCGGCGGCCGCTATCTCTGAGCGGGTGCCTCCCGGGGCTCTGACCTGCCGTCGGGCACCCAGCGCAGGCAGCGCTCGCCCCGGGCCAGGCGCCTCTCGATAAAGCGCCGGGTCCGCTCCTGCCGGTGGCTGTCGTCCCGAGCCCAGACTCCCAGGGCGGCCAGGAAGAGCCCGGTCAGGGCCACCTCCTCCAGCTGAGCGCGCCGGGTGCCGTAGGGTGCCGGCAGCCGCGCCGCCTCCCGCCACCACTGCACGGTGCGCGACAGATCGAAGAGCATGGGCACCCAGGTATGCAGGTGGGGCAGATGCGCCTTGGTGCGCAGCATCTCCACGGTGAGCCGGCGATGGGGCGCCAGCGCATCCAACCAGGCGAGCAGGCAGTGCGCCAGTCGCTGGACCTCCGGCCAGTGCTCGAAGCCCTCGGGCTTCTCGGCCAGCATCGCCTCCAGGCCGCGCTGGAACCAGGCATTGGCCACCGCGTCCAGATCGCGAAACTCCGCCAGCACCGCCGCCATGGGCACCTCCAGGCGCGCGGCGACCTCGGTGAGCCTGACCGCCTCCCAGCCGTGCCGCTCGGCCTCACCCAGGGACGCATCGACGACGCGGTCGCGCAGCGACGTCTCATCGGCGCCGGGCTCGTGATGAACGGCAATCAGGGTCATGGGGCACCTCCGGGGCAGGCTGAGGATTCGTGCGCAAGCACTCTGCCAGCAGGATAGACCCTGGACGCGGGACGCCGCGACTGTCACGAAACCGTCACCTGAAGAGACGGCCTAAGCTGGTAAGGTACGGCGTCGCCGCCGGGCGACGCCTTGACGGCGCCATGAGGTGCGGCAAGAGGTCGTCACCAGGGAAGAAGGGAGGCACGCCATGCGCATGCTGGCGCTCTACAGCATCAAGGGCGGGGTGGGCAAGACCGCCTCGGCGGTCAACCTGGCGGCAGAGGCCGCCGCCCAGGGCAGGCGGGTGCTGCTCTGGGATCTCGACCCCCAGGCGGCCACCACCTTCTACCTGCGCATCAAGCCCAAGATACGCGGCGGCGTGGCCAGGCTGGTGAAGGGCAAGGCCGCCTTCGACAAGGTGATTCGGGCGACCGAGGTGGAGAACCTCGACCTGCTGCCCGCCGCGCTGGCCTCCCGGGAGATGGACCAGCTGCTGGCCGAGCAGCAGGAGAACCAGCTCCGGCGCATCCTGAAACCGGTTCGTCACGACTATGACCTGGTGATCCTCGACTGCCCGCCGACGCTCTCGACCCTCTCCGAGAGCGTCTTTGCCAGCGTCGACGCCCTGCTGGTACCCATCGTACCCACGGTGCTCTCCCTGCGCACCCTGGAGCAGCTGCGCGACTTCCTCGACCGGCACGACATCCCCTGCCAGGTATGGCCCTTCGTGACCCTGGCGGACCGTCGCCGCCACCTGCACCGGGACACCATCGCCGAACTCCCCAGGCAGTGGCCGCTGCGCCTCTCCACCACCATTCCCAGCGCCAGCGTGGTGGAGCGCATGGGGGTCGAGCGCGCTCCACTAGGCCAGTTTGCCCGCACCTCCCCTGCCGCCGGCGCCTACCGGGCGCTGTGGCAGGAGATCGCCCAGCGCCTGCAGTAGGCAGAGGGCCGGCGGTCGGCGGTCGGCCAGAGGGGCCGGAGCCAGGCTAGAGGGCGCTGCCGCAGGCCACGCCGCTGGCCCAGGCCCACTGGAAGTTGTGGCCGCCAAGCTCACCGGTGACATCGAGCACCTCGCCGATAAAGCGCAGCTGGGGCAGCCCTTCCACCGCGAAGCTCTGCGACGAGATCCGTCGGGTATCCACGCCCCCGAGGGTCACCTCGGCGGTGCGCCACCCCTCGGTGCCGGCGGGCTTGAGCCGCCAGTCGCCGAGGCGCTGGGCCCAGGCCTCGAGCTCGGCGTTGCTGCGCTCGGCCAGCACGCCATCGCCGCCGTGCCATTCGATCAGCGCCTGGGCCAGGCGCCGGGGCAGCTGCTCCCCCAGCCAGGAAGAGAGGCGCCGTCTCGGTGTCTCCCTCCGGGCGACACAGAGCGCCTCGAAGGCCTCGATGTCCGGCAGCAGGTCGATGGCCAGCTCGTCGCCGGGCCGCCAGTGGCTGGAGATCTGCAGCATGGCGGGCCCCGAGAGGCCACGGTGGGTGAAGAGCATGGGCTCGCGGTAGTGCCCACGAGGCCGGCCGTCCTGGATGACGCGCACCGCCACCTCGCAGGCGACCCCGGAGAGCGCCTCGGCCCGAGCCTTCCACTGGGAGGTCAGGGTGAAGGGCACCAGCGCCGGGCGCGTCTCGGTGACCTCGAGCCCGAACTGGCGGGCCAGCTCGAAGCCGAAGCCGGTGGCTCCCATGGTGGGAATGGAGAGCCCTCCGGTGGCCACCACCGCCGCCCCGCAGTCGATGGCGCCCCGGGAGGTCACCACTCGCATGCCCTCGCCATGGCGCTCGAGGCGCTCCACCGAAGTGTTGAGGCGCAGCTCCACTCCGGCCCACTCGCACTCGGTGAGCAGCACCCGCACGATCTCCTTGGCGGAGTCGGCGCAGAACAGCTGGCCCGGGGCCTTCTCCACGTACTCCACCCCGTGGCGCTCCACCAGCTCCACGAAGTGCTCGGGGCGATAGCGCTTCAGCGCCGAGATGCAGAAGTGCGGATTGGCGGAGAAGAAGTTGGCCGGCGTGGAGTTGAGGTTGGTGAAGTTGCAGCGCCCGCCCCCGGACATCAGGATCTTGCGCCCGGGCCGCTTGGCGTGGTCGATCACCAGCACCCGCCGCCCTGCATAGCCCGCGGTCAGGGCACACATCAGGCCGGCGGCGCCGGCGCCGAGAATCACCGTGTCATAGGTCATGGTCAGGTCGGGCCGCTTGTGAAAGGGAGGCGCATTCTAGCAGGCCCGCGCCCGGCTGTTGATGCCGCCACAGCTGTACAAAAATTGAACCAACGTACAATACCTGTACACTAAATAGGCGCATCAATACGATTGTGAATTGTTGTCACAATTGCGCCGAGTATCATGGGTAGCCTGAACAGGCACCCGTGCCGGGCAGGATGCCCGGCAGTCTCGCAGCTTCGCGCCTTCGCCACCCCGGACCCAGACCCGAGCTCCCATGACCCCCTCTTCGTCTCGCCTGACCCCACGCCTGCTGGCCGCCCTGCTGGTGCTGCTGCTGGCCACCCTACTCTCCAGCCCGCCCGCCGCTGCCCAGGAGCGCACGCCGGTGATCGGCGCCCGGGCCACTCTGGCGCCCTGGTCCGACCCCCTGGAGGCGCTGGGGACCCTGCGCGCCGACGAGAGCGTGACGCTCTCGGCCACGGTCACCGACATCGTCGCCGAAGTGAACTTCCGCGACGGCCAGGTGGTGGAGGCCGGCCAGCTGCTGATTCGCCTGGAGGATGCCGAGCAGCAGGCGCAGCTGCGCGCCGCCCAGGCCCTGCGCGACGAGCGCCGTGCCACGGTGGATCGCCTGGCCCAGCTGCAGAGCCGCAATCTGGCCCCGCGGGCCGACGTTGAGGACGCCCGGGCCAGGCTGCGTCAGGTGGAGGCGGAAATCCAGGGGCTGGAGGCGCGGCTGCGCAACTACCGGCTGCGCGCCCCCTTCGACGGCGTGGTAGGCTTTCGCAATATCAGCCTCGGCAGCCTGGTCACCCCGGGCACCGAGCTTGTAACCCTCGACAAGGTCGACGTGATGAAGCTCGACTTCAGCGTGCCCGAGGTGTTCCTGGCCCTGCTCGAGCCCGGCCTGCCCCTGACGGCGCGCAGCGTGGCCTTCCCCGACGAGCGCTTCGAGGGCCATGTGGAGAGCGTCGGCTCCCGGGTCGACCCGGTGAGCCGCAGCGTCAGCGTGCGCGCCGAGCTGGCCAACCCCGAACGACGCCTGCGCCCCGGCATGCTGATGGAGGTCATCGTCCAGCGCAGCCCGCGGGAGGCCGTGGTGGTGCCGGAGAGCGTGCTGGTTCCCAGTGGCGATCGCCAGTACGTCCTGGTGATCGACGAGGATGACCAGAATCGCGTCGAGCGCCGGGAGGTGAAGGTGGGCGAGCGGCGCACCGGTCAAGTGGAGATCCTCGAGGGCATCGAGGCGGAAGAGCTGCTGGTGGCCCATGGTGTCCAGCGCGTCCAACCGCGGGACCAGGTGACCCTGCTCGGGGTGGCGGATGCCGACACCTCGGTGCCCGAGATCCTCGAGGCGAGCCGCGGGGAGCGTGACTGATGCGCCTCTCCGACCTCTCCGTACAGCGCCCGGTGCTGGCCACCGTGCTGGCACTGCTGATCGTCGCCTTCGGGCTGCTGGCCCTGCAGCGCCTGCCGCTGCAGGAGTACCCCTCCATCGACCCGCCGGTGGTCAGCATCGACACCCGCTATCCCGGCGCCTCCGCCAGCGTGGTGGAGACCCGCATCACCCAGGTGCTGGAGGACCGCATCGCCGGGGTCGAGGGCATCGAACTGATCACCTCCTCAAGCGAAGATGGCCGCTCGCGCATCAATATCGAGTTTCGCCTCGACATGGACATCGATGCCGCCGCCAACGACATCCGCGACCGCATCTCCGGGGCCCTGCGCAACCTGCCCGACGAGGCCGACCCGCCCGAGGTGCAGAAGGCCGACTCCAGCGAGGAGGTGATCCTGTGGCTCTCCCTGACCGGCGACGGCTACACCATTCCGGAGCTGACCGACTATGCCGACCGCTACCTGGTAGACGGCTTCTCGGTGCAGCCCGGGGTGGCCCGGGTGCGCATCGGCGGCGGTCGCGAGTACGCCATGCGGGTGTGGATCGACCGCAACGCCCTGGCCGCTCGCAACCTCACGGTGAGCGATGTGGAGAGCGCCCTGCGCGCCGAGAACGTCGAGCTCCCGGCCGGCTCCATCGAGTCCCGAGAGCGTCAGTTCATCGTGCGTTTGCCGCGCAGCTTCAACCAGCCGGATGACTTCGAGCGCCTGGCGCTGACCCAGGGCGCCGACGGCTACCTGGTGCGGCTGGGCGACGTCGCTCGGGTGGAGATCGGCTCGGTGGAGGACCGCTCGGTGTTCCGCGCCAACGGCGTGCCCATGGTGGGCCTGGGGATCCTCAAGCAGTCCACCGCCAACGTGCTGGAGGTCTCCCGAGGCGTGCAGGCGGAGCTCGAGCGGGTCCAGGGGGGACTGCCGGAGGGCATGGAACTCTCCCTCAACTACGACGCCTCGGTGTTCGTGGCCGGGGCCATCGAGCAGGTGATGATGACGCTGTTCATCGCCATGGGGCTGGTGGTGGTGGTGATCTTCATGTTCCTCGGCAACGTGCGCACCACCCTGATTCCCGCGGTGACGGTGCCGGTGGCGATCATCGGCGCCTTCATGGCCCTGGCGCTCATGGGCTTCTCCATCAACCTGTTGACCCTGCTGGCCCTGGTGCTGGCCATCGGCCTGATCGTCGACGACGCCATCGTGGTGCTGGAGAACATTCACCGCCGCATGCACGACTACGGCGAAACACCCCTGGTGGCCGCCTTCAAGGGCACCCGGCAGATCGCCTTCGCGGTGATCGCCACCACCCTGGTGCTGGTGGCGGTCTTCGTGCCGCTGGCCTTCCTCCAGGGCAACGTGGGCCGGCTCTTCTCGGAGTTCGCCCTGACCATGGCCGCCGCCGTGGCCATCTCCAGCGTACTGGCGCTATCGCTGACCCCGATGATGGCCTCCAAGATCCTCAAACCGGCCCAGGATGACAGCCGTGTCGCCCGGGCCGTGCAGTGGCTGCTGGAGCTGACCCAGCGCCTCTACCGCACCCTGCTGGAGTGGGTGCTCAAGGCGCGCCTGGCGGTGCTGGCGGTCTTCGTGGGGCTGATCGCCGCCACCGTCTGGCTGGCCGACCTGCTGCCCAGCGAGTACACCCCTCAGGAGGATCGCGGCAGCTTCATCATCCTGGTCAACGGCCCCGAGGGCGCCACCTTCGACTACATCATGGACTACATGAACGAGATCGAGGCGCGCCTGGAGCCCATGGTGGAGAGCGGCGACATGGAGCGGGTGGTGATCCGTGCGCCACGCGGCTTCGGTAATATCGAGAACTTCAACAACGGCTTCGGCATCATCGGCCTGGCCGACTGGGGTAGCCGCCGCGACGCCTGGGCAATCATGGACGACGTGCGTCGAGAACTCGCCGGGCTGCCGGGCGTCCAGGCCTTTCCGGTGATGCGCCAGGGCTTCGGCCAGCGCATCGCCAAGCCGGTGGAGTTCGTGCTGGGCGGCGGCACCTACGAGGAGCTGGCCGAGTGGCGCGACACCCTGATGGCGCATATCCGCGAGGACAACCCACGGCTGATCGGGCTGGACAGCAACTACCGGGAGACCCAGCCCCAGCTGCGGGTCGACATCGATTACGAGCGCGCCGCGGACCTCGGCGTCACCGTCACCGAGATCGGCCGCACCCTGGAGGTGCTGCTGGGCGGGCGCAACGTGACTCGCTACCTGGATAACGGCCAGGAGTATGACGTCATCGTCGAAGGCGACCGCGCCAGCCAGGCGAGCCCCAGGGCACTGGACAATATCCAGGTGCGCTCGGCGCGCTCGGGCGAGCTGATCCCCCTGGCGAGTCTGGTGACTCTCACCGACTTCGCCGGCGCCAGCACCCTCAACCGCTTCAACCGCCTGCGCTCCATCACCATCGAGGCCAACCTGGCCGACGGCTACTCCCTGGGGGAGGCGCTGGAGTATCTGGAGAGCGCCGCCGCCGAGGTGTTACCGCCCCAGGTCCAGACCGATGTGAGCGGTGCCTCCCGGGACTTCCAGCAGGCCAGCGGCGCCACCACCTTCCTGCTGATCCTCGGCGCCCTGGTGGTCTTCCTGGTACTGGCCGCCCAGTTCGAGAGCTTCGTGCACCCCTTCGTGATCATGCTCACCGTGCCCCTGGCCATGAGCGGCGCCATGCTCGGGCTCTTCGTTACCGGCCAGTCGCTGAACATCTACAGCCAGGTGGGACTCGTCATGCTGATCGGGCTGGCCGCCAAGAACGGCATCCTGATCGTGGAGTTCGCCAACCAGCTGCGCGACCAGGGGCTGGCCTTCCGTGACGCCCTGGTGGACGCCGCGGTGACCCGCCTGCGTCCCATCCTGATGACCGCCGTGACCACCATGGCAGGCGCCATCCCGCTGATCGTCGGCAGCGGCGCGGGCTCGGAGTCGCGCATGGTGATCGGCACCGTGATCCTCTCCGGGGTCGCCGCCGCCACCCTCTTCACGCTCTTTATCGTGCCGGTGGCCTACGACCTGCTGGCCCGCCACACCGGCTCCCCCGGCGACGTCAAGCGCCGCCTGGAGGAGGAGATGGAGGCGAGCCAAGCCGGACGCTAGTCGATGTTCGCTCTGCCATCAGGCACAAGGCCACCCCGCGGGGTGGCCTTTTTTTACCTCCAAACCCGTCGCTGCGACACCAGACCGCAGGCTCGAAATGCCTCGAATTCCCCCTCTTCAACGCGGCATAAACCACCAAAAAAGGCATAAAATATACATCAAAATACGGGCTCAACTTTGCCAATCTTTTCAAGCACCTTGCGCTCACAAAACATTATATGAATATTAAATTTTCACCCTCCCCCGAGCCCTAACCTGTATTTTTCTTCCACATCAGCAAGTTATGCGACTTCATAAAATTGATTCATATCAATTTTCTGCGGACAGGGCTTGCCTATATTGGCCGTGGCAGCCCCCCTCCCCGCAGGCAAGCCTGCCGTGATATCCGCCCATTTCACGGAGTCGCACATGGACATCGTTGAACTATCCAGGTTGCAGTTCGCCTTCACGGCGATGGTGCATTTCCTGTTTGTACCACTCACGCTGGGTCTCTCGATCCTGCTGGCGATGATGGAGACGGTCTACGTGATGACCGGCAAGACCATCTATCGCGAAATGACCAAGTTCTGGGGCAAGTTGTTCGGCATCAACTTCGCCCTGGGGGTCACCACCGGCATCGCCATGGAGTTCCAGTTCGGGACCAACTGGTCCTACTACTCCCACTATGTGGGCGACATCTTCGGGGCGCCGCTGGCCATCGAGGCGCTGATGGCCTTCTTCCTGGAGTCGACCCTGGTGGGGCTCTTCTTCTTCGGCTGGGACCGCATGTCGAAGCAGAAGCACCTCGCCGTCACCTGGCTGATGGCCCTG
>WPCG01009613.1_pt1 | contig 25007 bp, 23 predicted proteins | sample 5403311 | NCBI WGS metagenome assembly WPCG01 (sample SAMN12869467, study PRJNA574797) | sludge metagenome | isolation source: wastewater treatment of Control | place: China:Beijing | collected 2019-05-17 | reverse complement strand
TAATCCCGTCTTCTTTCTTCAAAAATACGGTGTGTTTGCTTTGCGCTTTGGCATTATCGGTGATACTTCGAGCTTCGAGGTTTAGCTTCTCCAGCTCCTTATACGTGGCACTAAAGAATTGTTTTAGCTGTGGTTCGTTATGCATGCTTACCTCCGATTTATAAGCCTCTAATAATCCTATTGTAACATATTATATTACTTTCTAGCCTTATTTTAGTAACAGTAAGCTCTATTTACATAATGGTTGCTGTTAATTTACATTCCTAATATATTGATATTTTCCGCTGAACTTCAACAAAACACTCCGCCTTGGTGGTAGACGCATCGTTTAAACTTAATTGAAATAGATTCTGCTAGCTTTTAATATGAATCTTCACTAATTCACGGACTTTGGCGGTATCTTTTTCTAATTGTTCTTTATCTTCATTACTGAGAATTGCATCAACAACTGGATTACCCCCATTTCCTGAAAATAATGCTATATCACCTGACTTGGCATGTGAAGCTAACGATACAATACTGGCTATCTCGCCAGCCTGTTCCAAGCCAATAATCTTATCAATTTCGCCTTCCTTATCAGCATACATATTAAGCACGTTTGCATGCCGGCGAGCGTCGCCTGGCAAAGTTGGCTTATTGCCCATTCTGATTGATAGATCGTTATAGAAATGTTCATTACCATACACTTCTCGGTACAAAGCATCGCGATATCCACCCATTCGAGCTGCAACTTCAATGATTTTCCAACCTTGTGTAGTCTGAAACATTTCGACGTGCGCAGTTGTAGAACTCAACTTCAACGCCCTAATTGCTGATTTGGCAGCTTCGAACGCCCTGTCTACATCTGTCTCCGGTAGGCCGGATGGGACACTTCGATGATAACCATAAAATCCTGAAAGTCCGACAGAATGAGCCGTAACTACCTTAACAAGTGGCAAGCAGAATATTTCACCATCTGGCATGACATACGCATCAGTCGAATACATGTTTCCTTGCATCATTTCCTCAACTAATACACCTTTGCGACCTGGGTATTGTTCACGGTCATAAATGTCATGAATAATGCCAAATGTTTTGTCTAGACATTTTTTCAGCTCATCGTCAGTATCGCATCGGGTGACTAGCAAGGATTTTGAAAGGCCGGATGGCTTAACGATCACAGGGTAGTGAAACTCAGATACTAATTGTTCTAAATTCTCTAAGTCATCTTCTTCCAAATACTGAAATCTAGGAACAAGAGAAGCATCATAATTACTGATAGCCTTTCTCATTTTGGACTTGTCAGAAGAATTATGCAGGGATTCAGGTGTTGGAGTGTTCAGGTTTGGTAGGAAAGGAATGACTTGGGCAAATGGCTGGATAGCTTCCTCGTAACGGCAAGTGGCCACCAGTAGTCTATCTTGATACGGCTCAAGCACGGCCTGAAGTGCGTCTTTATCATTAAAGTCGCAGATTATTTCCGTGAAGAGGCCAGTCTCATCCCTTGGGCGATCCTCCTGGGAAGCATACTGCTCGTGGACTAAGACAAGACCCTCGAGCTCGCGTCCCAACGCAATAGACTGAAGTTTAACAGCCCTAACTAAGGCAGGCTCCACAACATTAATTGTCAGAACGACATCTCGTTGATCCAATGCAGGCTCCATTTATTAACGACGATTATACACCATCTAGCAGCAATTACTTAGTCAGAAGTTTATCAACTTCAACCTTAGCAAAATCGTATTTATCCTGTTGCCTGGATCTGGCGAAAAATCCCATCGCTCCGTAGCCGATAAAAATCTTGTAAATCATTAGTCGTTCATCAAAGTTGTCTATTTTTCGATTTTGCTGGTCATAGTATTTCTTAAAGGCAGTGGCGTAGCCTTGTTTGGCATTCCAGTAATCGAGCCATGCCACGTCGTACATGAAGTCACCGTATGCAGCATGCTCCCAGTCGATTACGCCAGTGATCGATACGCCGTCGCTAACTGTATTTGCATACCCATAGTCACAGTGTATTAGATTCCTAGCTTCTGATGCCACGGACAGCAACGCTCTGACTTCTGATCTTAGTTTCTCGGCATAGTCTTCTTCATAAAATTCAGCGCTGGTCGTTTCTTCGTCTTCGGTGACTAGGTTCTTTTCCATTTTCCCGCGCCAGGTACTCGACTTTGCATTTCCTGACAATTCGATGTTTCCGTAGCCACTGCCGAGTAGTGCAGTCTGGTGAATATGATCAAGAGTATCAATTATTTGCGGCATCAAGTTATTTATTTGATCCGTATTAAACTTGTCGAGGGTTTTACCAGACACTCGCTCGGAAATTGAATAATACATCCCGCCTTCAATCTCGCCGATGTCGATTATTTTAGGAATCGGAATATGCTTAGTGGCAAAGTGCTCATAGCAGTACTGATCTTTATGAAATCCAAAATCACGATGCATGTTAACCCTGAAAACCCTTGGCCCGTCATCTGTCTGGAAGAAATATGCTTGCGCCGTCTCACCAGCATCAATCGGTGTCAGCTTAACATCTGGTAAGTTTAGCAAACTGCGTATAAAGCCTTCGGCTACAGCGAGTTCAATTTTAGTTTTGTTAGTAGACATAGCTACATGATACCAACAATCCAATTCCGCCTAGACTATAATCATAGTTCCTGAATACAGTAACTAGCGTCAGACACTTATCAATTTATATTTTACCGGTTGAAGCCGATGTGGAGGTAAACAAACTGCGAATCGTTATGTGAAGTTATACGTTAGATATTTTAACAATTTAATATCGAGTATGGTGCGACGGAATAAGGAGAAATGTGCGTCTTCCTGTCATATCAGCCAGCTATAGTTTATTTTTTTACGCTATTGTAACTGTTGAGTTCGTAATCCATTTCAATTAAGTACACATTTGGCACTTTATCATCGATGACAGATTGCAGTTAAGCGAGCGAAAGCTTTTAGTCTGAGTAAGGCGTAACCATGGTTACATCGCACGAAATGAAAAAGGCTGCAGCCGGTTAGGTGTGATCTGGCGCGAGGAGAAGGTGCCAAATGTGTGCTACGCTAAGTGTATGGCAAAAGCATTTGAAGACAAGGTTTTGGAAGAATTGGCTCGACTTACTAAAGGTCAGGCTGATCTTACTATGACCGTAGCTGATTTAGGTCAAGATGTTCGTAGATTAGAAGTATTACATGAATCTACCGAAGAAAAGATTGACCAGATTCTAGAAGGCTTTAGCCCACAAATAGAAATCAATGCCACACAAGACTCTCGTTTAGATAACCATGATGTCATACTGGACGACCACGATAACCGGATTAAAAGTCTCCACGCTAAAGCAGCCTAAAACAATCTCTTCTTTGTAAAGAAGCAAACATAAACTGTTCCATTTTGTGTCGGCAAAACGGAATCCAAAATTGAATCTGATCAAATCTGGTGGTACGAATCAGTGCTAGGAGTGCTGAAAATGCGCAAAGCGCCAGTACATTTAATAAATGAACTCAGTAGCCTACTTATCCCGCGCTGCAGTTAGCTCTCCTTTTAATCTGGCCAGAAACATAGCAGTCGCAAGAGTCTTATCGGTCGGATGTTTAGCAATATCTCTATATCGTTCGTCATCATCTGGATTCACCCCTCCGAGTAGCAAAAGTCCGTCGAGCATTATTGCTTTTCCTTGATCTCTTAGGGCATTGCGAAATTCCGGATTTTGATGTAATACAAATGATACAATTCCGTGCACTCTTGGCCAATCTTCAACACCTATCACTGTCTCACCAGCACCTTCAGATGGCATTGCGAGTGCCCTATCGCTGTCTGCTAGGTCCCCGGATGGATCAACTAAAGAACCAACCGATATTTCTACTACGTCTCTAAAAATATCTGAATCAGGATCAGTTAATACAATGCTCTCATCTCGCACTTCAATCATAAACATATAATAACCCAGTGTTAATCATTTGTCAAGTTGGATTTATGGGGCGCTACCTTAAACGGATGAGAAAAGGTGCATTTTCTGAATCCTAATCTTCTATTACTTATTTCTAATTTGGGATCCAGATACTAAAAGCAAAGCTGATCAAATCTGGTGGTACGAATCAGTGCTCGAAGTGCTAAAAAAGCGCAAATTGCCAGCACATTTAATAAATGAACTAAGCAACCTAGTTGAAGACATTCATTAGCCAATACCTGTGCAACAGAGTAAAGTTAATAAAATAATGGCAAACAAAAGTCTGGGTGCAGCAAAGAACGCAAAGAATGATGAATTCTATACCCAGTTTTCAGATATTCAAAAGGAGATTGAAGCTTACTTAGAATTTGACCCTGATGCATTTAGAGGAAAAGTTGTGTATTGCAACTGTGATGATCCATTTGAGAGTAATTTTTTTAAGTATTTTGTGCTCAAGTTTAAAGATTTGGGCATAAAAAAACTTATAACAACAAGCTATAAGCCGTCGCCAATTGCTGGATCAGAAGTTCAGCTTTCTCTTAATTTCCAAGAGGCAGAAATATTAAACGTAAATGGAATTAAGGAAGCAGGAAGGCCGAAGGAAAGCGCGAACAGATTTATTATTACAGAGGTGGGAGATTACAACGACGATGGACAATTTAATCTTGAAGATACTGCAAGGCAGTTAAAAGAAAACAAAAATAATGAATGGGTGCCACTAAAAGGAGATAGTCAGTTCCCAGCTGGTGATTTTCGTAGCAGTGAATGTGTTGAACTGCTCAAGCAATCTGACATAGTAGTTACAAATCCACCTTTTAGTCTATTTGTTGAGTTTGTACAGCAATTAGTAGAGCATGATAAGAAATTCATAATTATTGGAAATATGAATGCCATTACATATAAAGACATATTTCCTTTGATAAAGTCCGACAAGCTCTGGCTCGGTAATGGATTTCATGCAGGAAATGCCTACTTTTCTACACCCAATGCAAGAGGTGACTTCGCAAGTGGTGTTTATGATGAAAAGACTGGGCTTGTTAAGTTCAGAAATGTGCACTGGTTTACTAACATGGAGCACGGGAGACGACACCAGTCATTAAGTCTAATGACGACGGATGACAACCGAAAATTTAATAAAAAGCTCCAAAGAAAGGCTGCATATGATAAATACGATAACTACGATGCAATAGAAGTCCCATTCACTGATGCAATACCTAGTAACTATGATGGGTTAATGGGAGTCCCTATTAGTTTTCTAGATAAGTACTCACCAGAACAATTTGAAATAGTGGGTATGTGCGAGAATGAAGACTTATACAAGTTAAAAACGAAATCATACTCTAATCAGGAAAAGAAGGATGCATACTTTGCCAAGTTCGGAAAATCAGGTCAATACGATTTAAATGCTAGCGGTGTCCTAATAAGAGAAGGTCGGTATGAGAAGGTTTATCAGAGAGTTCTTATTAAACACAGAAAGGCATCGCAATGATTACCACACTAAAAACAGACATCACTATTCGAGAAATAGTTGATGGTTTTGAATACAATGAGCTTGAAGGTAAAGGATTGTTCGGTCTTTCTGGCAAGCTTACAATCCAGCCCGAATACCAAAGAAATTATATATATGCTGATGGGAAAAAAGACGTTGCTGTAATTGACAGTATTCTTAAGGGGTACCCTATCGGCGTTCTCTACTTCAATAAGGTTGATAACGACAAATACGAGGTACTAGATGGCCAACAGCGAATCACCAGTATAGGCCGTTTTGTGAAAGGAAAGTTTGCTGTCAAAGACGCTAACGACCATGAGCAATACTACAGTGGGATGTCCGAAGAACAACGCAAGTTGATTTTAGATAAAGGGCAACTTATATACATTTGCGAAGGCGAAGAACAGGAAATGATGAAATGGTTTGAAACCATTAACATTGCAGGTGTCCCACTAAAAATTCAAGAAATAAGAAATGCCGTTTACCACGGACCTTTCGTTACAAGAGCCAAAGAGGTTTTCAGTAACAGTCAGGATGCTAATGTTCAGAAATGGAGTGCGTACATTGCAGGTGAAGTTAAGCGACAGGACTTCCTCGAAACAGCACTAAATTGGGTAAGTGACGGTAATATTGAAGCCTACATGAGCAGTCATCGTAATGATGTCAATGTCGAAGAACTCAAAAATCACTTCAACAGAGTTATAGGTTGGGTTTCGAGTATATTCACAGATGTACATAGCGAAATGCGAGGACTTGAATGGAATCGTTTGCACAAAGAATACGGCTCTAATACATATGACCCAAAAGAGGTTTCAAGTAGGGTTAAAGAGCTTTATACGAGTTACGAAGTACGTCGCAAGAAAGGTATTTTTGAATATATTCTTGGTGGAATGAAAAATCAATCATTACTTGAGATACGCGTATTTGAACCTTCTACTATCAAGACTGCTTACGCCATACAAACTGCTAAAGCCGAAGAAAATGGTGTATCTAATTGCCCTGTTTGTGCGTCAGTAGATAATAATAACAATGACCGAATCTACCAGTTATCAGAAATGGATGCGGATCACGTAACAGCATGGAGTAATGGGGGCAAAACAGACGCAAGCAATTGCGAAATGCTCTGTATTACCCATAATCGTGCAAAGGGCAACCGCTGATGTATTCCGGAATATTTACAAATTTGGGCTACGTTCGATTGTCTGTAAAAACAGATAATTATGGTATAATCGTACCAAACGATCAATAAAAGGAAACGATGGCCAGTAACGCTTACGATGACATTCTGGATTATAGCAGCGTAAAACAGTTTGGCGATTTTAGACGCGTGCTAGTAGGTAATAGAGGAACGATTGCCAGCGGTAACCTTGTAAAAGGATTAACATTAGTTTTTGACAAGAATAGTCAAGATCAGGGCGAACTCTTTGCTAAGGATTCTCAGGCTAAGCGTGTTCCTATAAATATAGTCCAGAAGATGGGTGGCTATAGTCACGCTGGATTGATATTTAACAAGAATGGGTATGATGAAGTTCTTAGGCAGGTAGAATCTAGGGGTGAGATAAACATAACTAGTCTTTTAGATAAATTAAAGTTTAAAAGTGAAAAAGATGAGAGTATCTGGGAGCAATCTTCAGCTGCGGAGAAACGCAGATGCATCAGCAAGAACTTAGATAAGCTTATCAAGGAAACACAGGTTCAATATCGTATACACGGAGATCGTATGCACTACCTTACCATCGGTATGGTAGAAGTAGAAACCTATAAAGATCAGACCTTAAGGTACCCTCTCTTTTTGTTTTCTTGTCCAGAGCTAGACCTTAATAAATTAAATGCACAGATTGAAGCAACTGGCTTTGTAAATTTCTGGTTAGATAAAAACATTTTTGAGAATGAGATTAGCCGAAAGCGAAATAATAACCTTGAGGTTACTTTGGATAACAGTTTTGCGAATGAGGTTAACACCATTTCTCAGTATATGAATAGCATAAATCTGTCCGCTCAGTACAAGTCGGTAAATGTTGATCCTTCATATATAGCTTTTCAGATTGTCACTGGATTCGAAGCTGAGTATGTCGACCCGGCATGGAAGAAGATACTAAAGGAAAATAATAGCAATGGATAACTCAAGCGATATTACCTTTAGCTCACTTGATCCCTCCCAAAAGAATACTTTTCGAGCTATCGATAACGATGAAGCTAATCTGCATGTTGTTTTTGGCCCTCCGGGGACTGGTAAGTCGCAGCTGGTAGTCAGCCTACTAGAGAGGCTAGCATCTGAAGACAAAAAAGTATTGTTCGTGAGTCAAAATACTGAGGCTCTAAAGGTGATTGAGCGTATGATAAAAAAAACCGAAGCGACGATCGGCTATCCGGGTGACAACAAGTACATTTCACTTTTAGATTTCTGCTTAATGCTGTACAACCCTTCACATCGGTACCTGAAGTATTTAAGAGAGCAATATACTAGAGTATCTAGCAAGCAACTTCCGACCATAAATAAAGTGAATTCACCAGACAATATAAAATATAACCTTCAGTATACGAAGCTAAATCATGATGAAAACTATAGTGTTAGCGGAGATGTTATTGGTTTTGATGAGCTAGTACGCTACTACTTGCGTTATGTAAATCAAACAATGGCCCCAGAACCACTACGATCTTTTGAGCAAGTCAATGTTCGCTCCGTTTTTGATCAGCTAGATAATTACAAGAATCCTGACTATTTCGCAGAATTTAATCAGCCAAGACGCGAACTAATTTTACTATCTACAAAGAACGATAATCTGTCTTTACCAGTAGTTCGGTCCAAGCTAAAAGCTATTAAAGACTCTTTATCAAGCGAATGGATAGAATCTTTTCCTTCTAAATCAACAATTGAAGTATCAGACTACTTACTTCTTTTGAAGGAGTACGTTACTGCAATCGATTTGCTTGATGTATATAAAATTTCCACAGAGAATAAGGACATTAATGAACTCGTAAATACTTTTCGTGAGTTTATTGACGAGGATGAAGCAATTGTTAATCGGATTGAGCGTATTGAAGAGCACGTAGCCAATTTAAAGGCGAGCATCCCAAGCATGGTCCATGGTCCGACACATGAAAGTAAAAAGATAAATCTAAATGATTCTACATTAAAAATAACTGAGAAAAATCTAGATGAAGCGCTTAATGATCGTTCTCGAATGGTAGAGCTTGCGAAGGGAATAATCCAAAAGTATCCGGATGTTGAGCACGTTGGTGTTAATGATTTGTGGATTGGACTGGCACAGATTATTAGCAATCTATACCACGACACTGTAGAGGATTCAGAGGGAAATTCGAACACTCTGACCGCAGAAGACATTGGTATGCTGAACGATGATTTACAGGTATATGATGCAAAAACGACTATAAAGCGTAAGCTTAGCGGAATTCCAACGAGCTTTAAAGAGAAATTCAAATTTACCAACTCAAAAGACCTAGACATGTATAAAGATGGTCTTCAAGAAACGTTCACTTGTTTAATGCAGATCATGGAGATCGATAATAGTGACATTAAATCCGTGCTAAAAATAGGACTTAAAGGGTCAAGTAAATTACTCAAACACAGTGGGGTAGACTTGCCCAAGGAAATAAAGCAAGCAACGGATGCATTTCTCCCTGTACATGAACTGATTACACTCCTCTATAAGTATGGGATCTCTAGAGATGACTTCAACAAAACCAAGACCCAACTTAAAGAACAAAGTGAAGGGCTAGATGCGCTTCGCAGCGCAAAAGAAAACAAAGAAAACAAGAAATTATATCTGAGTTCTAATATGGGAGAATTCATTAATACGTTTAATACAACGTTAGATATTAAGAAAAATAATCTCATTCATGCTGATTTATTAAACGAACAAAAAAAGCTACGATCTGATTCGTACAAGCAAAACGATCAATATCTTTCTAGCTCTACAGACTCAGTCGAATATGTAAAACGCGTAAAATCTGTGTATGAATATCTTAAACATAAAGAAAAAAGCTTGTCACAGTTAATTAATAACATTGAGCTTCCAGATAATGTTCCAGTATCTACTAGTATTGAGAATATTGACAAAGCAATAAACGAAGCAAACCTATCTGATAGCTTTTCTGACTATTTTTTTGAAGTTGGTAAAGAACAGACACTTAAAGACTGGTTAACTTCGGTAAGCGTATTAGAGACATATAATAATGATAATGAGATCGCCAACTTTGTTGAGCATAACAATTCCGTAAACGCTATTCGTCTTGCAATGGGCGCAGAAAACAAAAAATATATCGATGAAGTACTAGCTAACGATATTACCTACGATGTCTTCGCAGCTCGCATTGTTAATGTATTAATCGGCGAAATTTTTGGCAGGGCAGACATCAGTGATAAAAAGCGTGTTGCTGGCAGTGAGATAATAAGGGCGTACGACACATATCTAAAGAATCAAAAAGCCTTGATGTATCGCGAAAACTTGCGACATATATATGGGCGATCATTCGAAGGGGCTACCAAGGAGTTGTCGAAGCAGTCCACTTTGCAGGCAGGCGGCAAATCTACAATGGATAAATTCAGGCATAATACAAATCTTATTACTGACGCATTTCCAATAATATGTGCGACCCCAAAAGATGTTTCTAAATACATAGCTGCTAATAAAGGTTTGTTTGACTATGTAATTTTTGATGAAGCTTCGCAGCTTTTGCCAGGCCAAGCAATACCGTCGATATACAGAGCGAAGAAAGCGGTTATTATTGGGGACCCCCACCAGATGCCTCCGGGTCTCAATTCTTCATTTACTACAGTTGACCAGTCTGAGGATGAATTTGACGATTTAGGTGAAAGTATTCTTGACCTAGTGATCAAACAACCTAGCAGACAACATCATTTGAAGGTTCACTATAGATCCAAATACAACAAGCTTTTTGAGCCGTCTCGCGGTGCAATATACAGCGAGGATGGTATAGAGCCAATATTTGAAGCAGAATTAGCTAACGGAGCACCAATAGACATAGTTGATGACCTAGGACACCAGATGGATGAATCTGGGTATGATAAAAACTTCTATAAGATTTGCGAATCAGTTGAAGAGCATTTAGCTAAAGAGAGTAGGGATGATTTTTGTATACTGTTTACTCGCAGTGACGTACTAGCAAGATTCAAAGATTTTCTCGCAGAAGTTGGCGACAGTAAATTTGGCAAGGTTACGAAACAATATAGTGCGGAGAAAATTCTTTTATCAACAGTAACAAATTGTCAAGGTATCGAAGGTGCTTACACAATAATATATATGCATCATTACGAGAGGCCAGGGTCTATGTGGTTCTTCAAAGAACCTGCAGGGGCATATAAGCGCCTAAACGTATCTATTACAAGACAAAGAAAAGGCCTAACGCTTCTCTTGGCAGATACAAGGTCACATTGGACCAATGCCTGTGATGAAAAATTAAATAGAGACACTACCGGCCCCAATACATATAAAAGTGCGAAGCTAATGAAGGCTCTATTAGAAAGCGCAGGTGAGCAGGCTGACACAACTTATTTAGACAGGAGGCTTGGACAGAATGCAAGTTGGTTTGATTCACCTTTGACGGAACAGCTATATGACAAGCTAACAGATTATTATTCAGATAAAATCGGTCAGGATATAAAGATATATAGTGAGGTCGGTTGGAATCTACTGATCCCTACTGGCGAAGGAATTGACAAGAATGAGACAAACGTTGGCTTTAGAATTGACCTAGGGATCTACTCCGTAAAATACAGAAAGTTTGTTCTTGGTATTGAAATGGATGGTGCTATGTATCATAGCGGATTTGACAAGGAGCACAGCGACTTTAGCAGACAAAAAGTGCTAGAAGAAAAGGGCTGGGATTTATATCGTATTTGGTCAACCAATTGGCTTAACGACAATGAGCGTGAATTCAATAAACTAACCGAAAAAATTGATAAAGAATTAGCATGAAGAAATTAAAAGTATCTATTCAAGATGAAAATACATTAATTCTCCAAGAAAATGGGTCAAGAGGCGACTTAATTGATCTAAGGTCTCTTCATGATACAGACATAGACAAGACGACAATTACAAGTGTGGTAAATTCCATAAAACAGGATGCATTTAACGAAGAAGTTAGAAGAGTCACAGAGGCACATAAGCGTGAAATGGAGCTCGAGATGCAGATCAAGGAAAAAGATATACACAGTGAATCAAAGAAAGCTCTTGAGAAACTTGAATCAGATATTTCAGAACTAAAGGCAGAGTTGAAGACGAGTGATTCTGTGAAAGAGCTTGCAATCACCAAAGCAGTTAGCAACGCCGAAAAAGAGCGCGACTCGCTAAAATTAGAGCTTAGCAATCAAGAAAAAGAAAAAGAGCTACTTAAGAAAAGTCATGATATGCAAGTTCAAGACTTTAAAGATTCACTAGACCGATTAAAGGACTGGAAAGCAAAGCAGTCAATAAAGTTAGTTGGAGAGAACCTCGAACAGCACTGCCAAAATGAATTTAATTCTGTTCGTTCATCAATGTTCCCGTTTGCTTACTTTGATAAAGACAACGAAGCAGTTGAGGGTACTAAAGGAGACTATATTTACCGTGATTATGAGTCAAAGGATGGCACTGAGATTATATCGGTAATGTTTGAAATGAAAGATGAACAGGAAGAGTCAGAAAATAAAAAGAAAGTAGAAGACCACCTTAAGAAGCTAGATAGTGATCGAACTAAGAAGAACTGTGAATATGCAATATTAGTCACAACGCTTGAGGCCGACAACGAACTGTATAACCGTGGCATTGTTAATCTATCCTACAAATACGAAAAAATGTTAGTAATTAGACCTCAATTCTTCTTGCCGTTAATATTAATGCTAAAAGACTTAGCAATGAAATCAGCTGAGGATCGACGACAATTAGCACTAGCAAGAAATAGCAATGTCGACCTAGAGAATTTTGTTGAAAACGTTGAAAACTGGAAATCAAGTTGGGGTGGCACAATGAAAAATGCCGCAAAAAAGCACTCAGATGCAATAGATCAAATTGATAAAGCAATCAAAGACTTAATGAAGGCAAGAGACGCTTTAACCACATCTGATAAACATTTATTGGCAGCAGAAAATAAGTTAGATGATTTGACCGTTAGACGACTTACAAAGAATGCCCCATCTGTGGCTGAAAGGCTGAAGGACCAGGAGAAATAAAACATGGGAATTTTTGATTATTTCTCTAAAGACTCTCCGGCAAGCAGAAAATCAGCGCCCAAGAATAATCTTCCGACTAAGAAAGACTCAACCAGTATCGTTGAGCAGTTACTTATCCCTGAGCCTACTAAATCTCTGTTATGGACAACGAACGAGGACACATCAAAGATAGAACATGCTGGCTCCATAAATATCACAGTTTCTTTAACGGATGAAGGGATTAATGTAACAGAGAAACAAAACGGATTCTACGCTGAGCCAAGTTTGATCTGGTCCAAATTACCTATTAAACCTAATAGTGATCTTATTCAGGAGGCAATATATTGGCCGTCGTACTCAGCGTTTAGCCCTGAAGCTCGCTATCAGTATCTAAATTGGCTTAGAGATGTAACTATGCCAACTAATCTTAGCTACGTCTTCTTATATTTCTATGGGTTGGAAAGGCATATACTTGTTGGCGTTTATGATGCAGCTGTCGATGAGATAGCTAGACTATTAAAAGCACACCCGAAAAAGTCATTTGTTCAGTATGCTTCGAAGTCGTTAATTATCGCCAGTCTCGGAAAGAAAAGACTCGATATAATAGAAAGAATCCCCGCTTTACTAGAAGAAGAAATCGATGAAGCACTTGCTCTCAGAATTATCAAAGGAACTAGTATGACTCCTGATGATGTAATAAGTATTGCTAGTAAAGTTGGATTCACTAATAAGCGATACATCAAGCTGTACCCAGATGAATTTAAAGAAGAACTTCAGAAGAATATCGACGAATTTGAATCTCAGTTTGGTAATTTGTTGAGTAATTTCAAATTAGAAGATTTCAAATATGAAGAAACAGCAGTTTTTGCTAATAGTTCGATTCCAGAGAGTATCAGACATATTAAAGTGCCTGTGATTTTAGAAGACCCGAAATTCAGTAAAGGAATGAAGAATCTATTACAATCGACTCATGATAAAGTTAAAAGTAGAATTTCAAACGGAGAGATTAAACGACAGTCTCAACCAGCTACCACGAGACCTCATCAACTTGTAGACAGCGTTCCAGTTACTGAAGATGAGGTAAATACATTAATAGGCAGACTGAGAATGAATAATGAAGAAATCCTTGATCTACACTTCGCAATTATGGAATCTATAAAAGAACACTATCGAAATCGGCAAATTGGCGACAACTATCATCAAGCAATCGTAAGCTGTAAAGCACAGATAAAAATTCAAGCAGATGCAGCAAGTAGGTTCAAATCTGAATACTTGGATCGATCATTGCCAGCTCATACTGGCTATAATCAATTAGTTGTCATCTTGGAAAAAGAAAAGAAATTTCAAGAAGCACTAGACTTAGCGGTTGAGGCTAAGTCAAACGGCTGGAACGGTGACTGGGTTCACCGAATTCAGAAACTTAAAGCTAAGATATAAGAACCATATATGTAAGTACCGCTGTAATTGTGCTTAATTAAGGTTATAACTTCCTCTACTGTGGCGAGGCTCAGTAGTCAAGCCTGGCAGATTTCTGTAAGTTGTGACGCGCGCAGAGGAGTTGAATGTTTTCTTCTTTGAGACTTGTGCCGCCTTTTGAGTAGGGAAGTAGATGATCGAAATGTAGATTATCTTTCGCACCACATTGTATGCAGATGCCCTTGTCTCGCTTGAAGACTGCCAACTTTACTTTGCCAGGAATCTGGCGTGTTTGTTCTAGATCGATATGTTTAACTTCTTTATGTTTTTGCGCGTCATCGAGTTCTTGATCTGTTATGGTTAAGACAAATTCATAAACTTTGCGTCCATATCGATCAATAAATTCGTAATCTTTCATTTCAAAAAGACCCCGATATGTCCAGATACCCATCTTCAATTTTTCGTACACTTTAACAAGTGGAAAATCTCCAGACTTTTTAGCTTGGTCAATTGCGTGTGTAAAAAGTCCATTTTGAGTCAAGGTGCCCGAAGGATTGGCGATGGGCTGATCATGTAGTTTAGTTTTATCACCAGGCACATCGTGGCCTTCGTAATAAATCGTCAGCCCATCTTCCGAAATCCTATCTGCGTAAGGTGCATTTGGCTTGACGGACATGAGAACAACAGAGTATCCGTCGCGAATGTTAAAATTCATGCCGCGCTGAAGTTGTTCCTGTTCTTCCTCATTGCACATTTCTCTGTAAGAAATGATTTGGTTTACATCAAACGCCATAATCGCAGCATATCATGAATTTATACATCAATAAGTGTAGGGTTCTGGAGGAGGTTCCTCTATAGGTGTTAATCTGCAAACTAAACACACTAGCAATGGTCGAAATCTACAAAAAACTGCTAGGTGTTAAAATAGAGCTATGAACACATACAATTGGTACTCACAGTTAATTAAACCTTCGTGGGCGCCTCCAAGCTGGCTGTTTGGGCCGGTGTGGACGGTATTGTATCTGATTATTGCCGTTTCTTTTGGCACTGTATTTTATAAAGCTTTTAGCAAAGAAATCGCCTGGATGGTCGCACTGCCCTTTGTGTTCAACCTTGTCTTTAACTTTGCTTTCACTCCGTTACAATTTGGTCTTAAGAATAATCTCTTGGCTTCGATCGATATCTTACTAGTCGTTGTTACGCTTGTCTGGGCCCTAGTAGCAGTTTGGCAGGCATCTCCCGAACTGCGTTGGGTGGCCTACGCCAATATCCCATATCTACTCTGGGGGACGTTTGCAACCTGCCTACAATTAACAATAACTTATTTGAATCGTTAGAATTGGGCATGGGTTCGACCCTTTACAGGTTTTAGCGGGTCGGCCTCTTGGGATTCCTAATCTTATTTGGTTCCTTTTTCTCAAAGTTTAGTGAGAAGCGCTCCGACCAAAATAAGGACTGGGGTAGCGACAAGGACGCCAAATAGTAGCGCAAAATTTTCAAAAACTGCACCGCTAAAAAATATAAGATAGCCCAAATAAAGTGCCATCACAATTCCGAGTATCCTGAGTATGTTACCTAGTTCAGCCATACTCGTAAGTATATGGCATCTCTGCCTTAGTACAATATATCTGCGAACAGATTAGTTTAAGGAGTTCTAGAGGATGTTCCTCCATATTCCCTAATCACTAATCAGATTCTAAAAGTATTGTATTTTACTTTATTCTGTGGTATAATATACGTCAGTATTATTAAGGAAGTCTGTTATGGCCATTACCGAATTAGATATTGTCGTCGACGCAGAAGCAGAAACTAATGTCTTACTGGCGATTGAAGCCGTCTCTATAGAGGAAATTGCCACATTAGCAACGGGCCAAGATGAAGCATTTTCGACCGATACAGAAACATGGTACTTGCTACCACCACTTGAAACACCCAAGGGGAGGGAAGCAGCTTCCTTTGTAGCAATTGTGGACTCAGTCGATGGTGACCGAAGGCGATTCATCGAAATCGATGTATTTACACTTAGTACCTCCGTAGCCCAGGAAAGCATCGGGAAGTCATGGATTATTGGTTACGAGCTTGGAAGAGGGCCGGACGGGCAACTATCTGTACGCAGCACTAGTATCGCGCTACCAATGCAGGAGCAAATAACTGAAGGTCGTATACTAGAACTCGGAGATACATTGGCAGAAATTGAATTTACAACAGACACTGATCCAAATAACAGATCGAGGCCAGCAGACACGCTGGAGCGAGTAAAAACAGCCTTAGGACTTTAAACGAAGAAAAGGGAACTAGGAAACAAAGGTCTACACCTTTACGGATTAGATAGCTCCTTGTTGCAAAGGTCTAACCCAATTTGGTACAAACTGCCATCACGATGGAGAACTACATCAATAGTTTTCATCGGTACTATTTTGACAGCACTACTCTTGGAAATAACAGCTCAGTTTAATGACTTGATCTCGTATTTCCCAAATGCTACTGCAATATTGGTTGCTAAAATTGCTGAACTCTACATCTGAGGCATCTTCACCATATACCGTGGGTTGCCAGCCTTTTTCACTCAGCCTGCTTACGATTTCAGTCCTATCGAGTCCAGAGAGGTAAAATTCGACAACATACGAACACGTATTCCTGTTTACGCCAAATGTGCCGACTGCTTGTTCATGACACTCTTCGTCGATAACGTTTGTTTTGCTAGGGTCATACTCGTTGAAGCTTGCTGGAATAGATTCCGCTTCTGTTTTAATGTCGCCTATGGCCCGATCGTCAGAAACAGGAAAAGCAAACGGTAATATCAGCCCCACTATTCCCACGACTACCACAACGGCGAAGATGATCACGCCTATCTTTGGCTTTGATTTCATAAATGCATTCTATCATGGGTCCTAGAGGATGTTCCTCCATAGTTGTTAATTCGTGGCAGGGGTTTTCTAGGGTTAGAACCTTATCCACAAAAGTCGGAAGCAATATATTTGTATATCAATAAATTAAGTGTCTTCACAAACCTATAATTATGTAGTAAATTAGTATCAAATAAGAGGATGCGCTTAGTGAAAGCATTAGATAAATTAATAGAATTTAAACGTACTGCAATAGCAGTGATCGTTGCATTGCTCATTGTTACCGGCATAGGAGTGAACTCACTTATCCCAAGTAGCGTAAATGCTGCTGCCCAGCCGGAAGGAGCTCGCGCGTGGCGGTATCTCGGACCAGAGGGGGACGTACTTGTAAAGGTGTGTAAGCTTGGAGCATATCCAGCCGATGGCTTTATAATGAAAGCTAAGCGATATACTGAAACACCTAAATATTTATGGATGACTTCCACTGGCGTAAATAGTAACGGCAATTATGTAACAGTGCGCTTGTCTGATTACAGTCTACGTCGACCAGTTACAGAGTGGGGTCCAGCTAAAACGTATAGAATTTATTCTCTCGATAATAGAATAATTGTAAATATGTATGTCATGTATGATAATCCAGCCTACTCACACGGCACATTTGGTTTTAGATTCAAAAACATACCTTACTGCTAAGAAGTACGCTACACGGTTAAACTCTGTAGACTAGATAAACTAATTTTTTGCAAGATAATGTCGCGATCGTAAACACATGTAGGGGTTCAGGAGGATACATCTCTATTGTTGATATTTAGTGGCAGCTGCTGGAAAATAGCAATTATCGAATAGATTACAATTAGCAAGCAGTAATTTTGGTATACTGATGCGGATGAGTAACAGTAGTAAGAGCGACTTTCCAATTTTCACCGATCAGCCTGAGTTGGTGTACTTGGATAGTGCGGCGACGGCACTAAAACCACAGATTGTTATAGACGCTGTTACAGAGTACTACGAGCAGTATTCGGCCAACATCCATCGTGGGATATACCCTATGAGTGAGAAGGCGACTGAAGCCTATGAACAGGCTCGTGAACAGGTCGCTAATCTGTTGCATGCCAAGTCTGATGAAGTCATCTTTACCAGCGGTACTACAGCGGGCTTAAACCAAGTAGCGTCGAGTTACCAGGACATACTAACCGATACCGACGAAGTGATTGTGCCTCGTTCTGAACATCACGCTAACTTGCTCCCATGGCAACGATTGACTGCAAAAACAGACTCAAAGCTGGTGATTATTGATCATAGAGATCTGACACCGCAAAGAATTACCCAACATATCAATGCCGATACATCGGTTCTGGCGTTTGCTCATGTCAGTAATGTACTAGGTACAATCAATGATGTAGCTGGAATCGCCACAGCAGTTCGAAAAGTTAATAAAAATGTAGTGATTGTTGTCGACGGAGCGCAAGCAGTGCCTCATCTGGATGTTGATGTCCCAGTGCTCGGCGTTGATTATTATGCCTTTTCAGGACACAAAATCTACGGCCCAACCGGGATAGGCGCGCTCTGGGTAAATGAGACGCGAATGGATGAGCTACAACCACTTACCGTTGGTGGTGGCGCAATCAGCACTGTAACAGATACGAATTACAAACTCCTCAAAGGCCCGCAAGGATTTGAAGCCGGCACACCGCCAATTGCCGAGGCAATCGGCATGGGTATGGCTGCAGAGTATTTACAGGAAGAAAATAGAGAAAAGATAACAGATAACAAGCTAGCTACAACTCTCTATGACAAATTAAGTAAGCTGGAATTTGTAAACGTTATCGGTGGTGAACAGGGTAATCGCATTCCGCTGGCAACTTTTACCGTCAGAAACGTACACGCCCATGATGTGGCCCAGTTCCTAGCTGATCGAAATATCTGTGTACGAGCTGGCCACCACTGTACAATGCCACTCCATACCAAATTAAACATCAGTGCTAGCGTTCGAGCTTCATTAGGTGTGTACAACACTAATAAGGATATTGACAAGCTGGTAGAGACATTAAAGGCCTGCTACGCTCAATTATCACCTGAGAAACAGTATATTCCATGAGTAACGACGCGTTGTACCGACAGGAATTCCTACGTAGAGCTAACAATCTCAAACATACAGGAACACTCGAAAACGCTCAGACACTTCATGCCGTCAATCCACTTTGCGGGGATACGCAGGAAATTGACATTACGCTAGATGGCACCGTAGTTACAGGATTAAAGTTTCGCCCCAAGGGCTGTCTGGTTAGTAAAGTAAGTACCGACCTACTCATCGATTCGGTGATTGGGAAAGATGTTGCAGACATAAAAGCCATGACTTTGGACGACATCGTTGAGCTGCTTCATACACCCCTTACCCCATCACGCCAAAAATGTGCATTGCTGGGTTTGAAATCGATTCAAGAGCATCTTAAGTAAGTGCTTTTGATCTCTAGTTGCTCTTATTTTTATATTATTTTATAATATTATAATGGTAAAAGAATCTGCAACAGAAACATTAGCAGAAATTGAGGATACCCCTATTGCTACTATTGATTACGAGGATTTGTTTTCTCGTTTAAGTGAAGGTAGTAGGTTTACTATACCTGACGCCATACGTCCTGCTGATTGCATCGCACTGTTAGGTGACATTATGGCTATCCGTGATTTAGATCTTGTCCGAAAGATTGATCAGCGTGACCAGACAGTACCACAACAGTTTTGGTACGGAGAACTAACAGGGTTGAATGCCCGTGGGAGCACATTAGCCAAACTAGCGTCCGAGGTTGAACGTGGTCTTAAAATAGCCACTGGTACAACCCATATAAATCCGTTAGATGTTTTTCTTAACGTATACGAGCCCGGCGACTATATTGCTGATCATATTGACCCAGAGGGAATTGCACTTAGCATTTCGTTGGTAGGAGAGGCGAGGGACAGTGGCAATAACGAAGATATCATGCCCGGTAGCGTGAGGGCTGAAAGGGGTGATGTGTGGCCGTGGGAAGATAGAGTAGAAGACGGTGATGGCTCAACCGTGCACGCAACTTTCTCAAAAACTCCTCGAGTTGTCTTAGTGTTCCGATTTACAGAGTCTGTTGATAATGATTGGCTTTAGCAGAATTTGCCAATTAATGGGATGAAGCTTGGTTCAAACATAGATTTATTTTCAGGCCAGACGGATGATTAACAATCTGTTCACTTGAAGTCACTCTAGCAATTGTTTACACTGTTCAACCAGATGAGTCACAAGATAACACTACTGGCAGATCTACTAGCCCTCGCGATAGGGCTACGTTTGATGCCGGAAGTAGTTGTTGCAAACCAATAACCAAACGTAGCCCTAAACAATTCCGGCCTTTATTACTGAATCAGGAGAATAGTTAAGATGAGCAAAGAAGACCAAAGAGTAATCATTTTTGACACGACATTGCGTGACGGCGAGCAGTCACCTGGGATCGCACTAAATAAAGCAGAGAAATTACAGATCGCTCATCAGCTTGCCAAAGCAGGAGTTGATGTAATTGAAGCCGGTTTCCCAATCGCTAGCGATGGCGATTTTGAAGCCGTTCAAGCAATTGCCAGAGAAGTAAAAGGCCCTGTAATCTGCGGGCTAAGCCGTGCCGTAGAAAAGGATATTGACCGATGCTGGGAAGCCATCAAAGACGCGGAAAAGACCCGTATTCATACCTTCATCGCAACCAGTCCAGTACATATGAAAAGTAAACTCAAGATGACACCAGATCAGGTCAAAGCCAACGCGGTCAAAGCGGTGGCTCACGCCAAGACCTATACCGATGACATCGAATTCAGCCCTGAGGATGCTAGCCGAAGTGACTTTGATTTCATGTGTGAAGTCTTGCAGGCAGTCGTTGACGCCGGAGCCACCACCCTCAACATTCCAGATACGGTTGGCTTCACAACTCCACATGAATTCGGTGAACGGATCGCTAATGTCCGAAAAAAGGTAAAAGGTAATTACATTATCTCAACTCATTGCCATAATGACCTTGGAATGGCAGTTGCAAACTCAATGAGTGGCGTACTCAATGGTGCTCGTCAGGTAGAAGTAGCGGTTAACGGTATCGGTGAACGGGCTGGCAATGCCGCGTTAGAAGAAATCGTCATGACGATCAAAACGCGACCAGAAGCGTATGTTGATGTTTGGACTGGTATCAACAGCCAAGAATTACTGAAAACCAGTCAGCTAGTCAGTCGTTTGACAGGTTATCCCGTTCAGTACAACAAAGCCGTGGTTGGTCGTAATGCTTTTGCTCATGAATCCGGTATTCACCAAGATGGTGTCCTGAAAGAGAGAACCACCTACGAGATCATGGATCCCAGTGTTGTGGGCCAGGCTGAAAGCAGTTTAGTGCTTGGTAAACATTCCGGCCGACATGCATTTACAGATGCGATTGCTAAACTCGGCATCGAGCTGGACGACGATGCTATGCAACGAACCTTTAAGCGGTTTAAGGAGCTTGCTGACCGTAAATTAGAGATGAGAGATGAAGACTTGAGAGCGATTGCAACTATTGAAATAGGCTACGAGAACATTCCGGAAAACTACTATCTCATTAATTTTGAAATTTCTGTTAGTACAAATACTACTCCAAAGGCATCTGTCGTTATGAAGCGCAAAGGAAAGGAATTAACAGCCTCGGCAGCCGGTGATGGTAGCATTGATGCGCTGATAAATGCCATCAAAGCAGCCACTGGAAGTGAGACAAAGCTGGTTAATTATCGAGTTGAATCTGTATCAGAAGGCAATGATGCTTTGGCTTATGTAACAATAGGAGCACGGGATGGAGAATTTGAAACAACTGGGATAGGATTGTCATCCGATACCGTCGCCGCATCGGCTCGTGCCTTTGTCGATGCAGTTAATAATTTAAACAACATGAAAGCGAGTAAGAAATGAATCCAATTGGTCCTTATAGTCCAATAATTAAAGCAGGGGATTTGTATTTCATCTCCGGGCAGATTGGCGTAGAACCTGACAGCAATAGTCTTGTTGAAGGAATAGGAGCCCAAACACAGCAGATAATGAATAATCTGGCATCTTTGTTAGACAGTGTCGATTTAACCGTCGATAATATCGTCAAAACAACTATTTACCTGACTGATATAAACGACTTTGAGAAAGTGAATGAAATCTACGCTGAAGGTCTGAAAGAGACAAAGCCTGCCCGTGCCACCGTTGCTGTTGCTGATTTGCCAAAAGGTGCATTAATCGAAATCGAAGCTATAGCTTCCAAATAATTACCTACCGCGTCTTGGCTGTAACGCACTAATGATGCCTTCACCCAAAGATAGGCTGCTTCTGATTGTTGTTCCTCGTCTTAGTGGATTTCCATCTTCGTCCACTTGTTTTCGCTCGTATTGATGGTGTTGTTTCTCTACACTAAGCCTTTCATCTATTTGTCGTACAATTTCACCATCTTTGTAGGGATAGTCATAGCCGGGAAAGGTGACATTACCAGCAACAGACATACTCATTTCAATCCGATTTTCTCCGCTAGTCACATCGAGTCTGAGATCTGGATTATTCAAATGACTGATTAAAATTCGGAAATAATTTATGATATCTCTATCTTCCCATTTACTAATTGAATCCAAATCGAATATTACGGCAAATTCATCACCACTTAGGTGATACACCTTAAGAATTTTATCAACAACATCAGGATATTTTCTTCGATCTATTTTTGTTCTTTCTACTTGATCGTCTGATTGCAATGCGCGTCGCTCTTTATGATGAATTCTAAATATTTCATGCAGATGTGACCCGACAGCTCGCAATACAGTATCTCCATCTGCATGACTAAGTAAATCATTAACAGTCTTAAAATCATCAAGGTCAACTAACATAATGCCGTATGGTCTAGAGGTTTCTAATTTTTCTATATCGCGTTCAAATGCTCGTCTGTTTGGCAAACCAGTAACCGTATTCTTATAGGCTAATTCAGCAAGCTCTAACGCGTGATCGACAACTGCTTTATCTAAATCTTTTTGTGTTATTTCCCCTGCACGTTTATCTTCTTGCCACTTCTCTGCTAATGCATATTGCATTGCCGACAGATGAAATTCCTTTACTCTCTCCAGTTCGTCCGTTATTTCTCTAGCTTCTGCAAATACATCTTGAGCCCATAGCGCATCCAGATCTTCTTGTGAATAAGTAGATTCGGGTGAGATAGCTTCAATGTGTCTAGGTGGAGTTTCATTACCAGCATCATAGAGATCCCATTCAGCATAAGCTAATTCGCGTTGTTCGAATGTAGAACTTTCTTCTGACATATTGACTTCCTTAATATTACATTTCATAATAGCATAAACGTTACAATTTGACAAGGGGTAGTACCTCAGGTAGACTTTATCTAGTTTTACCAAAGACAGTAGCTTATCTAACAGATGTAATAGCTACCAAGGCAGAACACAAAAAATGGCCCGGTATGTAGTCGTTTTTGTTTTTGCGAATAAAGCGTCTTGGTAAAAATAACCAAGACGCTTTATGTTTTGGTACGAACTTTAACAACTAAACAGCACGCACCACATCAGACTGCCAGTAAGCAAAGCTCACTGCTCCGCTGATGCTCTTGGTACTGTGCACAATTTTTCATTGCGAGACTTGCTTCAAAGTAGTTTTCCTACATTTTGCTCGTTTCTCATGAATAAATAGCACACAGCACTCAAGTGCGTATCTGTTTATACATAATTTAGGAGAAAGGAGTCTATATGGCACTAAGCAAAGATCAAAAGAATGATGTTGTTGCCAAAGTCGACGGCCTGCTGGCTGAAAGCAAAATGACCGTTGTTGCTCGATACAGTGGCCTGAGTGTGAAAAACATGCAGGAACTTCGAACCAAAGGTAAAGAGTCCGGAGTTTCCGTGATTGTTGCCAAGAATCGCCTCGTAAAAGTCGCGCTAGGCAAAAATGATGCGCTCAAAGACCTAGACACCAGCATGTTCCAAGGACAGGTTGGCTATATCTTCGGACTAGAAGATGAAGTTGCCGCGACACAAATAGCAGCTAATTTTGCCAAAGAGCACGAGAGTTTAGAGATAATTGGTGGATTTAATGCCCAAGGTGAGCTATTCACTGCGGATCAGATAAACCAATTATCAAAACTACCGAGCAAAGACGCGATGCGCGCTCAGTTGGTCGGCACAATCGCCGCACCACTCAGTGGATTCGTCACTGTTATGTCAGGAAACCTTCGTGGTTTCGTCAATGTGCTTAACGCACGTAGAGAAGCAATCTCATAGAGATTGCGGATAATAGATAATAGATAAAAGAGAGGAAATAATCATGGCTGAAGAAACAGTTGATAAGAAAGAAGAAAAGAAAGAAATCCCAAAGAAGTTTGAAAAGCTCGTTAAAGAGCTTGACGAACTAAGTGTACTCGAGCTATCTGAGCTCGTCGGTATCCTCGAAGATCACTTTGGTGTTAGTGCAGCAGCCCCAGCGGTTGCAGTAGCTGCCGCACCGGCTGATGGTGCAGGCGCAGAAGCCGCTGACGAGAAGACTGAATTTGATGTCATTTTGAAGGATGCTGGTGCCCAGAAGGTTGCAGCAATCAAAGCTGTCAAAGAAATCACTGGTGTTGGCCTAGCCGACGCTAAAGCAATCGTTGAAGGTGCTCCAAAGACTGTCAAAGAGAAGGCTTCTAAGGAAGATGCTGAAGAAGCAAAAGCAAAGCTTGAAGAAGCTGGCTGTACTGTAGAACTCGCGTAATAACGTAGAGCTACATCTAAAACGCATGTCGTAACTGACATGCGTTTTTATTTACCGAAAACTTTAACTTTCATTTACTAACCCGCCTATCGGTAAGCAGGGAAACAAACCGTCTGCCACTTTTGCTCCAAAGTGGCGCAAACCGCTGGGCTAATCGTTCAGCTTGATGTGTTCGTAGTCAGATAACACAATGGCCTGCGGAACCTGCCTTTGCCTGCCGGCAATAATCATTTCTTTTGCAAAGAAACAAATCCTTTGACACTTTTGATGGCAAAAGTATCTCAAAAGCCACGAACAGGACACACTTCTTTATGTTTTCACACCTTCGCCAAGGCTACGGTGCGCAGGCGTTGTAAAGATACACAATGGCTGAGACAACTCACTCCACTATGCTCCGTTCAGACAAGTC
>WPCG01157453.1_pt1 | contig 25110 bp, 22 predicted proteins | sample 5403311 | NCBI WGS metagenome assembly WPCG01 (sample SAMN12869467, study PRJNA574797) | sludge metagenome | isolation source: wastewater treatment of Control | place: China:Beijing | collected 2019-05-17 | reverse complement strand
GACTTCCTGATTGCTTTTGCATTTAATCCTCCTTTCGCCAGGAAGAAACATCTAACTTCATTAAAGATAAAAAAAGTGTTTATTGCAATAAACATTATAATGAAGACAAGAAGGATGTAAATTTAACCTTTTCCTTTAACGAATCTTTTTGAATACTAGCATTTATAAGTAAGATTTGTTAGAATAATCTATATGTTTAAAATTAATTTTAAAAACCGGAATAAGAATGTGTTTTTAAAGCAAAAAGTTTTTTTGTTTTTATTTGTTTCTATTTTTTATTCAGACAAGGGATATAAATATTTGGTTAAGGCCGATTTATCAAATAATTTGCAAATAGTAAATAAACCATACAATACCACGTTATCTCTCGGAGATGAATTAGATTTGGATGGTTTAGAAATAAAACTAGAAAATAACGAAAATTTATTGTCATTAGATGGACTGACCTTTTCTTCCTTCGACAATAACGTTTTGGGGAAACAAGATATACACATAAATTATAATAATTATGTTACAAGTTTTAACGTAGAAATTACGAATAAATTTGTTAAAAATTATATTCCTTCAATTAAGGAGTTATTTATAAGTGAAATAGCTATTATTAATGGATTTTTTTTAATTGAAATATATAATGGAACTTTGAATAATGTTAACTTAAATGAATACAAAATTACACTAGATGGGCCGGAAGAAACAAATATTAGTTTTATAAATAATATTGAATCTAAAGGAACATTTATTCTAACAAACAATTCAAACTTTTCTCCTCCAGCAGATTATATCGAGGACAAAGAAATCAATTTAAAAACGTACACGAACCTTATTTTGAAAAAGAATGATGCAATAATCGACACTTTTAATATGTCTTTGTTTACAGAAAGTAACCCGGCGAAAGAGGGTGTTTTTAGACGCAATAAACATATTAGTGGACCTAGTTTTATAAATGAGGCTGAGGAATGGATTTATGTAAGACAAGATATTTCAAACTTTGGTACTCACACGTATAAAGGAGCCTTTATTAGTATAGAAGAGCAAGCAAAAGCGTTTGCCCATTATGTAATGTTTGGCGCAGGAATGTTTGCCTCAGAAAGGGTTCATGAAGCATTCTTATCTTTACGTTCAGAATTCGAATTAATGAGCATTGATGCAAAGATATATTTTAGTGAAAATAAAAGCGTTAAAATAACTGGTATTAACGAAAGGGGAGTTCTAGAAACCGTCACATTTCTTAATGCTCATAATAGAATAAGTCTATTAGCTTCTAAGAGTAATTATGAAAACTTCATCTTACTAAGTCCAAAAGATAATTTGCGAGAAATTAATTTTTCTGTCATAATCCTTTCTATTTTATCAATTGGTGCTTATTTAGTGCTTTATTTATCACTTCACTATAAAGCATCAAAAAATAACTTAGAATTATAAGTAAAGTTTTGTTTATGGTAAAATTAAATAAAAATTTGGACAGGAGGATTAAAATGGATAAATCAAATACAGGGGCGGAAATTTCCCTAATAAATATTTTGAATATCTTCAAAAAAAATCTTATTACTTTAGCATATTTCTTGTTGGCATCGCTTTTAATTTCTGTGATTTATGCAAATTTTCAAATACAAACTTACTCTTCAACGGCAAGAATAATTTCTAAAGTTGCATTTACGGCGACTACGGAACCGCAAGTCTCCTCCACCCTTAAAGGCGAGGCCTTTCTTACTGAAATGGTTGCATATCTTTCTGACAACAACATTATTGAATTGGAGGGAAAACCGATTACTAAAGAAGTGTTGTCAACCAAAATTAATGGTAAGTTAGTTACGGCTGGTGGCGTTCTTTATGATATTACAATGACTAGTGAAGATAAGGATACTTTAGTTCCGATTTTAACAGCTATAAGAAGTGAACTTATTAATCATTTAAAAAATCATGCATCATTAAGTCCTCTTGGACACAATTTAGAATTTAATTCCTCCCCATCCTCTCCTATTTCTTTAACGATAAGTCAAAGTAAAATTTATTTGATAGGAGGAGTTATAGGTATTATTTTTGCCTCTGGGATTATTCTTGTTACAGAAATATTCAAGGGATATATATACGATAAATATGATTTAATAACAGAAAATCTCATAGAATTTAAGCTAGAAAAAAAATATAGGAAATTAGCTAAAAACAACTTTATCAGTTGGCCGTTAGCAATTCCAGTTAATATTGAAAAAGCACTAGCAGAAGGTAATAATAATGTAGAATTAACCAAAGTGCAAGATATGGTAATAAGTAAGGTTGGGTTTGATAATAATGTGCAAATTTTTTATTCGACAACAACAAAAAAAATCCACGCTTTGTTTTTGAAAACGTATATTAATAATTTTATTCATAACAAAAAAAATGTTGCCTTAATTAACTTAGATAATGAACAAAGTTTTAGTGATAATCCCAATGATTTAACAACAACCATTTCTGAAGCCCAGGGAAAAAAGGATGTATTAAGCGGAGGCCCAAACAAATACATGATATTAGATATTCTTAAAGAAACATATCCATCAAGTGTCATTAATAATTCGGTATTTTTGAATTATATTGCCGAAATAAAGCAGCATTATGATTTTGTAATTATAAATGCAGGGAAAAAATTCGAAGAATTTAGCATGCCGTTATCAAAATTGGGAACACCAATTTTAACAGTTTATTCTAATTTTACTAACAAAAGAGAGTATCATAAAAATCTTAATGAATTAAACGACGCCAAAACAATTACCTTACTGATTGGATAAAAAAGATATGTAAATAAATAATCATAATGTGTGGTTGTTTTTGCTAATAAAAGGAGTATTTAAAATGAACAAAAAAAACATTACTATTGTGGGAACTGGATACGTTGGCCTTTCAATTGCAACTCTTTTGAGTCAAAGGCACAATGTTATTGCTCTCGATATTATTGAAGAAAAGGTAATAATGATTAATAAACGCATTTCACCAATAAGTGATAACGAAATAGAAAATTATTTTAAAACTAAGGAATTGAGTTTGTCCGCTACGGTAAACAAAGAACTTGCATATAAAGAGGCGGAGTTTATTATAATTGCAACACCAACAGATTATGATCCTGTATCTAATTATTTTGATACCTCAACAGTTGACAGTGTTTTGAAGGATGTCTACACTTTCAAAAAAGAGGCAGTAATAATTCTTAAATCGACACTTCCTGTGGGGTACACTGAAAAAACCCAAAAAAAATATCCAGATTTAAAAATTATTTTTTCACCGGAATTTTTGAGGGAAGGTAAAGCCCTTTATGATAATCTCTATCCTTCTAGAATTGTTATTGGTGATAAGAGTGAAAGTGCTATTATATTTGCTGATTTACTTAGAGAAGCGGCTTTAATTAAAAATGTCCAAGTTTTATATACGGGGGCAACTGAAGCAGAAGCAATCAAATTGTTTTCGAATACTTATTTAGCTATGAGAGTTTCTTTCTTTAATGAACTAGATACTTATGCGGAAGTAAGAGGTTTAGATGCAAGAGAAATTATTGAAGGTGTTGGCCTTGATCCTAGGATTGGTGGTCATTATAACAATCCATCTTTTGGTTATGGTGGGTATTGTCTCCCCAAAGATACTAAACAACTACTGGCTAATTTTACAGATATTCCGCAAAACCTTATTACGGCAATTGTTAATGCAAATAGTACAAGAAAAGAACATATTGCAGATATGGTTATCGCTAAAAAGCCCAAAATAGTGGGGGTTTATCGTTTGGTAATGAAATCAGGGTCAGATAATTTTAGATCTTCATCAATTCAAGGGGTGATGAAGCGCATAAAAGATAAGGGGGTTGTTGTTGTTTTATTTGAACCTGACTTAAAAGATACAACATTTTTTGGCTCACAAGTTGTAGTTGATTTTGATGACTTTATAAAAATGTCAGATGTTATAATAGCAAATCGAATTTATCCTGAATTAAAAAATGTTATGGATAAAGTCTATACAAGAGATTTGTTTAAAAGAGATTAAGGATAAATGTATACCGCAAAACAAACGCAACTATTACAAGTGAGATATAAACCAATTATGGTTGACAAACGGTCGCTAGTGTTCTGAGAGTTAAAGGAGAAAATGGTAGGTGGAAGCAATAAAAATAAAAAAGTACAAGCCATTAGTTTTTGTAGTTTTTTATCTTAGCATGACCCTGTTACTCTTCTTTCTGGGTCCATTAATTTGGTACACCCCTAATAATTTAAAACTTTTGTTATTTTTGTCGGCAAACATTTTGTTTATATGTTTAGGATATTTTTATGGTGTAAATAAAATAACCAAAGAAAGCGATTTTCCCAAACGAAACTATATTAGGCTAGCAAGAATATTAATAAAAGTTTCTTTGATCTTTGCCATAATAACTTTTTTGAATAATTTAAACCTAGATAGCTTATCCTTGCAGGAAATATCTCGCAAAATACTCGCTACAATAAAGAATCCCGAAAAAGCCTATAGCGATAGAGGGAATGCAAATTTTGGTGGAAAAATATTCACATATCTTACCGTAATCATGGCTCCTATTACTTGGCCAGCGATCCCAATAGGGTTATATTTTTTAAAAAAACTGAAATTTCAAGAGAAAATCCTTTTATTTCTTTTGATTCTATTTGAAGCGTTATCATGGTTTATTATCGGCACGAATAAGGGGATAATTGACATTATGCTAGTTATATTGTGGGTTTTTATTCTGAAAACACCACAAACAAAAAGGAAACTTATTTTAAGCTTGTTTGTCGTGGGATTAATTGCAGTTGTAATAGTAAATTTTGTTAATAATATAGGCGGAAGATTGGCTTATGTAAATGTGCTAGTTTCTGATCATTACCGTATTAATAAAAACTGGATTGATGAGGGTGGTAATCTATCAATTTTCCAAAAGGGTATAATATATTTAACGAGTTATTTAACACAAGGATATTATGGGCTATCTTTGGGCATGGAAAGTAGTAGTTCTTACGTTTTAGGAATCGGCTCCTCATATTTCTTGATAGAAAATTTTAAGGAAATACTTGGAATTGACCTATCAAGCAAATTAATCCAATTTAAGATAGCAAGTACAGGGTGGAGCGCATTAGGTAATTGGCATAGTTTATATTTATCAATTGCCAATGAGGTTGGCTTTATTCTTGTTCCGGTCGTTATGATGTTTTATGCATATATGTTCGGGTTATCAATTAATAATCTGAAGAAACAGTTTTCATATATGTCGTTTGTTGTATCAATTTTAATGTTTATCTTATTTGTTTATGTTCCCGCAAATAATCAATTAATGCAATATTCAAAAACGGCATTTTTATTTTTAACAATTATTCCAATTTGGTTATTGAAACAATGGGGCGTAAAGTTAAAATTATAAAATCCCAGTGACATTAGAGCTTAAAATAATGCTTTTAAAATAATAATTAAAAATCACAAAAGTTAATAAACATTTGGTTATTAAGTACTTTATGTAAAAAAAGATATTCACAAATTTTAAAAAATTGTAGCCTGAATGCATTTTTAAATAGAACAGTAAATATAACAAAAAATTAAAAAGGTACCATGTTTTAATCGATTTCTTACTTATATCAGCATTTTTTTTGTTTTTTGTTTTGAAAAATATCTTTTTCTAAATTAAACTTTATAATATACATATTGCTAACATTCATTTTTTAAAAAGGCTGTTAGGATTACCGTTATAGAGAGGGGTTACTTTTATGAGACAGCATATAACTTTTATTTCATCAAGTTTAAATCCCATTGAGAGTCAAAACGCCCAAGCGGTTATTAATATAATAAATAAAGTAGAGTCGTTATATGATATAACCGTCATATGTCCCGGGAAAAACAAACTAATAACAAAAAGTTATACAATTATGAATTATTACAATGTATACAATGTTGTTTTGAACTTTCAAAAAAGATGTTTAAAAAGTAATATTTATATCATAAAATTTGTCGGCACTTTTATTAAAATGGTGCTAAAGATCTATCGTTTTATCATGGCAAATCTATCAATTTACTCCTATTCTTTTTTTGACTATATTAGTGTAAGAAAAAAGTTGAAAGTGCTACATCGTAAAAAACCAATTCATACAATTATTTCGATATCATTTCCGTTTGTAAATTTTCAGGCAGGATATTTTTTTAAGAAAAAGTATCCCGCGATACAATTTATAACCTATAGTCTCGATATTTATTCCGAAAGAATTAGGGGGTATATTTTTAACAGGCATTTATTTACAAGAATAGTAAGTAAAGAAAATAAAATTTATGAACTTGCAAATATGAATCTCGTTAAGGAGGATTTTCAAAATTCTCGAGAAAATAAGTGGAATAACAAAAAGAAACAAAAAGTTGTAGGTGTGCCCTTTTTAACTGACCGCACCAAAAAAGATACATCAATTGGGAATCTGCTTATTAAACTGGTTTATGCAGGAACTTTTCAAAAGGGTGTTCGTGTTCCCGGGCCATTAATAAAACTAATTAAAGAACTTAATAATACAAATATTTTATTTGAAATTGCATATAGGGGTAAATTTGATAAACAATTTAACCAACTTGATAATACTAATAATAATCAGAACATTGTTATACACAAGGAACTAAATAGGGAAGCGGTTGATGATTTATATTATTCTGCAAATGTGTTCATTAACATTTCAAATTTAGATATTAAGCAAACGCCCAGCAAAATATTTGAATATATGTCTTTTGGCAAACCTATTTTAAATATTGTTTACCATGAGTCTCAGATAATTAATGAAAAAACTTATCAGCTTATTTATAATGTTTTTCACGATAAAATTTGTGAAGAAAGGGATGAAATCCTAACTTTCATTACTAATTCCGCCAATAAAAGAATGAATTTTGATAAAATAAACGAAATGAATAATAAAAATACTGCTGAATATTTAAGTGAAATTATTAACGGCATAATACAAGGAATACTAAAATAAATAAAAGGAGATTTAATTATTAATGAAAAAAGTTCTTATAACAGGGGGAGCGGGATTTATAGGCTCAAATCTAACAAAATTACTAGTAAAAAAAGGCATAGAAGTAATCGTTGTTGATAATTTATCGACGGGTTATATGAAAAACATTGAGGGCCTAAATATTCGCTTTATCCATGATGATATTAGAAACAGGGAAAAAATGGAAGAAGTTATGTTAGGTGTAGATACTGTTTTTCATCTTGCAGCTAGCGTAGGAAGACAAAAATCACTTGATGCACCATTTGAGGATTCAGACGTAAATTTAATAGGTACACTTTCAATACTGGAAGCTATGCGTATTAATAAAGTCAAAAAAATTGTATATTCTTCTTCCGCAGCCATCTATGGCGAACTATTAACGGATACTATAGATGAATCACATGAACTAAATGCAGATTCTCCTTACGGAGTAAGTAAACTCGCTGCGGAAAAAATGATAATAGCTTATGGGAAAATATATAATTTTACAACCATTTGTTTAAGATATTTCAACATTTTTGGGGAGGGACAAAGATATGATTTCTATGGGAACGTAATTCCGATATTTGTAAAAAGAGCTTTAAATAATGAGGATATCATTATTTATGGAGACGGCACACAAACTAGAGATTTTATTAATGTAAAAGATGTTGCGAACGTTAACTACTTATCTTCATTAAACTCAGACCATAGTTTTATTTCAAATGTTGGGGTTGGTGAAGCAATCACAATTATTAGCCTGGCACATAAAATAATTGAGTACACTAATTCTACTAGCAATATAGTATTTAGCGAAAAAAGGGAGGCAGATGTCCTTCACTGTAAGGCGAATATTAAGACCTTGATAGCAAATGTAAATTATGTACCAAAAAAAGATTTTGACAGACAACTAGAAGAGTATATTGACTGGTTTAAAAACGAAAAACACTAATATAAAAGGGTAATTTAAAAAGAACATTCACGAAAGGGGAGGCTATGAAAAAAGTATATATAGCCTTAGGTGCAGATGTTTTACACATTGGACACTTAAACGTAATTAATAAAGGCGCTGAACTAGGCGAAGTTACAATAGGACTTCTTACAGATAGAGTAATTTCCTCGTATAAACGTGTGCCCATATATAGTTATGAAGTTAGGAAACAAATATTTGGTAGTTTGAAAAACGTACATCAGATCATTGAACAAGACACCTTAGACTATTCAAAAAATCTTAGAAAACTTAGGCCGCATTACGTTATTCACGGTGATGATTGGCGAGAAGGCATTCAACAAAAAGTGCGCGAAAAAGTTATCGAAGTCCTAAAAGAGTGGGGAGGAAAATTAATTGAGATTCCATATACCCATGGACTTAGTTCAAGTGCCGCTGCTGAAGAGTTAACAAAAAATTTAAGATCTCCGGATTATCGTCGAGCATTGTTAAAAAAGATGATACATTTAAAACCATTTGTTAGTGTCATGGAAGCATCTAATGGTCTTTCTGGTCTTATAGTAGAAAATACAAAGGTTGTTAATGAAAAAACGGGCTTACCAAAACAATTTGATGCCATGTGGATATCCTCTTTATGTGATTCAACCTTTAAGGGAAAACCAGATATTGAATTAGTGGATCTAACTAGTAGAATTAATACAGTAAACGAAATAATGGATGTTACAACAAAACCAATTATTTTAGATGGTGATACTGGCGGTAAAGAAGAACATTTTGTTTTTAACGTTAAAACATTAGAAAGACTAGGAGTATCCGCCATAATTATTGAAGATAAAACCGGATTAAAGAAAAACTCATTATTCGGCACTGATGTTGTACAAACACTAGAAGACCCTAAAGTTTTTGCCCATAAAATAAAAATGGGCAAACAAGCACTAACAACAAGAGACTTTTTAATTTTTGCACGCCTTGAAAGTTTAATAGCAGGTAAAGATATAGATGACGCTATGATGCGTGCAAAACTCTACATTGAAGCTGGAGCAGACGGCGTCATGATTCATTCAAAGAGTAAAACGGGGGAAGATATAATAGAATTTATGAGACGCTTCCGAGAATACAGTAAAGATATACCAATAGTGGTAGTACCAACATCGTATAACCACTTTACTGAAGAGGAATTGGCGGAAAAAGGTGCAAATATTATTATTCATGCTAACCATTTATTAAGAAGTGCATATCCGGCAATGGTTAAAGCCGCAGAATCAATTCTTACACATGGACGTAGTAAAGAAGCGGATGAGTTTTGTTTACCAATTAAAAAGGTGTTAACATTAATACCAGGTGGTGAATAAGTTGATTGAAACAAGTAAATTCTATGATTATTTAATTACTAAAGGTATTGATACCTTTTTTGGTGTACCTGATTCATTATTAAAAGATATATGTGCTTATATTACTTCACACACTCCAAAGGAGAAACACATTATTACTGCTAACGAGGGCAATGCTGTTGCTTTAGCGGCAGGACACTATCTTTCAACCGGAAATCCAGCTATGGTATATCTTCAAAATAGTGGTATAGGAAACATAGTTAATCCACTTATCTCTTTAGCAGATGAAGATGTTTATCAAATTCCGATTATCTTCATGATTGGCTGGCGGGGCGAACCAGGCACAAAAGATGAACCGCAACACAAAAAACAAGGAAAGATAACGCTTGAATTATTAGAAGTATTAGGGGTTAAAACCGTTATTCTTGAAGATGATTATGAGAGAGTAATCGATGAAGCAATCAACTACACAAAAAAGACTTTAAAATCATTAGCAATTATTGTTAAAAAGGATACATTTTCAAAAGTAAAATTAGAATTACCGAAAAACCAATTTTTAATATCACGAGAAGAAGCATTAGAAGTGATTATAGAGCAAATTGATACAAAAAGTGTAATTGTGAGTACAACTGGTAAAACAAGCCGTGAAGTATTCGAAATACGGCAAAAACGTGGCGAAACACACGAAAGGGACTTCTTAACAGTTGGTTCAATGGGTCACACCAGTCAAATAGCATTAGGAATTGCGTTATCGAACAAAAAAGATGTATATTGTATTGATGGAGATGGATCGATGTTAATGCACTTAGGTGGATTAGCAGTATCAACCTCAGTTATACCCAAAAATTTTAAATATATTGTAATTAATAATGGTGCTCATGAATCTGTTGGTGGACAACCTACCGTAGCGTTAAATCTTAAAACCAAAAAACTATTTGAAGGCCTTGGATATAGTAAGGTATTTGAAGCAAGAAGTATTGAAGAAATACAACAAATATTTCCAAAGTTCAAACGAAAAAGAAAATCGGCATTAGTGGTGTATGTAAACCAAGGAAGTCGGGACGATTTAGGAAGACCTACAAGCATACCAATTGAAAATAAAGAGGCTCTAATGAAGTTTCTAAAAAGGAGCAGAAAATAATGCGAGCATTTATCTTTAATAGTGGTGTCGGATCAAGAATGGGGGAACTAACTAAACATCTACCCAAGGCACTTTTACCACTTAAAAATGGTGAAACCATATTAGGAAGGCAACTAAGACTATTACGGCAAGTAGGCGTAAAAAGCGTTGTTATTTCAACGGGATACTTAGCAAAAGAAATTGAAGACTACTGTAAAGTCAACTTTCCGGACATGTATTTTATTTTTAGCCATAACTCAATTTATGATAAAACGAATAGTATATATTCATTAGCAATTTCCTCGCATATGTTACACGAGGATTTTATTGTTATGCATGGTGATCTTGTTTTTGACGAACGAATATTAGGAAAATTAATAAAAGAAAAACATCCAAATCTAGCATGTGTTAATACCCGAATTGATAAACCAGAAAAGGACTTCAAGGGTAGAGTTGAACGGGGAAAACTCCAAAAAATATCAGTCGAAATGTTTGGTGTTGATGATTATGCGCTTCAACCAATATATAAGATGTCGAGCGAATTATTACGTGGTTGGTTAAGAGAAATTGAAAAGATGATTGATGCTGGTTTTTCTGATGTTTATGCCGAAAATGCTTTAAACAATATATTACCGAAGATGGATGTAAGAGTTATTGATTATCACAAACATTATATTGAAGAAATTGATAATCCTGAAGATTATGAAAGGGTATCAAATGGAATCAGGCAATATGATTTTGATAACCAAGAGCTACATCATGGCGAATATGTTAAAAGATTAACAGAAGTATTTAAAAATAAAAAGTACCAAAGGCCATTTCTTGTTTATAGTCGTGCCGCTCACAGAAACCCAAAGTTTAAGGAGTTTTGCGATAAACATAATGCAGTTATGTTTAATAAGTATTCCCCAAATCCCAAGTATGAAGAAGCGTTAGAAGGACTAGAATTTTTCAGAAAGGAAAAGTGTGATGTCATTATTGCAATTGGTGGTGGTTCCTGTATGGACGTTGCTAAATCAATTAAGCTATTTTCTGGACTAAATCCCAATGATGATTATTTGAAACAGAAACCAGTGTTTGTTAAATTACCATTGATTTGTATTCCCACAACTGCTGGTACTGGGAGTGAGGCGACCCGATTTGCTGTTATTTATAGGAACAATGAAAAGATGTCTTTAAGGCATGATTCTATCTTCCCAAATATTGCAATTCTCGATCCACTATTTCTTCCGGGATTGCCAGAGCATGTTCGTAAATCGGCCCTTTTGGATGCATTTTGCCAAGCAATAGAAGGATATTGGGCAGTTAATGCTAATGAAAAATCGCAAGAATATAGTGAAAGGGCATTAGAATTATTTTTAAATACAGCAAAGTTTTACTCAGATGACTATCGCTTTGCAGATCCATATATGATGAAGGTTGCTTACCTTGCCGGACAAAGTATTAACATAAGTATGACGACGGCGCCCCACGCTATGAGTTATAAGTTAACAACAATAAAGGGAGTTGGTCATGGCCATGCTGTTAGTGCAACGCTTCCGTATGTTTACGAATACATGCTTGAACATGCACAAGATAATACGATCTTGATGAATGTATTCAATGACCTGGCAATTATTTTGAAAACCACTAAAGAAGAAATGGCGGAAAGACTTAAGCAAATTATTTCACGTTTTAATCTTGAAAAAGTGATTGTTAACGAGGAAGAGCTAATGGAATTAGTAGAGTCTGTAAATATTGAAAGATTACAAAATAATCCGCTTTCACTCGATAAGAATGCAATTGAAACCATCTATAGGCGAGCACTTATCGTGAAATAAAATGATAAAATAAAAATAATAAGTAAGAAGAGAACAAAATAATCCATGAATTTTTATGTAAAAGCAACATTGAAGGTCCTAATAGATTCATTTATTTATGCCATTTTGATTCTTTTGATTCTTGCTTACAATAAGAGTGATTTTTCAATAAACATTCTTTTAATTTTACTAATAGGAATTAGTGTTCGTATTATATTACGGGCTTTATTTGTAATTTATCAAGATATTTCACCTATATCTGGTGTTATTATGGTTGGTAAACTTGGAATTACAACATTCCTTGCTTATGTAATACAGTGGTTTATAACTTGGCATTTATTTTCGGATCCCGTAGTTAAAGAAATTAGTAATATTGTTTTACTACCAAGTTTAATATTAACCGAAACATTCCTTTTGATGATATATCGTTATTGGCGACGTATTATTAGTGCAGCTCAACAAACTACAAAAAACAAGGTTCCAACCTTGGTCGTAGGAGCGGGCGATGGTGCAAAAATAGTCTTAGACGAAATTATGAACAATAAAGATTTACATAATCAAGTCATAGGATTTGTTGATGATGATGAAGAAAAGATTGGAAGATATTACCGCGGGTTTAAAATATTGGGTGGTAGTAATAAAATTGAGGAATTGGTAGTCAAACATAAAATCCAAGAGATTATTGTTTCAACCCCTAAATATTCCTCGAATAAAATTAAAAATATTTTACCACTAGTTGAAAAAAATCACGTAATTATTAAACGAATCGGATTAATTGGTGATGAGAATAACACTTTTAAAATTAAACCATTATCAATTGATGAACTTCTTAATCGTGAGCCCGTACATTTTAGCACCGAAGAAATTAATAGTAGTATAACTGGTAAAACAATTTTGGTAACAGGTGCGGGTGGCTCAATTGGTTCAGAACTTTGTCGGCAAATATTTGTGGCAAACCCCAAAACATTAATACTTTTTGATATATACGAAAATAGTACATATGATATTCAACTTGAATTACTTGAAAAAGTAAAAGGTAGTAACGATACACAAATAATTACGGTAATTGGTTCAACTTATAACGAAAAACGAGTAAATAACATATTTAAACAATATAAACCCCAATTAGTATTTCACGCCGCAGCGTACAAGCACGTCCCTTTAATGGAAGATAGTCCAATGGAAGCAATGCGCACAAACGTTGTGGGTACATATAATGTTGCGAAAGCTTGCGATGCTTATGGCGCTGAAAAAATGGTTTTAGTGTCAACTGATAAAGCGGTGAGACCAACAAATGTGATGGGGGCTACAAAACGGCTTGCAGAATTAATTATTCAACACTTTGCAACGACATCAAAAACGTCTTACTCTGCTGTTCGATTTGGTAATGTTCTTGGATCAAACGGATCAGTTGTCCCAATATTCCGTAAACAAATTGAACAAGGTGGACCTTTAACAATCACCCATCCAGAAATTAATCGTTTCTTTATGACTATTCCAGAAGCTGTTAGTTTGATACTCCAGTCAGGAGTTTATGCTGATAAGGGCGAAATCTTTATTCTTGATATGGGCGAACCAGTTAAAATTGCAGAATTGGCACGTAAGATGATTATTCAAGCTGGATACAAACCAGATGTAGATATTAAAATTACTTATATTGGCTTACGGCCAGGCGAAAAATTATACGAAGAACTTTTAATTGATAAAACAGCACATATTAAAACACCAAACCAAAAGATTTATATTGAAAGAAGTAGTAAAACAACTTCCCAAAAAGAAAATGTTCTGGAATTAGAAGCTATTCTTGATACCAAAAACAATAAAGAACTAAAGACCATTTTAAAAACATTTGTTGATACTTACGAAATTCAACAAGTATAAAAAGTAAAGCTTGAATATATAAATTAACAATCTTACTATATAGTAAATGCTTTCTTTATAGTATAATTACTTTGAATCCAAATTAAAGGAGATTAACTATGGCAGAAACAATATTAAAGGATTACTTTGTAATTCTCGTCCTTGATGATGAAACATCACTGAAAGTACGAACCCTTAAATTAACTGATAAAGATTTTAAAGTTCCATATCGTAATTTCTATCCGCATATTAATATTGGCCGCTTTCTAAATGCTGATAAATTAATTGTTACAAAAGCCATGAAAAAAGTATCAAAACTAGTAAACGCCTTTGATATAGAAATTAATGATGTGAAGATGTTAACGGAATATTTAATGGTATTAACCTTCGCAGAAAACGAGAAACTTAACTTAGTACACCAAAAACTTCATGAAGTCATTCCCTATATTAGTGATGAGTGGACATCCCCTACAACAGGAAAGTATTTACCACACATTTCGATTTACTATAATCCCGGTGAAGATGTGCGGGAAATGCATAAACATTATTTAAGTATCTTTGAACCATTCGTTGGTAAAGTGGTAGCGATTGAACTAAGTGAATATGACGGTCAAAGCTTCCGTGTCTCGCACCGCTATGAACTTAAAAAGAGACTATTTTAATTATGATTAGTGACGAAGTCATTAAGAAGATTATCGAATTTCGTGATGCCCGGGACTGGCGGCAATTTCATAATGGTAAAGATCTTGCAATATCGATCAACTTAGAAGCAAGTGAACTTTTAGAAATCTTTCAATGGTCCGCGGATGATACGTTTGTGAAAGAAAAGCTTGATGCCATGAAAGAAGAACTCGCGGATATTGTGATGTATTCAATTCTTTTTGCGAATATTTACGATATTGATCTAAATGAAGTGTTACTTGATAAACTTATTAAAAATGATATTAAGTATCCGGTTAGTAAAGCAAAAGGCAAAAAACATAAATATACGGAATTAGATGATGACAAAAAATAATAAGACGTTATATAAAGTATTAGGCATGGTTTTATTAGTCGTTGGTGTTTCTTTTATGATTATTGCCCTTGTTGACTTTTTCCAAGTCATTATTAAAAATCAAGACTTATTACCAACCGAAACACCATATAAGGCTAATATGTTTTATCCACTCTTATCAGCGCCTTTCCTCTTTGGCGGCTTTCTTTTTATAATTTTAGGCTTTGGGACAAAGAAGGTTGTATGACAAAAGCACGTTACAACAAAAGTAAAACAAAAGTATTTAGTGTTAAAGTTGAAAATGAACTTATGCTTTTTCTTTTATCGTTACCTGGCTATTCACGAAATAACATTAAAAGCTTATTAGTAAGAAAACAAATATTAGTAAATGACGTACCGATTAGTCAATATGATTTCAAAGTATATAAGGGGGACGAAATAAAAATAACACCCTTTATGAATAAACGAGTAACTGCGACAAAAGAAAGTCGATTAAAAGTAATCTTTGAAAATGATGAAATTATTGTCATTAATAAACCAAGTGGTCTCTTAACAATTGCAAGCGACAAAGAAAAAGTCCACACCGCTTATCGTTTAGTGAATGAACATGTCCAACACAGTGATAAAAACGCCCGAATCTTTATTGTCCATCGTCTTGACCAAGATACAAGTGGTGTTCTAATGTTTGCGAAGAACCCGGAAATACAAAACGCCTTCCAAAAAGATTGGAATGATTTAGTTAGTAAACGCGGCTATTACGCAATTATTAAAGGAGAGTTACCCGAAGAAAAAGGTGTCATTAAATCGTATCTTCATAAATCCAAAACAAACGAAATATATAGTGGTCATAAAACTAAAACAGGTAAATTCGCAGAAACGCATTATAAAGTAAGTAAAGTTGGTAATGAATATTCACTTATTGATGTCAATATATTAACTGGACGAAAAAACCAAATAAGAGTTCACTTTAAAGACCTTGGTTTCCCGCTAGTGGGTGACACAAAATACGGTGGGGAGAAGTCGCCAATTAAAAGATTGTGTCTTCATGCTTATGAATTAAAGATTACACATCCCGTAACTAAGAAACAATTAAACTTTAAAGTGAGTATGCCAAAAGAATTGATAATGTTATTAAAAACAGCTAATTAATATAATGTTAAAAAACTGAGAGTTTATGATTTATAATTGCTGATTTTAAGAAAAACAACTTTTATTTTTGGGAAATATAACAAGAAAAGTAATAAAGAAATAAAAGAATAGGAAATTAAAATATAAATAGTATTTTTAACGACCTGACTGATTACAATATATAAAAAGATAAACAACAAATCTATATGATGATTAAATTTGATTTTAAATTTTAGATACCTTGAAATAATTAAATAATAAATATAATAAAGCAACGAATAGATTATGCTAAAAATAGAAACGATTATTTCGGGTTTATCAAAGTAAAAAGTAGAGAGATAACTAGCACCAAAACTAATTAAGAGAAAGATAATTTGGAAGAGAAGATATTTTTTTTCTAATCTTAATGATTTATAAAAAATCGACATTACCAAAGAATTTTTTGCCTGATAAACTATTATAAGAAAACTCCAAAATATATATTTAATTGACTCGTTATATTTTGTGAAAAAATATTTTATAAAAATCTCGATTCCGATTGGTAAAAATAGTGAAACTATAATTATTAGATTTAATATTGTTATTAGTGTTTCTATGACATCCTTGTAGTTCAATGAACTTGACTTTCTAACGATAGGATACATAACTGTTGAAATTCCATTTATAATTTGTGTTAACAAAAAAGTTAAAGAAATTGCAAAAGAAAAATAGGCAAATTCTGTATTTCCAAATTTTGATACAATTAGCACTCTAGGCAATGTATATACTATAATTGTCCCAATAGCACTAAGCATTATAACTATTCCAGATTTAAATATATTAAAATGATTAATTTTAGTTTGTAGTTTTTCTTTACTAATTATTTTTATGTCAGCTTTTGAAATAAGCAGATTAATTAACACAACCAAAAGATTAGAAAAAGTATAAGATATCATTAAATAATAATAATTTGGAATTCTAACATATAGAACTAGTATGGCTATAATAACAAATAAGGTCTTGCTAAGTATATTTACTAAAGAATATTTGTTGAACTTCAATGAAATTTGATAGTAGTGAATATAAAAACCATTTAAATTAAATAATAAAATATTAATGCCTATAAAAGAAAATATCATTTTACCATCAATTGAGGTTATTATAATATTTGAAAGAACAATAAATATTACAGAAAAGATTAGTATAAAAATGAATAAAAAATTCAACAATTTCCCAAATTCAATTGAATCTAATTCTTCTTCTTTTTTTTTGGCATACAGGAGGTTTATACCATCCAAATAACCAAAACTAAAGAAACCAAGGTATGCTGTAAACATGTAAAAAAGCTGCCAGTTGCCATATTCTTCAATTGATAATTTGTACGGTATTATTAGGTTAATAACAAACCCAATTAAAACTAAGACTAAGTTACTCGCTATAACTTTAATTATATTTTTTTTAATATTCATTTATTTTAATGTCGTCTCCTGCGTTTTATAATGATATAATCTAAACCTTATAGTTTCTTTCCCTTTTTTTCAAAATTTTATATAAAAAATACTTCAAATAAGGGATTAATAGCAATATTCTCAAATAATATTTGGTTTTTTTTCTAAAACTCAAAGTTTTCCGATGCTTTGCTAAAAATTGGAAATACCCCTTCATTATTATTTTTGGAGAGCGTGATATTCGTTCAAGATGCCCTATGTTAACCCGAATGGGCTCTGTTTTTAAAATATTTATTGGATGATTCATAGATGCTCTATAAAACAGATCTGTATCTTGGCCACTAACTAAATTTTCATCCCAATAATTTATACTTTCTAGTAATGTTTTTGAAAAAACAGCACAGGAAGTATTGACTTGGTGAGAATGTTTTCTATAATAATTAAAGTTGTTTTGGTATAAAGATGGATAAATCGTTTTATATTCAACACTGCTTTTTAGTAGTCTCATTGGTAATAATAAGGTGCTAACTTCATTAATAGTTAAATACTCAAGTATGTCTATTATTGTTTTGGCGGTTGGCACATCATCATCATCAAAATACCAAATATAAGCACCTTTTGAGTTTATTGATCCAATATTTCTGGCTCGCGGTGCTCCTAGTGAAGTTTCGTTTCTAAATAATTTTCCGCCATGTTTAGTTACTAAAAGCTTGTTTTTCTCATAATCCTCGATTTTCGAACCATCATCTATCACAATTAATTCTATTTGAGGGATAAATTTAGAAAAAATATTTACTGGCTCAATTAAAAAGTTGGGCCTGTTTTTGGTTGGTATTATTATTGATAATATTGGAGTTTTAGTATTCATGTAACTTCACCTAATTCTTTCTAATAATTTATAGCAATAGAGCTAATTAATTTTCTTTTTTAATGTATTTTTAGCTATTGACACCTTGTTTAATATCAAATTTGCGGAGTATTCAACATTATAGTGTTTTTCTAAATATCTTCTTGAATTATTTCCATATTTAGTAAGGTTTTCGTCTTTAATAATTTTTTCTATTGTTTCAATATATACTTCAACATTGTTACTCGGGACCCAAAAGCCCAAATTATTATTTAGGATAATATCTTTTAGATCGGTGGCAGTATCACTTGCCATAAATATAGGTTTTGAGTATTCCATATATGAAAGCAATCTAGATGGAAAATTGGGAATTGTAAATCTATAATCCAGGAATATTAAACCAACATCAGATATTAAAAGATATTTTTTATACTCCTCGCTAGGGATATTTTTAAGTAGCATAAAATTACTATTTATTTTATGGTAATTTCTAATTTTTTCATATTCTGTCCCACTCCCAACAATGATAAACAACATATCTCGTCTTTCTTTAGTTCTTTTTAATATTTCAATCAAAAAGTCAATACCTTGCGGCTTGCCCAAATTTCCTCCGTATAAAAAAATCTTTTTATGTAAGGGAATATTTAACTCATTTTTAATTTTATTAATTTGATTTATATTTAATATTGAGTGGTTTTGTAATTCTATTGAATTAGGGTTTACTTCCAATTTATCAGCGATTTTCTTTATTCCCTTATTGTTGTTTATTATATATTTTCTATTTGCTTCTGACATGCAGCCAATATAATCAGATAGATAATATAGGTTTTGCTCTTGTGTTCTATAAAAAGTATATATATATTTTAATATTCCATTATCTTTTAATATTCCCAAATCAATTGAATTTTGTGGAAAAATATCCTTTAACATTAAGTAGGTTTTTGTATTATACTTCTTTTTCATGTGCTTTATTATACCGTTAAATATAAATGGTGGCGAATAGTATAAAACCAAATCATAATTTTTTAACTTTATGTACTTTTTTATTGCTTTTTCAAATACAATTTTTTGTAACAAGGCATTAAACCCTTTTTTTAGGAAACTTTTGATTTTTGTATTTGGTTTTACATTAACTGTCAACAAAACAAGATTATTTTCCTTAAGTAATTTTGTTTTATTTTTTGTTTGAGAAACAACGGTTAATTTCACATTACGTTTTAACAATTCTCTCATCAGGTCTTGATAAATATACCGATCCATCAAATCAGAAGTGGTATTAATCTCTAAATTTGTTAAATACAAAATTTGCATTTTAAATCACCTTATGCAGTACATAGTTGCTTTCTACTATTTCAGCACCCAGTTTTGACCAATATTTATGTACCGGGTAGTTATTTATTTGAGTCCCCATGAAAATTTCTTTTATATTTTTTGAGTAAGTATTCAGGAAGTGTGAAATCATTTTTCCATAGATACCTTTTCCTCGTTCTTTATTAGAAACAGCAACAAGAATTAATTTGGCGGTACTATGTTCTATTTTCCAAAACGAAAAGCCATTTATTTTGTTATTGTCTTTATATACAAGAGAAATTATTGATATATTATCTAATAAATTTAGTGCCCACTGTTTATAATAATTATTAGCCTTTTCCTTACTCAAGTTTGTGTCACTATGAAATCTATCTAAAGAAAAACTGTTTTTAGCTATTTTCGCAATCTCCCTTGCTTCATTCTGGGTTGCTATTTGGACATTAACATTCTTTTCGAATTGTTGGTTTTCTAATTTTAGTTTATAGGTAATTTGTGTATCAACTAAGTAGAAACCGTTTTTTAAAAAAAGGTTGGCAATTTCTTTATTGTTTGTATTTATTTTTATACTCAAATGATTAAAAGATGAATTATCAATAATACTATTAAAAGATAAAGCGTCTATGCAATGATCGTAATCAACAATATTACCCATTCTCAAATTAAATATCTTAGAGTTGTATTCGTCTAATAGTATTTTCATTTTTTATTTACACCTTCTCTTTTAAAAACTTTAACAATCGTTAAAAAGAATATTTTGATATCTAAAAAAAAGCTAATTTTATCGGCATAGTAAACATCTAACTTATTTTTTTGTTCCCAAGTTATTAGGTTTCTTCCTTTAACTTGAGCATAACCGGTAATGCCGGGTTTAACTTTAAATTTGGACCTTTCATAATTGTTGATTTCGTATAATTCTAACTGATTATAGAGGTCTGGCCTTGGGCCGATAAAACTCATCGTTCCTAATAAAACATTGAATAATTGAGGCAATTCATCTAAACTTGATTTTCTTAAGAGGTTGCCAATAGTAGTGACCCGTGGATCCTTGTTAGAGTTAAATGTTGATCCGTCCTCATTTCTAATATCTGGCGACCCCATTCGCATTGTTCTAATCTTATACATTTTATATTTTTTTTCGTTTAATCCGATTCGGTCACTTTTGTATATAAAAGGTCCTTTTGAATCAATTTTTACGAATGGGTAAATAATAATTAAAACAAATAACACAAAAGGTAATAAAAATAAAGAAAATAAAATATCCAAAAACCTTTTTATAATGTACTTATACATTTTTAACAACTTTTATGGCTTTCTCATAGTTATCTATAATATAATCCACATCTTCATCACTTAATTTGGTATGAAGCGGTAGTGTGATAGCATTATGGTAGTAATCATATGAATTAGGATAATCTTTAATATTAAAGCCTAAATTTTTATATGCCGTCATCATTGGAAGTGGTTTATAATGGACATTGCAAGCGATACCATTTTCGGCCATTATTTCAATTATTTTGTTTCTTTGTTCAACTGTAATTCCAGGTATTCTAGTAATATATAAGTGTGCGCTTGATTCATAATGATTTAGATAAGAAACGCCAAATTTATCTAATCCTTCATTAAACATTTTAACAATTTCATGTCTTCTTTTAAGTAAGTTTTCATATCTATCAAATTGGACTAAACCAACAGCAGAAACGATATCAGTCATGTTACACTTGTAGGCAGGATAAATAATGTCATATTCCCATGCTCCAAGTTTAGTTTTTGCCAAGGCATCTTTGTTTTGCCCATGTAGTGATAGTAATTGAAACCCTTGATAAATATCGGCGTCATTTAAACCCAGTTTTCGATTCCAAGTTACAGAACCACCCTCTGCTGTTGTTAGGTTTTTAACAGCATGGAACGAATAGCAAGTAAAATCAGCAATAGATCCGTTTGGTTTCCCTTTATACTTTGCTCCAACGGAATGAGCAGCATCTGCAATTACTGCTATTCTGCCAATTTTTTTTTGTAAACTTGTATTCGGTTTAAATAAGTGTTTTTTACTTTCAATAACACTATATAGTTTGTCATAATCAATCATAATACCAGCAATATCAATTGGTATAATTGCCTTTGTTTTATCGGTTATCTTTGTCGCCAACTCATCATAATCCATTTCTACGCTATCTTTTTGTGTATCTATCATAATTATTTTTGCGCCAACATGAAAAATAACACTAGCGCTGGCGGTATATGTATACGCGGACGTAATGACTTCATCTCCTGGCCCAATATCTAAGAGTCTAAGGGTCATCTCCATAGCTGCCGTGGCACTATTTAATGCCACGGTTCTATTTGTTCCACTATACTCAGACAATTTTTCCTCAAATAGTTTTGTTTTTGGTCCTGTGGTAATCCAACCGGAAAGAAGTGCATCGGAAACTAGCTTAACTTCTTCATTAGTCATATCTGGGGGGGAAAATGGTATATTTCTTTTTTCCATAACTTAACCTCACTTTTTATTTGTTAAAAAAATATTCTATCTTAGATTTAGGATAATTGATTTTAATTAATTTATCCATCATGGTTTTATAATTTGTATAACTAGCTACAATAAGACAATCGTGTGGAACTTTTTTGATGTACTCAAGATTTGTGACTAAACTATTATATAACACTTTTCCTTGCTTTAGTGGATCATCATCGATTACAGCTATAATTGACAAGGGGATACGACTGTCATTATTAATTGTTGCAAGAATAATTTCGGCAACTTCCCCCGCACCATATAAAAGGATATCTTTATATCCAGATGTAATAATTCTATCTATAAATTCAATAATTTCCTCTTTAGCTTTGTTATAAAGATTTTGGGTTTCTGAAAGATAACCAATATTTAACATCCTTAAATACTGAAAACCCTTATCAGTCAATAGATATTTAACTTGTTTTTTCGTAGTATATTCTTTGATAAGATAACCTTTGTGTTCATAATCAGTTAAATATTGGTGAACCATTGATAACGAAATGGAAGTAGTGTTTGATATTTCCCGAAGTGTTATAGTACTTTTCTTTTTAATAATATCTAAAACAAGATATTTTTTATATTTAGCGGTAGGCATGAAATATGTTTTACCCATCTAAGGTTCCCAATTGTTTTTCTATCGAACAATCAAATTGTATCATACTTATAAATAAATAGATAAAAGAGAAACGCCTTCATGAAAGTGAGTCATTCTTTAGTTTATATTATGCAATGACTAGAACAATACATTTTAAATATTCTTATTGATTTTAATAATTAGCTAATAAAATTTAATGCATGCCCTAGTTATTTTTTAGTTTAAATTCGAAAAAGGCAAAAAATTTAACAAACTTAAGTTGCTATCAAGGTGGTTAGAACACCGATAATTCCCATAAATATAAACTCGCTACGCTTGCATACATTCCGTAGCGGTTTTTATATTTGGTGAATAATTCTTTACTTATTTCTTTATGTCCGTATAGTCTTTTTAAACCACGGATGATGCCTAAATCAAGATCACTAATAATGTCTTGTCGTTCTAAAGAAAAGATTAAAAGCATTTCGGCCGTCCATCTGCCAATCCCCTTAATTGAAGTTAATACTTTAATTACTTCGTCATTTGGTAAAGTGTGTAAGCTTTCTAAATCGATTTCTTTATTATTTACCGAATTAACAAACGCTAGGATATAACTTACTTTACGATGCGATAAACCGCATTTTTGAATTAAGAGTGGGTCAGTATTTAAAATAGTTATAATTGTAAACGGACTAAGCAGTGTATAAAAGCGTTCTTTGACCGTTAGCGCCGCTTTGGTCGAGATTTGTTGACTAATAATGGAATCAATCACCCCACGGACTAAAAGGGGCTCAGTCGGCCGCTTTATGATGCCAATTCTTTTTATGGCCGCCCCAAGCTTCTTATCTTTATTACTTAAATAAGTAATAGCCGCTTCACTTATTTTAAAATAGTTTTCCATTCCTTGTTATTATGACTCATTTTTCCGCCAAAAGAAAAACCCTTGCAAGTTTGATGACTAACAAGGGTTAATATAGGGGGTTACTTAATTAGCGCCCATTACCCATTCGGGCAGATATTGTTCATACCCACGGAAACCAAATACTTTCGTTTCGTGCAGTTTAAAGTTTTCTTCACCCGTAACTTTATTTTTCCAGTCATGGATTTCTTCGTCCCACACTGGTGATCCACCCGTTAAGGTTAAATCATAGTAGCCAGTCCGTGTTGGTGAGCCCGTCATCACGACGTCATGCGCGCCACCGTACGTTGTAAACTTCATCGTGCCACTTGGCATATTCCAATATACATTTAAGTTCATCGAGATCCGTGGTGCTTGATAGAAGCGACTAACGGCTTCAGCAGCCGGGTGACCACCTGCCCCATTCAGGTTACCAGTCCGACTTGGATCAGCGGGTCCCGGGATGGCACCGTACGTACCAGCGCGTGAGGCCGGAATACCAACCATATATGGATTCAGCGTATCAAGGAGTGCTTGGTGGTTACTCCCGTGACTACCGTGATGTGACGCTTTATATAATGAGATTTCTGGTAAGAGTTCATTACGCATCATTGATTGTTCCGAACCCGTCGTTAAGTCACCAGCACTAAAGAAGGTGAAGTCGCGGTAATAGAACATGACCGCTAAGCTTTGCGGATTCCCAAAACTCGCACCTGGTCCGTTACCGTAAACACCCGTATTTAATACTTCAACGTAAAACTCATTTGTTAAGTAATATCGTTTTGCCGCGCCGTTTAGGCCATGAATCGAATCATACGCTCCGTAATACTTCGCATTATCATTTGCGACATAATCACTAATAACTTGTTTGTAGCCCGATGATTCACCAACGGCTGGTCCGTAGTCTAAGAATGTTGAGATATGTTCCATGTCCCGCACTAAGTTTGGGATCGCTTGGACGTGATCGGCGTGGCCGTGACTACCAATAACCATATCAAGCCGTTTATCTTCGACAAGTTCATTAATAATTTCGCGGTTCATTTCGCCGTCATACGCCCAACCACCATCAATTAATACTTCAACATTACCTTTTTTAAGCAGTAATGAATCAGCGTAGAGGTGGTGTGTTTCAATAAAGTACACTTCTAGTGGCGCATCATAACCTTCATTACCTTTAAAGATGGGGTCATCGATTGACGTACCACTGCCAACACCCGTTTGGATGATTGGATCAATCACGTGGAGGAAAATACTTTGTGTCGCGTATTCGTTCACCGTTGACGTTGCGGTAATAACTGCGTCACCGCGACTCACAGCTGTTACAAGCCCAACACTAGAGATTGTTGCGATATCTTCGTCACTTGACGACCATACGACACTTTGATCAGCGTTACTTGG
>WPCG01034924.1_pt1 | contig 25127 bp, 42 predicted proteins | sample 5403311 | NCBI WGS metagenome assembly WPCG01 (sample SAMN12869467, study PRJNA574797) | sludge metagenome | isolation source: wastewater treatment of Control | place: China:Beijing | collected 2019-05-17 | reverse complement strand
CGATAATTGCGAAGGGGTTTCTTTTTACAGGTATGACGAGCCTGATCTAGCTGAAGCAGCACTGTATGTAGGGTTAGTTGGTAAGCCAGAGATGAAAGAGCGTGGAACAGCTAAATGGGCAGTTTCAGAGAATGGGAAAATATCAGCAACAGCTTTTTTGAAATAAAAAAAGAGCCGCCCGCCAGCGACTCAGGAAATATATCTATCTACTATCATACCAAAAAAGGAGAGAGGTTAATAGCATGAAAACGTCAGAAGAGACAAACGAAATAGTCAAAGCGTTAATCAAATCGCAAGAAGAAATTGCTAAAGTAGGCAAAGACAGAAAGAACCCTTTTGCTGAAAGTGATTATGCAACGCTTGATAATATACTCGAAGAAGTCAAACCGAAACTAAACAAAAACGGCATCTTTTTATCGCAAGAAGCTTTTACTAATAAAACAGAAAACAGTGTGTCTGTCGGGGTGGTAACAAAGTTCATTCATTCCAGCGGTCAATTCTTAGAGTATGAGCCATTAGTGATGCAGCTAGAAAAAGGCGCAAAAATGAACATGGCTCAGAGTGCTGGATCAGTCATAACTTACGCAAAGCGTTACTCATTAAGTGCTGCTTTAGGTATAAGCACAGGCGAAGATACAGATGGCGTCCACCCACAGTTTAAACAAAACAATAACCAACCACAACCACAGAACCAACCGACACCCGAGGACAACGCCAGGCAGATTGAAGATAAGATTTCTGAATTCAAGAACTACCTTAAGCAAAATGGGAAAAACCTGGACGAACTGGACGATCATATTGCTGACAAGGAGAAAGTGGCCAACATCAACCAGGTTGATCGTCTCAGAGTGATGGGGTATTACAAGGCCTTTGCTACTAAGCAAAAAATGGACAACGAGCAGGAAGCAAAAAAGAAAATGGAGCAATACGAACAAGGCAGTATGATGCAAGGGAATACTACTACACCAATTAACTGGGGGAATAAATAATGGCAAACGAATTATTAGCAGATAGCAGTTTCGGACTGGAATTTAAACCAGCTGAACTAAAAATGACCAACTATGACAGTATGAAGGAAGTTGTACAAAATTACGCCGACAAGTATAAAGGCCTTGTGTTTACAAGGGACGAAAAAAGCGGTGCCAGCGAAGCCAGATCAGAATTGCTGTCATTGAAGAATGCTATCGATTCAGAGCGTAAGAACGTGAAGCGTGTCTATAACGAACCTCTTAATGAGTTTGAACAAAAATTAAGAGATCTAATCTCTATGATCGACGAACCGCTGGACGACATCAGAGATGGTCTGAAAGAGATAGATGAAGCAGAAAGAGAAGAACGTGAGAACGCATTAAATGCCCTTTTAAAATCAAAACTCGAAGATACAAACATTACCATTGACGATCTCGAAACAGATGACAGGTGGCTAAATAAAGGCAGCTGGACAAGCAAGATGAACCCTATCAAGAAAACAGAATCAGAAATCGATTCTGCTATCGAAAAAGCGGTTAAAGAAAAAGAGCGCAGAGAAAACGAGATCCGCATTCTAACCGAATTCTGCAAAGCACAGGACATCGAGCCGGCCGGATGGATCAGTCAGCTTGAACATAGATCTGCTATGGAAGTTATCGATTTGATTAACCTTGAGAAAGACCGCAAGGAGCGACTTGCAGCAGAACAGGAACAAAAACGTAAGCAGCATGAGGAATATTTGGCCAAGCAACAGGAAGAACAGGTAGGAGCTTCAGAATTTGCAGAACACTATGAAGAAGATAAAGAACTCGATGAGTTTTCTCCAGACCTGCCTGACCAGACAGAAAAAGTATCAAATGTTATCAGGGTAACCGGAACTGTATCGCAGTTGCAGAAACTGAATGAGTTTCTAGTTACATCTGGCATAAATGTCGAACTAGTAGAGGAAAAGGAAGACTACATTGATTTATCTGAAGATGATCTGCCCTGGTAGGAGTGGAATGAATGGAGTATGAAGCATATATAAGTAGAGTGTCCGGCAACGAGGTTACTTTTCTTCTGGATCGTGACCTCGACATTGCGGAAGCTCAAAGACTATCAACGACAGGCAACCCTAGAAGCATTATACGGATCATTGATGAACGGAACATGACCAGGGCACAGAATGGGCTGATCCATGGCCTGTTCACCGATATAGCCATTTATACGGGTTATCCAAAAGAATACATCAAGGATCTGATGAAAGATATGTTTGCTGGTACCAAGGCGCTTGAAACCTTCAGCATGGAGAACTACGGGATCAGTCAAGTATTTGCTGGTGAATTCATAGAGTACATCTTAGAATTCTGTTTCGACAATGAGATCCCGTTCAAATATCAGCAATTTCATTTATCAGGCGATATTACACGTATTCTGTTCCTTTACCTCAAACATAGACAATGCTTTGTCTGCGGCAAACCTCACTCAGATGTAGCGCATTACGAATCAGTGGGTATGGGTAGGAATAGAAAAACAATCGATCATTCGCAACACCGCTTCATGTGTCTATGTAGAAAGCATCACCAGGAGCAGCATCAGATCGGATTGAAGGAGTTCATGAATAAATACGTTCTGATCCCGATCAAACTAAATAGAGAAACTTTAATTTCACTGGGACTCATGAACAAGAAACAGGCCGATAACTTTAAAACAGCGAAGGAGACTTAATAATGATTAATTCAGTAGCGCTCAGCGGCAGATTAACCGCTGATCCAGAACTTAGATATACAGGAAGTGGAATAGCAGTCGTTCAGTTCATAATCGCAGTCAATCGATCATTTACAAATGCACAAGGCGAAAGAGAAGCAGACTTTGTCAGAGTGGTGGCATGGAGAGAACGGGCAGAATTGATAGGTAACAATATTAGGAAGGGGTCGTTGGTTGGGATTGAAGGGCGTATTCAGACTCGTAACTATACCGATAATGATGGCAAAAAAGTTTATATCACAGAAGTAGTATCTGAGAAGTTCACTTTCTTGGAACCTAAGTCTAACAGCCAGGGTAATCAAGGTCAGCAAAACAATGGACAGAATAATTACCAGAATAATAACAACTATCAGAATAATCACCAAAATCAGAACCAGAACAATTATCAGAGCAACCAATACCAGAACAACAATGATTCAATAGACATCTCAGATGATGACCTCCCTTTTGATTAGACCCCTGATGAGAAACTCAGGGGAGAAAGGAAAAAAATATGGAAATTTGGAAAGATATACCAAGTTATGAAGGTATTTATGAAGTAAGTATTAGCGGTTCAGTCCGAACAGTTAAAGGCAAAACAACCCAATCAACATTACACGGCGAAAGAGTTTGGAAGCAACGAGTGTTAAAGTCTAAAACAGATAAAAAAGGATATAAAAGAGTTGTTTTATATAAAGATAAAAAATCGAAACAATATCTAATTCACCGATTGGTTGCCTTGGCTTTCATACCGAAGGTTAAAGGAAAAGAGTTTATAAATCACAAGGATGGGAATCCGTCGAATAATCATGTTGTTAATTTAGAGTGGTGTGACCATAAAGAGAATCTAATGCATGCATTTGAGAATAGATTAAATAAGAACGCTCATCCAATAATACTCTATAACACCAGCACCAAAGAAATGCATCACTTTATTAGCAAAGCTGAAGCGAGCAAATTTTTAGGAAGATACCACGGTTTCATCAGCAAGGTCTTAAAAGAAGAAATTAAAGAAGTTGATAATTACCTAATATTTGAACATTAGCAAGGAGTTTTAACGCATGGCAAACAGAAGAATGTTCAGTAAAAAAATAACCGAGACTGATTTATTTTTAGATATGCCAATGTCAGCACAGTGCTTATATTTTCATTTGAATATGAGCGCTGATGATGACGGCTTTATCGGTAACGCTAAGACAATAAAACGGATGATAGGGGCCAGCGAGGACGACTTAAAGCTTCTATTCGCTAAAGAGTTCTTAATTCCATTTGAAAATGGAGTAGTCGTCATTAAAGACTGGAAGATTCACAACTATATCCGTAAAGACACCTACAACAGAACCATGTATACCGAGGAAAAGAAGCAGCTGGAAGAAGACGATAACGGAGCGTATACGTTTCGTGGACGGGACGTCGACGACTCGTCAACACAGGTTAGGTTAGGTAAGGATAGGTTAGGTAAGGAAAGTAAAGATATTATGTCGGGCGAACCCGACCATGACCCTATACCTTATCAAGATATTGTCGATCATTTGAACCAAAAAGCAGAAAGGCAGTACAAGAGTTCAACCAATAAAACAAAGTCATTGATTAAAGCAAGGTGGAACGAAGGATTTAATCTGGAAGACTTCAAACAAGTTATAGACATAAAGGTAGCAGAATGGAAGAACGGGGACATGAGTAAGTTTCTAAGGCCAGAAACATTATTTGGACCTAAATTTGAAAGCTATTTAAATCAAAGTACACCTAGCCAACAGCAGTACCAAAATCAACTAGATTGGGAGTGAGCAAGTGTCATTTAACAAATTACCTATAGACATGCGGTTGCTCTCTCTAGCTGCAGCAAAAGAAACCAGTGAACAATGTGAAGTCTGCGGCGGGAACATGGTCGAGCTAATACGAATAAACAAATTAATGTGTCCCTCCTGCACAGAGAATCGGATCGAGAAAGAATCGGAGGAACGTGTGGAAGAGTGGACGCAAGGATCTTGGAAGGCTAGATCACGTAATTACTTTAATGCGTACAGCGTGCTGCATGAAGAAGAATTAAAGCAAGCGGGATTTAAGAACTATAGGACTGAAGAGGAACAGGTTTATAAAGCGAAAGAGAAAGCAAAGCAATTCATTATGGCAACGCTGGAAGGCGAAACACCTCATATGATTTTGTCCGGGGACCCTGGCAGAGGGAAATCACACCTAGCCATGGCCACTTTGAGAAGTGTTCTGGAAATGAGCAAGTACACGAAATTCGGCTTATTTTGCCACTATGCGACGTTTCTGGACGAGACAAGGGAATCATTCGACCAGCATGACAAGAAGCTGGCAGTGAGCAAGAAAAAGAACGAGATCATGACCTGTGACATCTTGGTGTTAGACGACGTAGGTGTGGATCTTGGTAACTTGAGCAATCCAAAAGAAGCAACCAGCTGGAACATGGAGAGATTGAACATGATCCTGGAAGCAAGACAGAACAGACCGACGATATTCACAACGAACTTGAATGAAGGACAGATCAGAGCATGCTACGGTGAGCGTAACTACTCACGCATGTTTAAGCATTCGAAAGGGTTCCGTATTGAATTCAAGAACGTGACCGATAAACGATTGGAATAGGAGGACAAGATGACAGTAGACATTCAAGACTTATCAACCATGGAATTGACAATAGAAGATTATGAAGAAGAGTTTGACGGATCATGGAGAATATTCAACGGAACATGCTGGACACACGCGTGCAACACGAAAGAACAAGCAATCAGCCGTGCTAAATTATGGGGCGGCACAGCTGTAGGCCTGGCACGATTTAACAAAGAGCTAGGAATGAACGAATACACACAGGTGCAAAGAATGTAGGAGGTTAATCATGGATTTATTTTCAGCAGTAATGTTAATTTTTTCGTTTATCTTTCTAAGGTTCATGTTATTCCTTGTTGATGAAACGGAAAGAATGGAAATAGAAATCAAGCGGAAGAACATACTAAAAGGGCCTACAGCAGAAGATTTTAGACAAGGAATTAAAGACGCGGATGACAGGGGGCTATGGGGATGATCTGGATCATACTAACAGTAGGTTATGCATTCGTATTGTTTGCCATATACGCACTCATGAAAGCGGCGGCTAGAGAAACGCCGTATCCAGAGGTGCGGGAGATCGAGAATTCAGCAGAGAGAGCAGCGTTATCGGCGGTACATTCAGAGGAGGAAGAAAAATGACAAAAGTGACAAAAACAGCACTATATAACTTTTTAGGCAAAAAAAGAGATGAACTAATCAAAGCAAAAGTTCTTCCATTAGAAAAGGAAATAAGCGACATGAAAGATGTTTATTCTGAAGAGCTGCTTGAAGACATAGGTACTGAAAAATTCAAAAAACATTTAAGCGAGATATTGCCTGTTCTTATCGACACCAGAGACACGTTAGATTATTCGAATTATGATTTGTCTAGGACAGTTGACGTATTAACAAATATTAAAAATGGCTACAAGTATCAAAATTATATCAATTGGGACAACCATAAATATGTATTTGAGAAAAAACAGCAAGCCGATCAACTGAGGGCGTCAATAAATGCCGAATTCAAAAAAATCAATTCTGCTATTAAATCATTAGCTAATGGGAAGCAAGGGTTTGACTATTTAGAAGATTTAGGATTTGACATGAGCGGAGTAAAGGAAGAGTCAAAACCTTATCAATTAGCGGTTCAGAATGTCGATAGAAAGTTGCTGGATTTAGGTGCAAAGAAAGAGGTAACACAATGAGTGAAGAATTAGTCAAACAAATATTTAAGAACAATGTCATAAGAGAACGAGAAGAACGAGGGTGGTCCCACCACACGCTTGCGAAAAAGTCAGGACTAAACTTATCAACCATCAAGGCTATTGAGACTCATGGGAGCATGACAGCACGATCCCTTTCAGCCATATGCAAAGGTTTCGACCTGGATCCGTGGGTGCTGCTGATAGAGGAGGGCAAATGATGGATACCAAGATATATACAGTTAAGCGATTACAAATCATGCTGCCGTATTTAAACACGATTTTCGAGGTAGGCAAGGAAGCGGCAGAGATCAGTCAAATATCCAAGCAAAACGAGTATAAAGGCTATGGTAGAGTGACAGAAATCAAAGACCTCAGCGAAGAGTACGAGAACAGCACAGCATACAGCTACATGATTAGATTTGAATCAGGGAAGAAGGTTCACCTGGATAACGTACCGGTGCAGATGGATATGGAGGCGTACTGATGACTGAGTCAGACTACATGGAAGCCGTCAGACAGAGCATGGTCAAAGAAATTGAGAGTTGCCAGTCAGCCTTGCAGTCTATGAAAGACAACAAGGACAACAACCTGAACCGGTCGATCGGCTGGTGGGAAGGGCGCAAGGCGCTGGCTGATGAACTGCATGATCAGATACTGAACGAACAACTGAAAGGACATATCTAATGGGCAAACCTAAAGCGTGGGCGCCGTATAAAGGGAATAAAGACCAAGACCATGCGAAAGCACGAACTTACATGAATTTATTGAAGCAGGAAGGAGCAACTAATGAGTGAATAAGCAACTTTCTATGTTCGACGAAAAAGAGAAGACCTTGCAAGACTTCCGCAATGAAATGCAGGAAATGCATTACAGAGAAATAAATCGCATGCAGCGTACAGGAGAAACTGAAGGATCAAATCTTTTTAATAAGCTATTGCGGAAATTAGATGATGAATACGGTACGGAGTACCAGAAGACCGAAAGTGTTGTAAAGGCACAGAAAGGAGCGGCTAATGAGTGAAGAGAGCAATAACAAACCACTCTGCCAATTTTGTCAGAAGCCGATACAAGATGAAGATATTGCTGAAGTGTGGTCAAGTGTGGATTTCAAAGAACACCCATGGCATAAGTCCTGCTGGGATAAACTGACTAAGAACAGTGACGAGGACGACTTAGGTTATTTGTAGATGAGGAAGGAGCAGACGAATGAATAAATGGGCATGTTGGAGTTGTGAAAAACCAATAAATAAAGGTGACGAATATATAAAAGATGGAGACGGGCGGTATTGTTCTGATTGTTATGAATCATATCAAGTAACTAGTTATTTTGTAGGTGGAGAATTTGTAGGTACAAACGATGATGGGGCTATTGAAATTTACGATTGGTTAGATTTGGAAGGAGAAAACAAATGACAAAAAAAGTAAAGATTTCAAATGAAAAATTAGCGGAACTAATGCACATGCATTTAATGATTTTGGATATTTCAAATGCAGACGAAATCTATGAAGAAGTATCGAGTCACGAAGGATATATTCTTCTTAGGGAAACTGAGGGAATAGAAGTGATTGAGGAAGGAGCAGACGAATGAACGCACAGGAAGCGATAGAGCGAATGGAGAAACGATTAGATAAATTGAAAGAGAAAATAACTTTATTCGAAGGTCAATCTTACAGGTTAGAACACAAAAGATTAATTGATGAAGTTAAAGACCTCTCAATCGTATTGGAATCGGCTAAGTATCTACATGAAGAGTTAATTGACCAAAACCTTATAAAAAACGAGGATAGCTTCAGAGTATTATGCCTACTGACTGATCTTGGAGAATACAAAGAAATAACTTATGACCAGGCACGGGCTATTGGACTTGAGGAAGGAGCAGACGAATGAAATTCATAACCCTAACACAAGCGCACACAGAAAAAGATATTGTCATCAACGCTGAAAGAATCGAATCCTTCCAGGAGGAACGCGGAGGAACTAAAATCATCACGACAGAAGGGGCGCACCTGGTCAAGCAGACGCTGAAAGAAATAAAAGGGCGTTTGGGTATGCCGGCGGAAATAACAACGGAAGAAATGGCCAGCGGTATAATGGTAAGAGCGTATGAAGCGTATTTGAAGGGAGAGAGAAATGGCTAAAAAGATAGGGACGTTTATAGGATATGCGATTGTAGTCGGCGCAGGCTTGCTAGTGATCAGCTTGATAGTCCTTTCGCTATCAATCGTATGGAGTTATATTAGAATGCTATGGTGAGGAGCGACAGAATGAGAGAATCAGACCCAAAGTCATATTTAAACCAGATAAAATATATCGATAGCGATATAAGGTCAAGGCAGGAAGAGATAAGCCGGTTAAGAGCATCTATAGATATGAGAGTATCAACGATCAAGGCAGATGTCGTTCAAGAGTCCCATACAGGACGATATGATGATCGTTATATGCTTCTGGTAGAAATGGTAGGAACGCTTGACGAAAAGGTTAAAAACCTCGTAGATACAAAAATACGAGTATCTAACCAGATAGATATGATGGACGATAGATTGAGTCGGATAATACTAAGAGAGAAATACTTAAATCTAAAAACCTTCGAACAGATAGCTGAACTATTAGATTATGACTTGAGACATATTTATAAACTTCACGGTCAAGCTCTTGTGGGCTTTAAAGATGCCATGTTAAGCCATTCTATGACACTAAAATAAGTCATATAATGTTAATGTGGACATTCCGACATGGAACGTTCCTCCTGACATAGCTGGAGAGCCGCGGAAACGGTAACCCTCCTTGAGTAAATATGCAGCTTGGAATAGCTGCATTATCGGTGGGGCTTGGTGCTTGAGCAGTCGGTTCGAATCCGACCCCGACGACCACCATGCGCAAAGTCATGCTCAAACGGTGGCCGGTGTAAATGACCGGCACCAATACATAGTGACTAAGCATCTGCCTATATGGTGGGTGCTTTTTATATGTGATCTGCAAACTGCATACCTCTATGGTCGAAATCGGACATGCTCAGTTGGTAAGGGGTGTGCAGTTTAGAGATTACTACTTAAATATTAGACAAGGTGGGTGGTGGACATGCATTGACGAACTGGGAAGCAATAAGAGAAGAGTACGAGAATACAGAGATCACGATGAAAGACCTAGCAGTCAAGCATGGTGTGAAGCCAGGCACTTTGAGAAGTCGGAAGAACAGAGAGAACTGGGATAGAGCAACGCAACAGGAACGTGTTGCAACGCAACGCAACAAAGTGAAAAACGTTGCAACGCAGGAAGCAGTTAAAGAACTAGAAGAGAATGACCAGTTGACTGATAAGCGTAAACAGTTCTGTTTATTGTATTTAAAATACTTCAGTGCTACTAAGGCCTATAAAGAAGCATATGGGGTTAGCCAGAGGACAGCAGAGGCGAATGCTTATAGGCTTATGGAGATTGATGGAGTAAAGGAAGAAATAAAACGGCTTAAGCAGGCTCAACGTGCTGATTTGTATGTAGACTCGATGGACGTCAAGAAAGAATGGCTAAAACAAGCCTTTGCTGACATTAACGATTTTATAGTTTACGGCAAAAAACACGTTCCAGTCATGGGGCCGTTTGGTCCTCTTAAAGACGAGCACGGTAACACTCTCATGAAAGAAGTTAACTATGTTGACTTTAAAGAGAGCACAGAGCTGGACGGAACGCTGATCAAGTCTGTGAAGATGGGTCAGGACGGTCCAGTCATTCAACTGTACGATAAGCATAAAGCAATGGACCGACTAATGGAGTTCCTAGTCGATAAAGACGAAACAGACGAGCTAGACGACGGATTCCTTGCAGCGCTTAAAGAAGAAGCTGGTGACCTATGGCCAGACGAGTAATCAAACGGACCTTATTCAAATTTAAACCGTTCAGCCGTAAGCAGAAGCAGATACTCACATGGTGGGTGGATACTAGCGCGGTTAAAGATAAAGACGGGATCATTGCTGACGGTGCTATTCGTAGTGGTAAGACTTTATCAATGAGCCTAGCTTATATCATGTGGGCCATGGCCGTGTTTGACGGTCAGAATTTCGGTATGGCTGGAAAAACGATCGGATCATTCCGGAGAAACGTAATATTCTGGCTTAAACTTATGCTGACATCTAGAGGGTACAGGTATAAGGACCACCGAACCGACAACATGCTGGAAGTAACCAAGAAAGGCAAGACGAATTACTTTTATATATTCGGTGGGAAAGACGAACGGTCACAGGACCTCATCCAGGGGATCACGCTGGCCGGTATGTTTTTCGATGAGGTAGCACTCATGCCGGAGTCGTTCGTTAACCAGGCAACAGGGCGGTGTTCGGTAGACGGTTCGAAGTTTTGGTTCAACTGCAACCCGGACGGGCCATATCACTGGTTTAAGACTGAATGGATCGACAAACTAATCGAGAAGAACCTGATATATCTACACTTCACGATGGAAGACAACCTGAGCCTGTCAGAACGAATTAAAGCACGATACAGGGCTATGTATACCGGAGTGTTCTATAAACGCTACATTGAAGGTTTATGGACTGTAGCAGAGGGCATTATATTCGACATGTTCGACAAGGCTAAGCACGTTTATAATCAACTGGTGCAATTTACAGGGGAAAATTATATATCCATTGACTACGGTACGCAGAATGCTACCGTTTTTCTTTTGTGGCAAAAAGGGAGAGACGGCATCTGGTACTGCACTAAGGAATATCACTATTCCGGTAGAGAGCAGAAAAAACAGAAGACTGATAAGCAGTATGCAGACGACCTAGTGACATTTGCAGAAGGATATAGAGTCAAGCGAGTGATCGTCGATCCGTCAGCAGCTTCCTTTATTGCTGAATTGAGGTTAAGAGGATTTAACATCAAGAAAGCTAAGAATGATGTACTTGACGGGATCCGAACAGTCGGCACACTGCTCAATGAGAACAAAATAAAGTTTCATGAAGAGTGCACCAATACAATTAAAGAATTCAGCGCATACATTTGGGACAAGAAGGCGGCTGAACGTGGAGAGGATAAACCAACCAAAGAGAATGACCACTCCATGGACGCTGTCAGGTACTTCTGCTACACCGTACTGCGTAAAGGTTCCGGATGGATGTACTAGAAAGGAGATAATGCATGTCAGAGATATTAGAAGGTAAATCAGAAGCAATTGAAGCAGCAATCAGTGCAGAACGTAAGAGTCCTGAGAGACTGAACGCGATGGCTGCAGAACGCTACTATGACTATGACCATGATATAAGAGATAACCGTATCTTTTACATTAACGATAATGATCAGTTAGTCGAGGACAAATATGCCTCAAACATTAAGATTCCGCATCCATTCTTTACTGAGATTGTGGATCAAGCCGTTTCAACTGAATTAAGCAATCCGGTAGAGCTTAAGACAGACGATGAGATCTATCAGGCGCTACTAGACGAATACTGGGACGCAGATACGCACCTATTCCTTCAGGAAATGCTAGAGGGTACGAGTAAGAAGGGGAAAGAATATGCTTATGTTCGTCAGCTCCCTGGAGACGAGGATGAAAGCCGGATCACGTTTCAAGTGTCAGACAGCCTAGGTACATTTGAAGTGTTAGACGATTCAGGCGACGTTATTGCTATCGTTCGTTATTATACCAAAACACTTATGAGGGACGACAAGCCGACAGAGGTCGATCATTGCGAAGTCTGGACAACAGACACCGTTACCTTCTACCTGAAGAATGAAGATGGCAAGTGGATAGAGAACCCTGACAAAGCACCGAACCCACGGGCGCACATTATGGCCGAACAGACAGATGACGAAACAGGGGACAAGGTTCTCCTGGGTAAAGGGTACGGGCGTATTCCTTTCTTTAAGCTCAAGAACAACAAGAAAGAGAAGACGGACCTGGAGCCGATCAAGGAACTCATTGACGACTACGATCTGATGAACGCCTTCATGAGTAATGATCTACAGGACTACAGAGGAGCCATCTATGTAACCAAGGGGTTCCAGGGTGATGATCTCAGCAAACTTAGAATGAACGTTCGGGGCAAGGGCGCTGTCAACGTGGACGAAGACGGCGAATTCAATCTCGAAACTTACAATATCCCGACAGAGGGACGAGTTAAGAAGATGGACCTGGACAAGCGTAATATCTACAAGTTTGGAATGGCCTTTGATTCGACAGCGATAACCGACAGTGGGGGAAACGTGACAAACGTGCAGATCCTGGCTGGCTATTCATTGCTGATGATGAAGCTTAACAAGAAAGAAACCTATTTACGCACCCTGATCGATTGGATGCTTGAACTCATCACAGAGGACATTAACCGCCGATATAACACCGGCTATAACTATAGAGATATAGATGTCATCATTGAGCGCGAGACCATGGCCAACCGTGAAGAGAATGCCAACATCGATAAAACAGAACAGGAAACAAAACAACTGCAGTTAACCATGATTATGGATGTCGCTATGTTCCTACCACAAGAGAAGGTACTCAGAGAGATCTGTAACATCCTAGAGCTTGACTGGGAAGAGGTGCAAAAGCTCTTACTTGAACAGGTGGCTTTTCCATCCTTACGGGGAGTAGGTGATGAAGATGACGAAGCTGAACAAGTGGGAGATGGAGATAGAGGGGATCTACCAGAGGGAGCTGAATAACACAGGCACTAAGATGTCTAAAGCATACGCTGACATGCTCAAACGATTCAAAAAGGAAGGCCGTGACGTGCTGGCCAATCCTAGTAACCTCACACGCACAGAGAAATACAATGCTCAACGTAAGGCGGCACTTGAAAAACGGATCATGGCCATAGCGAGAGAGGTCAATCCGGAGATACGAGAAGCCACTAAGGAGCTTGTAGAGAAGTCTGGCAAGTTAGGTTATTACGGTACACAGTACGCACTTGAGCAGAGCGCTAAGACGGTCATTGACATGCAGCCTGTTAGTCCACGTTACCTGAACACAGTCATTACCGACAAGGTAGACGGCAAACGATTCTCAGAACGTTTATATAGTGATCGGGAGAAAATGGCCCGCCTAGTCAGCAGAGAGATGGTCAAGGCTGCAGAGGACGGCATAGGGTACAGACAACTAGCTGCACGATTAGAAGCTGTCACGCAGAACGATATGAATCACAGTTATCTGATCGCGCGGACCGAATCAAAGCGGACTCGTAGCGAGATGCATCAACAAGCGTATAACGAAGCTATGAACGCCGGTGTCCAGTTAGAAAAGGAATGGCTACACTCAGGAAACGGAACGAACCCGCGTAATCATCACGAAGAAATGAACGGAATGAGAGTGCCGGCCGATGAAGATTTTGCAACGCCTCTAGGCAATAGTGGGCCAGGTCCTGGACTATTCGGAGTGCCAGAGGAAGACATACAATGTGGCTGCTGGACCGTCACTCATGTGATAGGTATCCAGCAGACCGGACAAGAGTTTGACAGCAACGTCGACTGGCAGCAGTGGGCAAAAGAGCATGATGTGGAGGTGTAAAGATGACTCAGCAGGAGTTACTAGAATTAGCATTAAAATTACTAGAAGATGTAGACGTTAATTTTATAGACGATGTGGAAGTTACCGTTCGTAAAACCGACGATGGAAAACAAAGGGTAGTGGTGGACATTACTTATGATTCTTAAACTTTGGAGGTATGGAATTGAAGGTTAATGTGCTGGGGACAAAATACGAAATAGTTACAGGTGTCGACCATAAGAGTGATCCTGGCTTAGGGAAGAGAGGCGTTGATGGCTACTGTGACAGCACGATCAAGAAGATAATAGTTGCTGAGATGGTAGAAGATGACTACTCGTGTAAAGATTTAAAAACATACGAAAAAGACGTAATTCGTCACGAATTAATTCATGCGTTTTTGTTTGAATCCGGATTAGATGCAAGTTCGGGGTGGGCCGTTAACGAGGAAATAGTGGACTGGATAGCGTTGCAATTTCCTAAAATGGTTAAGGCTTTTGAAAAATTAGAAGCTTTGTAATTTTAACCGTCCTGGAGAATGACGGCATAAAAGTCTCGCTAGCGCGCTGGACGCTATACTCTAGCAAATCCAACAGCGGAACCAACCGCTATAAAAAGGTATAGGAGGATATAAAAAATGAAATGGATCAAAGATATATTGGAAAAGCATACGGACGAGAACGGTGTCTTAGATCGAGAAGCGGCCGAAACCGAGATCAACGCCGAGGCTAACAAGCATGTGATTCCAAAAGACCAGTATAACAACAAAGTTAATGAATTGAAGCAAGCCAATGACACGCTGGATACACTCAAGAAAGATCATGAAGGTATTGACGCGCTGCAAACCACTATTAAAGAGCATGAAGAAACGATCGAGGAGCTGCAGAAACAAAACGCTGACCAGGCGAAGAAGTATCAGCTGGAGATTGCACTGAAAGATGCTGGTGGAACTGATTTAGAATACCTTCAATTCAAACTAGGCGATGTCGAACTGGACGAGGACGGAAATATCAAGGACTTAGACAATAAGTTGAAGTCGCTAAAGGAAGACCATCCGTCATTCTTTGAGGGAGACAAAATCACGGAAGAAGACAAGAATAAGAACGGCTTTCGGGTCCAGGATAATAAACTGGATAACGGAAACACTGCACCAAAATTAACAAAAGAAGACATCAGCAAGATCGAGGATCCGGACGAACGTCTGGAAGCGATCCAACAAAACATAAGCTTATATAGCTAAAGGAGAAGATTAAAAATGCCAGAAGTAAATCTAACAACAGACCTAGGACAAGCCTTATCAATCGACTTTGTGGACCGTTTCGGAACACGACTAAACAGCCTATTCACTTTGTTGAACCTGCAGCGCCGTATTCCGGTAGCAACCGGAACACTGATCAAGACTTACACATCCAGCGTGACTTTGAACAATGATCCAGTGCCACCAGGTGCGGTTATTCCATTGTCTGAGGTGGTTATGGAGCCAGGACCATCTCATGAGATCGAATGGGATAAAAAGCGTAAAGCAGTACCTGCAGAAGACATTCAAAAGTACGGGTACAACAAAGCGATTATCCGTACTGACAACAAATTAATGAACGAGGTTCAAAAATCAATCCGTACTAGATTGCTGGGTAACCTTTCAACAGGTACAGGCGCACAAACAGCTGATAACTTCCAGCGTTTACTTGCTAAGAATACTGCAGCTGTTAAAGTAGCGTTTGAAGAAGATGATCCAGAAGTAATTTCATTCGCAAACACTTTTGATGTTTACGACTACCTGGGCGACAAAGACATCACGCTACAAACAGCATTCGGAATGACTTACGTTGAGAACTTCCTAGACAACCGCATCACTTTCTTGTCAGGAGACATCCCACGTGGAACTGTTTACTCTACTGCAGTAGATAACATGGTATTTTACTATGTTGACATGAGCGGCGGACAAATCAATCAAGCATTTAACTTCACACTTGATGAAACAGGATTGATCGGCGTAATACATGACACTAACACTTCACGATTGACTGCTGAAACAGTGATGATGGGCGGATACGCGTGGATTGCTGAACGACTAGACGGCGTAATTGTTGGGACTTTTACTGATACGGAGGTAGTAGCATAATGACTGAACAACTTAAAGAAGTCTATAAAGTTAGAGTTAAGAAATTCACTGACAAAGAAGATAATGATCGTGTTTATAAGCTGGGGGATATTTACCCAGCAGAAGGCGCTCCTGAACCATCCGAGAAACGTATTGCTGCATTGTCTTCCAGAGCAAACAAAGCGCGTATTCAGATCATCAAAAAAACTACTGTTACGGTAGTAGATGCAGAAGACGAAGGAGAGGGCGAACAAGAAGTCAAAGCCCTTGCTGATCACAACAAAGCAGATCTTCAAAAGTTGCTGGATGAAAAAGGCGTCGAGTATAACAAATCTGACAACAAAGATGTCCTGATCCAAAAACTAGAAGAAGCTGCTGAACAAGAAGAAGAGGAAGAAGACGAAGAGGAGTAGGCCAACGCCTACCCTCTTTTTTTCTATGGAAGGTGGTAATATATGATTATCACATTAACAGAAGCGCAGCTCATAGACAGCTCACTTACTAAAGACGACCTGATCGGATTGGAAGTAGCTATCAGAGAGATTACAAATAATAACTTCCAAAATACCCGCGTACGTTTCGGAGTTGCTGAAATAATCGAACCTAACGAGATCAGAGTGAACGAATCAGTTAGAGGGTTACGAGTAGGCGATCGGATAGAGCTAAATAATAGCGACTACAACGAGAACCTACACACGGTAGGGGAAATAGACGGAAACGTTATAAAAACCACTGACGGTGATTTATTAGCCGAAAAACAAAGCGGTATGATCGTTACTTTAGTCAGGTATCCTCAAGACGTGAAGAACGGTGTCAAAAAAATACTAGACTACGAGAAGAAGACCGCTAAGAATCTAGGCGTTAAAAGTCGATCAATTGCTCGTGTGTCAGAAACCTATTTCGATGTAACTGCAGCGGAAAACGTGAACGGCTATCCAACCGCTTTGCTCAGCTTCATTAAGAAATACCGCAAAATGAGGTGGGGCAATTGAACCTGCATCCACACTTAATACAGAAAGTTGAATCCGTATCTGATGGGATGGGCGGAACACTGCCCGGTGGAACAACTGATGTATCTGTAGTATACGGCATACTCGATTTACTAAGCGGAACAGACAGAAACGGCACGGAGAACGCACTCACAGAAGAATCTACGCATGTTTTAGTGATCTTAGACTACACGGAAGGGATCACAGACAGTATGCGAGTCGTGGACCGTGACGGGCGTATATACGATATTACCTATTCAGACAATCCAGCTGGTCAGTATCATCACAATGAGTTATTACTAACATTAAAACCTGGACAGTACTATGAGTGGGAGGTCCCGAATGGCTAAAGCAAACATGGAATTCACTAGTAATCTATCAGAAGCTAAGAGCCGTTTGAATAACGCTCAAAGAGCCAGTTTGATAGCTGCTCTACTGATCATAGAGCGATACGCAAAAAACTACTCGCGTACATCCGGACAAGGCGGAGGCGGCACGCGTGACAGTTATACGCACGAAGTCGGAAACGGAGACGGCGGGGAATTAGTCGGAGCGATAGGGTCTGATATGATGAACGCTATTTACGAAGAGTATGGAACTGGGGAGTTCGCAGAGAAAGGTGACGGCCGTAAAGGTGGGTGGGTCTACTACGACGAGAAAGATCAAGAGTTTTATTTCACGTACGGGAAGACGCCGAACAAACCACTCAGACGAGCGGCACAAGTCTCACGGCAAGAAGTGATCAGTGTCATAGGAGATCATTTCTCTAGTGCATTTTAGGAGGTGCGAATGTGGAAGAATATCAACTGCTAGCAACAAAGGTATATCAAGCATTCACAGGCGCATTTCCTAACAGTCACGCCGACGTGAACCGGAGCGATACAATCGTTTATCCGTATGTGACTTATAACATTAGGACAGATCCGACAGCATCACGCAATCAGGAGAACCTGGTGATCGATGTACAGATATTTGACAATAAAACAAGCTATTCTGATGCCTACGGTGTAGCCAGTAAGTTGAGAACCGGCTTTAAAGGATTGCTGCAACTGGAAGATGAGCTTCATATCCGGTATGACGTGCGAGCCGGGGCAACAAACTGGACGGGAGTACCAACTGCAGACCCTAATATCATCCGATTAGAAGGAACAATAAACGCTATAATAGATTGGAGAGAAAATAGATGAGCTTACCAAAAACAAGCTTTAACGAAACATCACACGAACGTTTTTTAATTGACTCAGCCGTGCTACTTAAAGATGTGTCCTGGAATAAAGATGCAGGCGAATGGGAATTTGAAGAGCTGGGTGCAACAGAGGGCAGCGTGTCCATTAACGTAGAAATGACGTATAGAGAGATTGAGGTTAACGGTGCATCTCACTTGGATGTCCGAGAATTTACTGAACTCGAACGTTTCTCAGCGACTGCAACAGCCAGCGTCAAGGAAATGAGCGCTAAACTGATTCAACACGCTATTAACGGCAAGTTGGAAGACGCTGGAGATGACGCGCCTGACGGTTATTCTAAAGTCACGCCTCAACGCTTCCTGGATAACAGCTCATTCCTGACAAACATTGCTTTTGTCGGCCGTTTGAAGAGCCACAATAACGAGCAAGTCATTGCTATCCTGGACAACCCAAAAACAGAGAGCGGCCTACCAGGAGATACGGAAGATAACGGAGAAATGGCTATCGAACAGGTGTACCGTGCGTATGCTAAGTCAGCCGACGTTAAAGCCGACTTAAACTATCTGCCGTTCAGAATTTACCTCCCTCAGTCACTTGTGGATGGAGAGCCTGAACAGATGGAGGTAAGTGCATAATGCAATTGACAATGAGAGAACTCAAAGGCGACGATCTTTTCACAATGCTTAATATTGTCGGTCAGCTGGAGATCGAAGAAGAATTTAAAACCTTGTTCGAAACAAACATCACAGAAGACGTAGACAAAAAAATCATTGAATTGAAGGATCACAGTAAAAAGAAAGCGACTAAGAAAGAAGTAGAAGATCTACAAGTTAAGCAGCTGCAGCAACAAAAAGAAAACGCGCTTAGATCGGCTGAATTCGGTGCGAAAATTATTTCTAAGTTTATTCGTAATGCAAACAAGCTAAGAGATGAGATCAATCCTTTTTTAGCAGACCTAACAGACACGGATGTCAAGACGATCAAGCAGCTGTCTTTACTGGAATACACCGGACTAATCAAGGCGTTCATCCAGAAAGAGGAACTAAAAGATTTTTTCTCATCTATCGCTACATTACTCTAATTGATGATGGCGAGCATTGGATAAGAGACACACTATATAAACGCTATGCGAATCCGCTGGAACTGTTGAGATCTTATCGACCTAAACAGGCGGCGGATTTTATTTTGTGGCTAGCTAACCAAGAGAGAGATGAAAGTCTTTACGAAACGTGGCTTCATAGCATGTCTGATCTTGGCTTTGAAGACTGGAAGAAGAAACAACTTAAGTCTAACGAGAAAAACCAGCATAAGCGCAAAAAGATCAACAAGCAAAAAGAACAGGAAGCACTGGCCAATGCAAGCGCGGTGCTTGGCAAAGCAATCGGCAAGGGTGGTGGCAGTGACTAATGTTTGAATTGTTTAAAATCATGGGAACGATCGGCATCAATAACTCTGAAGCTGACAGCGCTCTGGAATCCACAGAAGGGAAAGCCGAGAAGACAAGTAAGTCCATCGGCCAACGGATGCAGGAGGGCCTAGGGAAAGCAGAAAAGGCTATCGGCACTGTGGGTAAAGGCATGACGAAATGGGTTACCGGTCCAATAGTCGCAGCCACTGCCGGCGTGTTCGGTTTGATGACGAAAACAGGAGACTATGCTGACAGGGTGCTGGATTTATCCGACATTACGGGCATGTCTACCGACGCAATACAAGAATGGTCCTATGTGGCTGATATAGCCGGTGTATCCGGTGAAACCGTCACGACAGCCGTGGCCGGACTGGTCAAGCGCCTACCTCAGTTAGAATCTGAAGGTGGGAAAGCCAGTGAAGGGATGGAACGGCTAGGACTCAGCTATGAGGATTTAAGCAAGTTATCACCTGATGAACAAGTCGACACATTAATGAATGCCCTGGCTGACATGGAGGACCCAGTAGAAAGAAACGTCATCGGTTCTCAGTTGTTCGGTGGAGCCTGGCAAGATTTAGCGCCTATCCTGGGTATGGGTGCAGATGAGATAGCAGCAACCAGAGATGAAGCTCACGCACTGGGGACAGTCATGGGTGAGGAGGCGCTGCACGATGCAAATGCATTCAGACAAGAGATGGAACGGCTAAAAAATGAGTTTATGGGCGTGTTCAGGGAGCTATCGACTAAGTTTGTTCCGATATTCCAAGACCATATAGCGCCGCTTCTAAGAGAGGTCGTTATTCCTGCATTTATGGAGATGGCCGATCGTATTGTCTCGCTTATCGAATGGTTTAACGGGTTAGACGGCGAAATGCAGCAAAATATACTGAAATGGATCGGTATAGCGGCTGCCATTGGCCCGATACTCGTTGTATTAAGCAAGGTTATTGGAACGATAAAAGGCGTCGTTGCTGTTATGTCTGTAAAAATAGCCATAATGGGTGCAGTAGTACTAGCAATTGCTGCGCTTGTAGCTGGAATAGTTTGGCTATACAACAACAACGAACAGGCCAGAGCTGTTATAGACCGTGTATGGACAGCAATACGAAACGTAATAACTACAGTCGTTCAAAGTGTCGTTTCATTTGTTAAAAATTTATGGGGATCTTTTTCTTCCTGGTGGTCTGCTCACTCTGATCAGATTATGCAGGTGGCAACAACGGCCTTTAACTTAATTTTGAGTGTGATTCGTTCAGTAATGGGAACGCTCGTTCCATTTATTAAAGGAACATGGCAAATTATCCAAACTGTTATCTCATCGACCATGCAAATTATCGGTAATATCATTTCTTTAATTCTGGGTGTCATTCGTGGCGACTGGACGCAAGTCTGGAACGCCATAAAGAATATAGTCACAACAATTATAAACGCCGTGAGAAGCGTTATATCGACTGTTCTAAGCACAATAAAAAGTATTTTTTCTTCAAATCTCAATAGTGTGATGTCAACAGTATCAAATATTTTTACAAGAATAAGAGAAACGATAACTCGAACCATTAACGGTGCCAGAGACGCGGTAAGAAACGCGATCGAACGGATGAAAGGTTTCTTTAATTTCAACTGGGAGCTTCCTAAGATTAAATTGCCTAGATTCAGCGTATCCGGGTCAGCTAACCCGCTTAATTGGTTGAAAGAAGGCGTTCCTAAAATTAACGTCGAATGGTTTGCTCAGGGTGGTATTTTAAATAGCCCTACAGTATTTGGCATGAATGGCGATAGCCTGATGGCTGGTGGAGAAGCTGGCAGAGAAGCCGTACTGCCGTTGAACAAGAAAACTCTAGGTGGTATTGGAGCTGGTATATCTGCAACAATGGACGTGTCTCAACGTTCCCTTGTGAGCGAACTCAGAGCATTAAGAGAGATCGTAGCAGAATATCTGCCAGAAGCAGCAAGCATGAAACCGATACTGAACAACGGACAAATGGTAGGAAGCATGCTGCCGGAGATTGACAGACAAATGGGGAATAAAACCAAAAGACAGAGGAGGGGCCGATAAATGCATGACGTACAGATAGGATCCAAGTATACACAGCACGACTGGAGTCTGATTCTTAAAAGTAAATCGATCGGCCTGCCTGAAGTCAAAGAAGAATATATCTCTATTCCTTCTGGAGATGGCTCAATCGATATATCAGAAGCATTGAGGGGCGAACCGTCATACGGTGATCGTCCTCTTGCTTTTGATTTTGAATTAAAGAGCCATCCGCACAACTGGGGTATGATTAAACAGCAGATCGCTGCTTACTTGCATGGAAGAAGGCACAAAATCATCGTCCATGACGATCCGGTCTATCACTATATGGCCCGTTTGAAGATTACCAACTGGGAAGAATTAAATTCCACCGTAGCCGTTACTATTGAAGGCGTAGGAGATCCTTATAAATATAAGAATCATGCTAGCGTGTACCAGGGAACGATTGGAAGCGGAGGGAGTGTTCAGTTTAACTGTAAAAACGAACGCCGCCGAGTGATCCCGCTGATAAATGTAAGCAATAACTGCAGCGTGTCATTTAACGGCAATCAGTACGGGCTGACTGCAGGAGACAACAAGCTGACGAGTATCGTTTTCTCTGAAGGGGATAACGAGATACAAATAACTGGCGCGCCTGGTACAGATGTATCAATCAGCTATACAGAGGGGGCTTTTTAATGTATACCGTTGAACTGGACGGACAACTACTGTACGACCCTCGTGTCGACGAATTAGCGATACTAAATGATAAGCTAGAACTTGAGGATAATCACGCTGGTGGATTTGATTTTACACTGCCGGCTGGTCATCCTCTTTTTAATGATTTGCAGAAACACAAGTCTCGAATCGAGCTGTTCCAAGATAATCGGCTTATTTTTCGGGGGCGTATTACGAATGATGAAATGGACTTTCAAAACTTTAAACAAGTTGAATGTGAGGGAGTCCTGGGATTCTTTAACGATTCTGTCTTGCCGCCTTATACATACGAGGGCGGTGTCCGGCCGTACATTGAGTTGCTGGTGGACATGCACAACGAGAGAATGGGCGATCATGATCATAAGAAGTTCACAGTCGGTAATGTGACAGTAACGGATCCTAACGATTTTATTGTACGTGGTAACAGCACGTATCCGACAACTTGGGAAGAGATCAATGACAAGCTGATCGATTTGTTAGGTGGTCATATCATGCTGAGGGTCGAAGGCGACACGCAATATATTGATTACTTGAGCGATTCCCAGTATCTAAGTCAACAGACTATCGAATTCGGGGAAAATCTTCTGGACATTCGGAGGTTTACACAAGGCGACGAGGTAGCTAATGCAATAATACCTATAGGCGCAGCAATAGAAAGCGAAGATGAGGAAGAGGAAGAAAGGCGCCTCACAATCGAGTCCGTCAATGATGGCAAAGATTATGTCTATGATCCGGAAGCTGTACAAATTTATGGTGGATTTATATTTAAGAAAGTAGAGTATCAAGACGTTACTCTGCCGGAAAATCTTATCCAGCGAGGGTACAGCGATTTAGCTGCAGCTATTAACCTAGGGCTTACAATCGAATTGAATGCAGTCGATATGAGCATGCTGAACATTGATATTGATAGCTTCCGTATTTTTGATTACGTCCGTGTATTAAGCAATCCTCATAACCTAGACGCTTTATTTTTAGTACGGAAAATGGTTATACACTTAACTGATCCAGCACAAAATACGCTGACAGTCGGAAAGGACTTATCATATCTGACGACGGAACAAGCAGGCACAAATAAGAGAGTGAACCAAGTCCGACAAGAAGTTGAAGAGGTTAGAGGCGTTGAACGTAACCTGGTCAGAAAGACAAACGATATAGGAGAAAGCGTTACGCAGATTAATGACCGGACAGACAACTATTGGCAAGTGAACCACACCGGCGGCGGAACACCGAACATGGTGGCTGGGAATAAAGAGAACGCTGTACCGTCAGAGTTCAGAGGTTCCAGAATCGGCGGGGGCGGAAGTGATGCTGAACCCAACCACGTCTACGATGATTATTCGAGTATTGACGGAGGTCAAGGCAACACGATCGCTTCCCCTCATAGCTCAATCGGCGGCGGCCAAGATAACAGCGTATATGGTGCGCATGGTGTCGTTTCAGGCGGTAAGGATAACGGGGCGTATGGTGCTGGGGCAACGGTTGGTGGTGGAGAAGATAACGACGTTTATGCCAATCACGGTACAGTAGCCGGCGGTAAAGACAACGACGTATCATCACCGTACGGGTCAATCATTGGTGGAGAAGGTAACAGAGCAAACGCTCCACACACGACTGTCTCAGGCGGAAAGAATAACCAGACCAACTCACAAGGTGCGACTGTTTCCGGTGGGAAGGACAATCAATCAAATGGAGACTTCACAACCGTATCCGGCGGTGAAGGTAGTTACGCTAATTCACCCTACACTACTGTAGGTGGAGGTAAAAACAACCGGGCAAACGCCCCGTATTCCACGGTGCCTGGCGGAGAAAACAACCATTCAAACGGTCAATACTCTATGGCTCATGGGAAAGGCGCCAACGCTTACTATGATGGGTCGATTGCTCACGCAATGAATAACTTCAATGGTCAAGGTCAGGCTCAGACACAAGATCTGATACTGGCTAGACAGACCAATTCAACAACAGCTCAACAACTGTGGATCAATGGACAGAGCGGTGGAATCTACTGGTCGAATAGTGAGAACACGGTTTTAAGAGTTGAATACACTGTACTGGCACAAAGCAGTACAGGAGCAGTTAAATCATGGTCATTAAAAACAGTGCTTGCAAGCACTGGAAGCGGATTAGAAATTATCCAGGCGCCTGTCAAAGAAATACTTGGTGAATCCAGCAGTACGAACTGGGATATTGATCTCAAAATCCTTGAGGATACTTTTGGACGTGAAGCGGTTCTCGAAGTAGTGGGGGCAAGCGAAACGATTTACTGGATGGCTGATTTAAGAATTACAGAATTGACAATACCGAACTAGGAGAGTGAGAGAATGACATTAGATAAATTCAGGCGGATTGATTTAAGGCTCGATAAAGCCTATGGGTATATCCCGGACAATCAATTCGCAAAACAAGGAGACTACAATGGGATTGAGTTGGTCGTCCAACTGGCTGATAACGGAGTGGTCAAAGATCAGTCTGGCACTCAGCTATTGTTCAAGTGGGGGCACAATCAGAGAAAAAACAGTGGCCAGAAGTACTTTGAAGCCTTAGACCTTTCTCAAGGAGTCTTTAAAGTAACTTATCCTACTCAAATGCTATTTGAAGGAACCGTTACAGCAACGATCCACATTATCCAGGACGGAGACATCATCCCGACTAGAAACTTCACTTTGAGAGTTGAAAAGGATCCGACTAATGATAATTTAGTTGTAGCAGAAAATGACTTTTCAGTATTGCAAGAAGCGCTGCTTCAGGTTAATGAATGGAACGGTAAATTTGAAGAAAAATATAACGGTTTAG
>WPCG01159763.1_pt1 | contig 25130 bp, 26 predicted proteins | sample 5403311 | NCBI WGS metagenome assembly WPCG01 (sample SAMN12869467, study PRJNA574797) | sludge metagenome | isolation source: wastewater treatment of Control | place: China:Beijing | collected 2019-05-17 | reverse complement strand
TTCATTGGATTATTAATTCTCATAAAAACACCCCCGTCCTGCCGATTTCTCTACTACACTTATCGGCATAAACAGGGGTTAGTTTAGTTTTTTTTATTTTTTTCTCGCATCTTTTATATGCATGCCCATTCGCTGCCTTTGAGCCTCTGTAGATTCGCCAATACCAGACTTAAGGCCTGTTGAAAGCTCGTGAACACACTTGGCACAAAAACGCCCGCCATCTGTGGGCTCGCCACACCTGTCGCAAAAGGCAATCGATGACCCCTTGCTCAACACAATTTTACCTTCTCTGATCCATTTCAAAATCGCGTCCGCTTCAACGCCTGTAGCAATGCTCACATCCTTCACACTAGAAGATGGATTGTCATAGATATATTCTCTTACCCTAGTAAACTCATCGTCGATATCGTCATTACACCGCGAGCATAATGAATTCCCGTCAACAGATGAAAATAAACGGTTGCATTTTTTACAGTTTCGAAGTGCATTGAGCTTATTGTCCGTCATGTTGTTCCTCCTTATCATTAACCCCCATTGCTGCCGTAACACCGTACACCAAATCACAACCACACCTTAGCAGGGCTTTAGCACAAGCATTCATTGTTGCACCCGTTGTGTAGATGTCGTCGACAAGCAAAACGCGTTTGTCCTTTAACACTGAGGCGTATGTCTTATTTACCATTATAGCACTACTTAAGGCTTGCTTCCTAGAGTCTTTATTGAGTTTTTTTAACTTTTTTGTACGCTTTATCCGCTTTAAGGCATTTGGATATACCCTTAGTCCAAGAACCTTTCCCATGTGCTGGGCAAGCATTGCCGACTGGTTGTAACCCCGTAGCAGCCTTCTGGTAAAATGAATCGGAACAGGAACGATATAATCTATTTGTTGGTCAGAATAATGCTGCTTTACGCAAGCTGCCATACCCTGTGCAAAAAAAGGAACATGATAGGTTTTTCCGCGGTCCTTTAATTGTAAGAGCATTTTTTGAGAAAGGCCTTCATAACGGGTCATAGACACATGCCTATGGAAGGCTCGTGGGTGTTCTTGGCAGGCTTTACACCGATAACCATAGTGAACATAGCGTTCAAAATGCATAAGTGGCTTTCCGCAGCACCTACAGGTCCCCTCTTGAATATAGGCTAAATCCTCCATGCATGATGGGCAGAGCCATTTGTCATGGGTGCTTTCCAGCTCATGTGAACATGAGAGGCATTGCAAGTATTGAGGCATGATAACATTGAGTATAGCTTCCATAGACACTTCCTTTAAAGGGTATTAAAACGCGTAAGCCTTTCGTGCAAAGCACTCAGGCGTAGCTGCTCTCTGTTTCTGCCAATCATGTCGGATAAGGCGCGTTTGTCACCAACAAGTACGACAAGCTCTCTCGCGCGCGTAATGCCAGTATAGAGGATATTTCGGCTCATGAGCATTGGCGGGCCAAATACCATCGGCATCACAACGACTTTAAATTCACTGCCTTGGCTCTTGTGTACCGTAATCGCATATGCAAGCACAAGCTCCTCTAGCATGGGGTAATCATAAACGACCTCTCTATCGCCATCAAAAATCACTGTAACCGTTCGATCTATATCTTCAATCGCTGTGATAAAGCCGATGTCGCCGTTAAATACCCCCGTCCCCTCTTCGCCATGCCTTGTGGTCCATTCAAGGGTATAATTGTTTTTGATCTGCATCACCTTATCCCCTTCACGATAAAGGCGATGCCCAAACTTCTTTTCCCGCTTCTTGTCATCAAAGGGATTCATGACCTCTTGTAGCATGTCATTTAGTGCATTAACGCCGACATCGGTATTCTTCATCGGCGTAAGTATCTGAATATCCTCAATAGGATTAAAGCCATAATAATTTGGTAGGCGTTCACTCACCAATTTTTTTATTTCGGCAACAATGTCCCCTGCTTTGCCTTTTTGAATAAAGAAGAAATCCTTATCTTGCTTATTTAAAGTGGGCTGAAGACCCTTATTAATGAGGTGCGCATTGATGGCAATTAAGGAGGCTTCACTTTGCCTATAAATTTCATCTAAGGCAACCTGTTCAATACACTGGCTTTTCAGCATATCCTTAAGGACACTTCCTGGCCCAACTGATGGGAGCTGATCATAATCCCCAACGAAAATAACACGGGTGCCCACAGCAATGGCATCTAAAAGCCGATACATGAGCACAATGTCCACCATGGAAACCTCATCAATAACCAGGATATCTGCTTCTATTGGGTCATCTGCATTTTTCGCAAAAAGGTGCTCCCCTTGGAACTCGAGCAAGCGGTGAATGGTCTTTGCCTCTCGTGATGTCGCCTCGCTCATGCGTTTTGCAGCTCTTCCAGTTGGTGCACACAGGGTAATTCTTTTCCCCTTACTCTCATAGGCCTGAATCATGGCGTTAATAAGGGTTGTTTTCCCCGTCCCTGGCCCACCCGTCAAAATAAAGAGACCATTTTCAAGTAGGGCTTTTAGGGCATGCTGTTGCTTTTCACCAAGGATAATGCCCCGATTGCTTTGAAAGCGTTCAATAAAGGCATCTGTGTCAAAATCCTCCACAGGGCTTGCACCCACAGCAAGCTGATACAATTTCGATGCAACCTGTTGCTCTGCATAATACAAGCTTGGTAAATACACGCGTTTTTCTTCCTGAGCCGTTACCTCTAGGTGAATGCTGCCCTTCATAGCCATGCTTCTCATTTCATGCTCAATCCCCTGCTGCGGCAGCTGCAAGGTTCTGGTCACCATATTGTTTAGATGGTCGTAATACACAAAGGTGTTTCCTTGGGACGCTTCCATGCTCAATTGATACAAGATACCTGACTCAATGCGAAAGGGTGAATCTAATGCCATTCCCATTTTTAAGGCAATTTGGTCGGCAAGCTTAAAGCCAATGCCAATCACATCATCCGCAAGGACATAGGGATTTCTTTCTACCACATCAATACCCTCTATGCCATAACGTTTATGAATTTTCATTGCCATATTTACGGTTAAACCAAGGGCTTGAAAAAACATGATATAATCCCGAAGGGCAAACTGTTCTTGGTAAGACAAGATAATGCCTTCTAGCTTTTTTTTCCCAATACCAGGAATTTCAAGAAGCCTATGGGGTTCTTTTTCAATAATCATGAGTGTCTGTTCGCCAAAAGTCCTTACCAGTAGCTTTGCAGTAGCCTCGCCAATCCCTGTAATAATACCAGAAGACAAATATTTGAGAATATCCTCGGCTTCTGTGGGTTTAAGGTGCTCACTTCTCTTGACGTTTAGCTGTTCACCATAGGTGCTGTGCATCTCAATCTGTCCCGAAACCCGGATGCGATCGCCCTCTTGTGCAAATGGAATCACGCCCTTGATGCTCACCTGCTCATCTTCTGTTTCTAAAATGCCAATGACATACCCATTTTCTTCATTATAATAGATAATATCTGTGAGGATGCCCTCGAGATGTACCATGTCCATACCCACCTCGTAAAATGTAAAATATTGCCTACATCCATTGTAGCACAGCACAGGATAAAAAAAAAGCCAGGTTAACTGGCTTCATAAGGTTTATAATCCTGCTTCAGCTTTTAAGATGGCTGCCTTATCTGTTCTTTCCCAAGGCAAATCAATGTCTGTACGGCCAAAATGACCATAAGCTGCTGTTTGTCTATAAATCGGCGCTCTGAGGCCAAGGTCACGGATAATGGCACCTGGTCTTAGATCAAAATGCTTTTTAATGAGATTTTCAATGATTTCTTCATCTATTTTTGCTGTTCCAAAGGTTTCTACCATGATGGATACAGGGTATGCCACACCAATGGCATATGCAAGCTCAATCTCACATTTTGATGCAAGACCTGCTGCTACAACGTTTTTAGCAACGTAACGCGCTGCATACGCCGCAGAACGGTCAACCTTCGTTGGGTCCTTACCAGAAAATGCACCACCACCATGTCTTGAATACCCACCATAGGTATCCACGATGATTTTGCGGCCCGTTAAGCCTGCATCCCCTTGAGGACCGCCGATAACAAAGCGTCCTGTTGGATTCACTAAAATACGTGTATCCTTTAAAAGCTCTGCTGGAATGACTGGGTTTATCACGTACTTGATTAAGTCTGCTTCAATCTGCTCTCTTGTCACACGTGGGCTATGCTGTGTTGAAATAAGCACAGTGTCCACACGAACAGGTCTATCATTTTCATCATACTCAACCGTTACTTGTGTTTTACCATCTGGACGAAGGTAATCAACAACCTCGTTTTTACGAATTTCCGAAAGCTTTCGAGCAAGCTTATGGGATAAAGCTATTGGTAAGGGCATCAGCTCAGGGGTTTCATCACAAGCAAAACCAAACATAATACCTTGGTCGCCTGCACCTACAGCCTCAACGTCATCAGCCATATTGCCTTCTTTGCTTTCAAGGGCCTTATCAACGCCCATAGCAATATCGTCAGATTGCTTGTCAATGGCAACTAAAACACCACATGTGTCGCCATCAAAGCCATATTTTGCGCGTGTATAGCCAATTTCCTTAATTGTATTTCTTACAACGCCTTGAATGTCAACATAACAGTCAGTTGTGATTTCACCAGCAATTAAAACAAGACCTGTGGTTACAGATGTTTCACAAGCCACTCTCGCCTTTGGATCTTGCTCAAAGATCGCATCCAAGATCGCATCAGAAATTTGGTCACAAACCTTATCTGGGTGACCCTCGGTAACAGATTCAGACGTAAAAAGTCTTTTTCTTCCCATTTAACACACCTCCATTAAATGTTTATCATTTGCATGATATAAATAAAAAACCCGCTTCAAATGAAGGGGCTTATTAGCTCACACCTCATCTTCCAGACATCCAAAACATCTGTAGGATTTAGCACCGGACTTAACCGGTTGCTGGACTTCATCGGGCCTATTCCCTCCGTCACTCTTGATAAGGACTACTATAAAATTTACTTGATAATAATAGCACGGCTATTTTAAAAAAGCAACCTTTTTTTTAAGGTGTTGATAAATAATCAAAAATAGTGTCATACCCACTATTAATAAAGGAGAGTAACACGGGGTCATCGGTCTTTAGCTCACAGATAAATTGCAGGCTTTGAGTATAGGCATGACTTTTTATGAGCATCTTGTTGATGTTATCCAAATGCGATTTTTTAAGTGCGCAAATAATAAGCTGACCTGAATGTGTAAAAAAGTACATGGCATACACATCCCCATTAAGGTAATAGGGGTTTTCAAGAACATGCGAATTGTCCGGATTGAACTCAATATAAAGCTGTCCACCGGCATAGACCTGCTTCATCATTTCAGGATTGCTTCTTGCAAACTTTCGTTCAAAAAAAGCATCCTTCACATGCATCACCATCATAAACTCAGGCTTATTGAGGTTAAAGGCCGCTTCAATACTAGACAAGCTCATGGTTTGAACAAGGGATGCCCTTCGAACTTTAAAGGTCGCCAAATCCACGAATATATCAAGAACCGCTAGCTTATAGCGGCTTTCATCGTCTAAGATGGCCTCTACATGATACCTCGCACAGCCCTGTACATCTTCTACCCGCTGGCAGCTGTTCTTAATCAAGGTTTGTGGCATATCGCATATTTCAAAACGATCATCTATATCCCCATCTTGCCATAAAAGCAAGGTAGCTGGAAAATCACAGCCCACACAGCGCATAACAAAATAATGAATCAACTGTTCAGGGGTTTCAAGCTCAGGCATGAGATGGCTATAAAGGGCCATCTCTTCTTCCAAGCTGAGGTTGACGTACAAGGATTCAAAAATATCTTCAAAATACTCAAAGTCTACCAGTGAATCTAAGCAGCTTTCGTCCACAACATAGGCAGATTTCACCAAAAACTTGAAGGCCTCGAAGTCAATGGGTACAAACTGGCCACCCAAGCCTCCTGTTACCCCCATAATAATGGTTTGTAAAGCATCCTCATCAGGATCAATCAAATGGTAAAAACCATCAATGCCATAGCTTTCGTAGTCTAAGTGATATACCTGCACGACGGTTCGCTGCGCTGCATCTCGCCAATATGCCACAAGGCCAACAACACCCATAAACCGAGTATTTGTTGCCTTCGCCGACTGAAAGACGAGGGGGCTATAGGCAATATCTTGAATACCCTGCTTCATCATTTTTGAAGGACCTTCTCAAGAATCATACCCTTATAATGCTCTAGCTTTTTCGCTGCATCATCAGCGTCATTGCCTTGAATCGAGAAATAGACCTTTAGCTTGGGTTCAGTACCTGAAGGCCTTAAGGCTAGCCATGATTGGGAATCCACATAAAACTTTAGCACATCCGAAGCCGGAAGACCGGTTGCATCCTTTAAGAAATCTGTGCAGCGCTCATAGGCAAAAAAATCACCTGCACGGGTTCTCAAGAGCTGAATAAGCGCCATCATATTCTCTTGCCCTTCTTTTCCTTCAAAGCGTTTAGAAACAGTCTCTTCTAAGAAATAGCCATGTCGCTTATATATACTGTCCATCACATCGATTAAGGTCATTCCCTTTTCAGAGTAATATTGAGCCATTTCAAGGGCAATCAGGGTTCCCATAACCGCATCCTTATCTCGGACATGAGGTGCAAACAAATAGCCAAAGCTCTCTTCATAGCCCATTACAAAATGCTCTGCATCCTTTTCAATGTGCTCTCCAATAAACTTAAAGCCCGTCAAGGTTTGCTTTAAGGAAACCCCATAGTGGTCTGTTTGTGCCTTTGCAAGGTCAGAAGACACTACCGTGTTGACAACATAATGATCACGCGTTAAGCCCTGACGTGAAGATAAGACGTATTCTAAAAACAAGCTCCCAATTTGATTGCCGTTTAGGGCAATGTAAGCGCCATTGTGCTTTACCATCAGCCCAATGCGGTCACAATCGGGATCTGTTGCAACAATCAGGTCTGCATCAACCTGCTGTGCCTTTTTAATGCCGTATTCAAAGGCGGATACCGACTCTGGATTAGGTTCCTTGCACGTTGGAAAATCGCCGTCCGGTTGCATCTGCTCCTCAACTGGAACGAGGTGTGCATAGCCCATCTCGCTTAGGGTGCGTGTGATGGTTTTTGCACCGGTTCCATGCAAGGGTGTATAGACCATTTTAACACGTGCCCGGCCAATGAGCTCTGGTCTTATGGACACACGCTTAACCATTTCAATATAGGACCGATCTACCTCTTCATTCACATAGCTTAACCACTGTGAGCCCTCTAGCTCCCGCTCGCTCAAACGCTTGACCATTTCAAAGCTTGTAACCGCTTCAACATCTTCAACCAATGCGTCTGCAAGGTGCGGTATAAGCTGACAGCCTGTTTCATCGTAGACCTTATACCCATTGTACTCGGGCGGGTTGTGGCTAGCTGTAATCATAACGCCACCGATGCAATGTAAATGCCTCACACCAAAGGATAGCTCTGGAGTCGTGCGTACATCATCAAAAACATAAGCCTTTATACCATTTCCAGCCATAACCGCTGCGGTTTCCAGAGCAAATTCTTTGGAAAAATGTCTGGAATCATATGCAATAAGCACTGCTTTTTCAAAAGCTGCGCTTAAGGATTCATGGTATCTTTTTAGCAAGAAGTTGGCAAAGCCTTGTGAAGCCTTTCTAACGACATAAGGGTTCATTCGGTTCCGCCCAGCTCCTATAATACCTCTCATGCCCGCTGTTCCAAATTCCAAATCTTTATAGAAACGCTCTTCGATTTCATTTGGATCCTTTGCAATGTCTTCTAAGGCTTGCCTAAAGTCGCTATCAAAATATGGATTTTCTAACCATTGCTTATAAATATCATGCGCTTTCATGTGTTTCCCCTTTCTTAGACCTTTTTATCAAGAAATTATACCATACCCGTCTCCTTTTTTATAGAGGATGTATAGGATTCGGGTGATTAATTGGTGGCGAATTTTTTGCGGCAAGAGTCCATATCCTTTAGTTGGGAGCAAGGCCATGAGATGCTTTGCCAGTTCGGGCAAGGCGGTTTCAAACTCCTGTGGCTGCGATAGATAAAAGGCATTGACCTGGGATATAAAGGTGTCAAAGTCCATGATTTGAAACCTCGGTAGCTTCATATGCTCTGCAAGGTGTTCATAAAAGCTTACCACGAGATCCACATAGGTGTAGGGTTCCTCTAGCTTTAGGACCTGAGCAAGCAAGGGCACAAGCTCTTCAAAAATAACCCTTTTTGAGGCCACTTTAAAGCCCATAAGGTCCCCAATGTCTTCTAGTTGCTGAGAATTGATTCGCATAAGGCTTTGTATAATCACGTCCTCGTCTGGATAGGCATCAATGTAATACTGTCGGCCTTTCAGCCCCTTCATCACACGCATGGTGTCGTAGTAGCCGAGCTTAATGTTGTGTGCGGCCCTTACAGGGTCAACCTCCAAAGTTTTACCTAGGTCTTCAGATGGGATAATGGTTGTTACGGTCACACCCTCTCGGGGTCTAATTTTTCTGATGCGTCCAAAGGACATGAGCCGGATGGCAATAACCTCTGTACACCCACGTTCAAGAAGCATGCTAACGGGTAGGTTATCAAAGAAGCACCCATCAAGCATTTTTTTATTATCAAATTTTTCGTCCTTGAAGGCGGGAAAATTGGCGGATGCTAAAATATAGTCATGTAGCTTACCCTTTGGAATATCCTCAATAAATACCTCTATGGGTTTTAAGTCTGTTACAGAAAGGGTCACCAGGCCAAAAGCCACTGGCGATGCTCTTAATCGGTCCTCATCAATAAATGCCTTTAGCTTTTCTTTGAAGGGGGAAACGTCAAGACCTCCTTGGCGGAAGGTTTCAAGCAAAAACTGCCTGATCTTGCCATAATCCGATTTAAAATCAAAGCTTACAATTTGCTTGATGAGGTCAATATCCCCTTGCATCATGTCACCTATTTCGGTGGTACGCCATATCTCTTCAAGGCGATCTAGCTCACCTAGCGCCAGAATAGCACCATTTATTGCACCTATTGACGCTCCAGAAACAGCATCATAGGTCACTCCAAGCTCCTTAAGTGCTTTCATTGCGCCGATATGAAACGATCCTCGTGCGCCGCCACCTTCCAGTGCAATTCCTCTCATACAAACCCCCTTCAAGACCTTTTCTATGATTATACCAAATTGTATGCGTTTTAAACGTTAAGAAGCTGTAGCAACAAGTTGCCACAGCTTCATTTAGCCTTTTATATCGAAGTGCTGATCCTCTTCATTGGATGCATACGCTTTTTTCATGGAATCGTACATGGTTTTTGCCAAGCCTATGCCGTCTGCCTTTGCAATAAGCTTTGAGTATTCTTCATCAAGCATGTCCTCAAACATGGCGCGCGCTTGGCTTTTATCTTCACTACCAATGGTTTGCCTCATTTGCTTAAAAATCTTTTGTATAAAAAAGGATTCAAAGGATTCACAAGCTTCTTTTAGACCTTCAAGGTCTTTTTCAGATGCCGCTTTCTCAAGATGCTGCTTAAAGGCATCTGTACTTTCTACACTGTTCTTACTAACGTCGTAGGAAGCCTCGCTATAACCAGTAATTTTCATGCTTTCACCCTACCCCTCTAACGCTTTAAGCCGTTGGCAATTTCAAGCATACGGTCTGCTGTTTGAATGGATTTAGAATTGATTTCATAGGCTCTTTCAGCAATGATTAAGTTGATCATCTCATCCACAATTTGCACATTGCTGTTTTCAATAAAGCCTTGCCAAATTTCTGTACGATCGCCATCTTCAAGCCCTTCAATGCCTGCGCCAGACGCCACCGTTTCCTTAAAAAGATTCTTACCAACCGCTTCAAGTCCCGCTGGGTTAACAAACTTTACAAGGGTTATCACACCTAAATCTTCATACTCCGTTTCCCCTTCTCTCCTAACAAGCATTGCACCCTCGCCAGAAACGGTAAATTCCACAACGTTTTCACCTAAAATAATGGGCCCGTCTTCACCTTGTACAAAATAACCATCAGAGGTTACAAGCTGTGCGCCGTCTGCCATTGAGGACAGTTTAAAACTTCCATCCTTTGTGTATCGCTCATTACCATTAGGGTCAATCACCTTGAAAAAATGGTCGCCATTTATAGCTAAATCAAAGGGATTATCTGTTTGCTGCAAATTACCGAGTTCAAAATTCCTAAGCGTCGCAGAAATCATCACGCCATGTCCAATTTCGATGGGTACTGGCTTGCCTTCCCCTTCTAGCTTATCTGAAGCATCTAAGCGTTGGTACATGATGTCTTTAAACTCTACACGCTGGCTTTTAAAGCCCACTGTATTCACATTTGCAAGATTATTTGATATCGTATCTATTTTAAGCTGTAAATTTTTCATACCTGATGCTGCTGACCACATTGCTTTCATGACTTACCTCCTATACTCTTCCAAGCTCTGTTACGGCTTTTCCTATCATTTCGTCAATGGTTGAAATCACTTTTTGACTGGTTTCATAATTTCTGTTCATTTCAATCATGTGTATCATCTCTGTGATGGATTCTGCATTTGACTTTTCCAGAAAGCCTTGAACCACTTCGCCTGTAAATTCTATAAGCTCGCCAGTCATGGTCTCGCGCGTCTTATAATAGTTGCCCCCAACCTTGTAAACATCACCGATGTTACTAAAGGCTTGAATTGTAATTTTATCTGTAATCTCACCGTCTTGAATGATTTCGCCAAAGCTGTTCACAGCAAAGGTGGGACTGTCTATGAATATGGGACCATTTAAACCTTGTACAACATCGCCATCCAGGGTCGTAAGAATGTTTTGATTGTTTAGGGTAAAGGAGCCGTTGCGTGTTAAGAAAGTGCCTTTATCATTTTCAATGACAAAAAAACCATCTCCCTTAAGCGCCATATCAAACCCATTGTTTGTCATTTCAAGCTGACCTTGTTCGTGATTGGTTAACACGTCATAGCCTCTAATACCCGCACTCATTGTTCCTACAACGTTTGGGAATCCTGTTACCACTAATGCATCAACACGTGTGCCATTGACATTTACGCCGCCCTTATCGTCAATGGTAAAGTCATTATCACCGATATTAATTGGGCCATTTTGACCTAAAACAAGGTTTCCTTTTAACGGATCAATGGTGCCGCCAATGTTTCGAACCACTGTTCTTAAATAACCATCGGTATCCTTGAAGAACTGGACCGCTTTATCGTAATGAATACCATTGTCCGTTTGAACGCGGAAGTAACCCGTTGACGTCGTCAGAACGGTTGCTCCCCTGTTGGTGTCCTGAGACACGTTAACTACCCCACCTTCAAAGGGTATATTTGAGCCGTTTATTCTTGAAAACAGCCTATTATTAAAGGTTTCAAGCGCAAGATCGTCTTTCTTAAAACCTGTTGTATTAATGTTTGCTAAATTATTGCTAATGACATCCATACGTTTGATGTTTGTCGTCATGTTTGTTCCTGCGACATACAATCCTTTAATCATGAGCTACCTCCAAATTGTCACAAGTGTTATCGTCACATCAAAGGAAAATCTTTAATGCCAATTTTATTAATAGTTATTCGCTTAAGCATTTGATATTCCTATCGCTGAAACCCCTGAAAACACTCGTTTAGAGTTTGACAATTCCATCACAATTATGGTATATTTGATGTGGTTAGAAATACCATACCCTTTATTAATTTCAATTTCCTCATTTTGGGAATGTCAAGAATTGTGGACATTTCCGCTTTTTTTTGCATAAAAAGAACAAATGCGCGTTTACTCATAATCATGTGTAAAACGCGCATTTTTATTATACATACTTTTTTCGATTGGGTGTCATCATGTTTTTTTCCAGTATATCAATATGCTCTAAGCTCATTCCAGTACCCTTTGCCACACAGCTTACTGCATCCTCTGCAATATAGGTCGGAATGCCTGTACGTTTTTCTAAAAGCTTATTAAGTCCATGCAAAAGCGATCCTCCGCCTGTCATAACTATGCCCCTTGAGCTAATATCTGATGCTAGCTCTGGAGGTGTCTTTTCAAGGACAAAGTGCACCGCATCTGCAACGGCGTTCACAACTTCATTTAAGGCTTCAAGCATCTCTTCGCTGCTAACGAGAATATTCTTGGGTAAACCCGTAATCAAATCTCTTCCTCGGCAATCCATCTTTACCGGTTTACTTCTCGGGTATGCTGTTCCAACGTTAATTTTTAGCTCTTCTGCCGTTCTCTCACCTATGAGTAGATTATGCTTTTTCCTCATATACTTAATAATGGCTTCATCAAACTTATCTCCAGCCACTTTTATCGAAGTGCTCACCACAATACCACCTAATGAGATAACTGCAATATCAGATGTGCCGCCTCCAATGTCAATAATCATGTTTCCGTCAGGCTTTGTGATATCAAGACCTGCACCAATGGCAGCAGCAATAGGTTCTTCGATTAAGAAGGTCTTCCCGCCTCCAGCCTCCATTGTAGCATCAAGGACAGCTCTTTTTTCAACCTCTGTTACACCACTTGGAACACAAATAATGATTTTAGGCTTAAACAAACGCCTTTTTCCACATGTCTTATTAATAAAATACCTCAGCATGCGCTCTGTGACATCGTAATCAGAAATAACACCATCTTTTAAGGGTCTAATGGCAATAATGTTTCCAGGTGTACGGCCAAGCATTTTTCGCGCTTCATTACCGACAGCAAGAACACGATCTGTATTTTTGTCAATGGCGACAACAGACGGTTCGCGAAGAACGATGCCTTTTCCCTTGATATATACTAAAACACTTGCTGTACCTAAATCTATACCAATTTCAGCGCCAATTCCAAACATCTGTTCCACCTTCCATATGCTTCAATTTTATGCGAGCTTTAGCTTTCGACTCTTGTTATTTTTGCCCCGAGGCCTAATAAATCTTTTTCTATTTGTGGATAGCCTCTGTCGATATGGTATATTTCATCAATTTCTGTGACACCATCGGCTATAAGGCCCGCTAAGACTAAAGCTGCGCCCGCCCTTAAGTCAGTGGCTTTTACTTGGGCTCCCTGAAGGGTTTTTACCCCTTGAATCACAGCGCTATGCCCTTCTATTTTAATGTTTGCACCCATACGGTTAATTTCAGCAACATGTCTAAATCGGTTTTCAAAAACAGTTTCGTTGATGACGCTCGTGCCTTCAGAAACGGCCAATAAGGCCATAAACTGAGCTTGCGCATCTGTTGGAAAGCCTGGGTAAGGCAGTGTTGTTAAGTCAACGGCCTTTAAAGCTTCTCCTGCAATCACTCGAATGCTGTCGTCATTGTCTTCAATGGTTGCTCCCATTTCTCTAAGCTTTGCTGTTACTGGCTTAACGTGACTTGAAACAACGTTTTCAATGGTTATATCGCCCTTTGTCATAACCGCTGCAACCATATATGTAGCAGCGATAATGCGATCAGGAATGGTCTGATGACGTGTCCCTGTAAGGTGCTCAACGCCTGTAACGCGTATGGTATCCGTACCTGCACCCTTTACATTTGCACCCATCTCATTTAAAAAATTGGCCAAATCAACAATCTCAGGCTCTTTCGCGGCATTTTGAATCACCGTTTGACCCTTAGCCATTGTCGCTGCCATCATGATATTTTCAGTTGCACCTACAGATGGGAAATCCAGATAAATCTCTGATCCAACAAGCCCATTTGATGCATTTGCTTCTATGTAGCCATGTCCTAATGTGATTTCAGCACCAAGCGCTTGAAAACCTTTTAAATGTAAATCGATTGGCCTAGCGCCAATGGCACAGCCCCCAGGCATGGATACCTTTGCAACGCCTTTTTTTGCTAGAAGTGGCCCCATCACTAAAAAAGATGCCCTCATTTTTTGGATCAATTCATAAGGCGCTTCACAAAGCAAATGCTTTGCTGGTTGCGTCACAATGGTCTCTAGCTCTCTTTGATACGAGACCTCCATTCCCAAAGCTTCTAACAAGGTAATCATGACCTCAACATCTAATAGCTCAGGGACACTTTCAATGGTACAAGGTTCATTTGCGAGTATGGATGCTGCTAAGAGTTTTAATACCGAATTCTTTGCACCTTTAATTTTCACGTGGCCCACCAACGGTCCACTTTTTTCAACCAATAATTTAGACAAAGTTCTCCTCCAATCGAAGCACATATAAATCTATGAGCAATTTCATATTCTGAAACTCATTTTAGTAAACCTATTAAAACGTTTTACACATTTAATATTATATATAAAAATTGACATTCTATCCACAATTAATTTTATTTTTTGTTGATATTTCACCATAGAAATGAACAAAACCACAGAAGTGTGGCAAAATGCATGGCTTTATGTTAAAATTTAGGTGAATCACTATACTAGACCTTGGGGGGTAATTATGGAATCAAGCACAAAACCTTTATTTTGCGTTAGCTGCGGCGAGCGACTGGATGAAGATGCACTCTTTTGTGGGCATTGTGGCACACGTGTGGGGGATGGCCCATCACCTACTAAAACATCACCATTGCAAGGCATGAGCTTACCAAAAACGAACCTATCACAGCATGACATGTTGTTTTATGGCATCCTTGCTTCTTACGCCATGATGGCACTCCTTGTCTTTGCTGCCTGGATTAGACTAGGCGATTTCGGAGGCATAGGCAACATGATTGGAGGCTACGGCATCAAAACACGCTATTCCTTGTTTGCTCTTGCAGAAATGATGGAAATGCTGAATGCTTTCTCGAGAGATAGCTCCATAACGTTGGTTGCAACCATCATTAGAATCATCGGTTTTGCAGCACTGGGCATCAATGCCTTTGCCGCTTTCATGGTTTTCAGCAAGAAGCCGGCAACTAAAACCATGTTAACCGTAGCTGTAGCTGTCAATACGGTCATCTTTTTACTTGTAGCCCTTGGTATTTTCTTAACAAATGCTGAAGCAGGTATGACTGCAATAAAAATGACTTTTGTTCCTTATTTTATTCTTATCATGTCATATGTGAATCGCTTTGTCTTATTTAAAAAATTAGCTGCATAAAGAAAAGGAGCCCTAACAGGCTCCTTTTATACGTCCGATCACTTCATGACCTCTCTTAACCGAATACGGTTAATCGCTCTTTCCAGCGCAGCGCGCGCCCTCATTAAATCGACATTCTTATCTTGACCTTCATAAATTCGCTGCTCTGCACGTTTTTTTGCTTCTAAGGCACGTTCAAGGTCAATTTCTTCTACCCATTCCGCAGAATCAACAATCACTGTCACCTTGTCTAAAGTCACACTGATAAAGCCTGAGCTACATGCTGCCAGTTTAAATTTTTGATCTTCTTCTCGAATTCTAAGGCTGCCTATTTTTAATGGCGCTACAAGAGGTTCGTGGTCATATAAAATTCCTATATCTCCTTCAGTGGTTCTTGCAATCGCCATATCGGTTTCCCCTTTATAGAAAACACGATCAGGGGTCACCACCTCAAGATTGAATTTATTGCCCATCTAAGCACCCCCTATTATGCTTTGCTTGCCTTAAATTTTTCCACCACATCTTCAATAGTGCCGCAATATAAGAACATTTGCTCTGGGATATCATCATGTAGCCCGTCTAAAATTTCTCTAAAGCCTCTTACAGTCTCCTTAATTGGGACATAAACACCCTTAAAGCCTGTAAACTGCTCTGCAACGTTGAAGGGCTGCGATAAAAAGCGTTGGATTTTTCTTGCACGGCTTACAACAAGCTTATCGTCGTCAGAAAGCTCATCCATACCTAAGATGGCAATAATGTCCTGTAGCTCGTTATAACGCTGTAGCATTTCTTGAACCTCGCGCGCAACAGCATAGTGTTCGTTTCCAACAACATCTGGCGTTAAGATTCGTGACGATGAATCAAGTGGATCAACAGCTGGGTAAATACCAAGCTCAGAGATTTTTCTAGATAATACCGTCGTCGCATCTAAGTGTGTAAAGGTTGTTGCTGGCGCAGGATCCGTAAGGTCATCTGCAGGAACATATACAGCTTGAACAGATGTGATTGAGCCTTTTGTCGTGGACGTAATCCGCTCTTGTAAAGCCCCCATATCTGTTGCAAGGGTCGGCTGATAACCAACCGCACTAGGCATACGGCCTAAAAGCGCAGACACTTCTGATCCAGCTTGTGTAAATCTAAAAATGTTGTCAATAAACAATAAGACGTCCTTACCCTCTTCATCTCTGAAGTACTCTGCCATTGTAAGACCTGTTAAACCAACACGCATTCTTGCGCCCGGTGGTTCATTCATTTGACCAAAAACAAGTGTGGTTTTATCAAGTACACCAGACTCCATCATTTCATGGTAGAGGTCATTGCCTTCTCTTGTTCTTTCACCAACGCCTGCAAACACTGATAATCCACCGTGGTTGGTTGCAATGTTATTGATTAATTCTTGAATGATAACGGTCTTTCCAACGCCCGCACCACCAAACAAACCGATTTTTCCGCCCTTTGCATAAGGTGCGATGAGGTCGATAACCTTAATACCCGTTTCTAATATCTCAGCAGATGTTCCTTGTTCAACAAAAGGAGGTGCTTCTCTGTGTATTGGCCAAAAAGTCGCGTCACTTTTGTCAATTTGACCTTTCTCATCAATGGTTTCTCCCAAAACATTGATGAGCCTTCCAAGTGTGGGCTTACCCACTGGTACAGATATTGGTGCGCCTGTAGAAACCGCGTCAATTCCCCTTACAAGTCCATCCGTCGAGCTCATGGCAACAGCTCTCACCGTGTTATTGCCAATATGCTGCATCACTTCTGACACAACCCGAATGTCTTTATAGTCAATTGTAATGGCTTCATAAATATTAGGAAGATTCTCTGAATCAAATCTAATATCGAGTACAGGGCCAATGATTTGAACGATTTTACCAATCGCCTGAGCCATACTCATACTCTCCTTTAATCTAATTATTTCAGTGCTTCTGCACCGCCGACAATTTCTGAAATTTCTTGTGTAATTGCAGCCTGTCTTGCCTGATTATAGTAAAGAACAAGCTCTTCAATAATTTCCTCAGCGTTGTCCGTTGCGCTTTCCATTGCAACCCTACGAGCTGCTTGCTCAGAAGCCGCTGATTCAATCACACCACCATAAATCGTGCTTTCTATATACTTTGGTACAATATAGCGAAGAACGGCCTCTGGAGAAGGTTCATAATTCATAAGTTCCGAATCATCATGTTCAACCCCTTCTTCTGGTCTATCAATGGGTAATAGCTGAAGGGTCGTTGCTTCTTGTGAAATGGTGCTTACAAAGCGTGTATAAACCAATTTAATAGCATCTATGTCACCTGCATTATACATACCAATTACACTCTTAGCAATTTGAGCTGCGTGGATAAATTCTGGGTTTTCAGAAATATACATGAGACTGTCCACAATGTCCATTTGCTGGCGTGATAAGATGTCAAATGCTTTTTTACCCACAACTAAAAAGGCTGCTTTTTCTGGCTGTGTAACATCTTCAAGCGCTTTCTTAATGGCGTTTACGTTGTAACCGCCACATAAACCACGATCTGATGTGATCACAATATATAATGTTTTGCCAATGGAATGGCCCGATAGGTATCGGCTACGTATGCTACGATCTGAACCCAAAACCTCACTTACGGTTTGTTGCACCGTGTCAAAGTAGGGTTTTGTAATATCCATACGATCTCTAGCCCTTTTCAGCTTTGCCGTAGATACCAACTCCATTGCCTTGGTGATTTGCATGGTGCTATTCACGCTTCGAATTTTTCGTTTTATATCGCGCGTACCGCCACCTGACATGTGTCCCTCCTATGCGGAAGTTTACTCTACTTCAAAGCCTTTTTTAAACTCTACTATTGCGCTTTTGAGTGCTTCTTCCATCTCCTTGGATAAATCACCTGTTTCCTTAATGCTCTTTCCGATTTCAGGATGATTTGTATCTAAATAATCAATTAAATCTGCTTCGAACTTACGAATATTCTCCGCAGCTATATCGGTCATATATCGGTTTACTATTGCGTAAATCGCCATAACCTGGTGCTCAACTGCCATCGGCTTATATTGGGCTTGCTTTAAAATCTGCATCAACCTTTGTCCATGGTCTAAGGTCGCTTTGGTTTCTTTGTCAAGCTCTGAACCAAACTGAGCAAAGGCCGCTAACTCTCGATACTGTGCAAGCTCAAGCTTGATTTTACTTGCAACCTTTTTCATAGCTTTTATTTGAGCCGCGCCACCAACCCTTGAAACAGAAATACCAGGGTTAACGGCTGGTCTTTGTCCAGAGAAGAATAATTCAGACTCAAGGTATATTTGACCATCCGTTATTGAAATAACGTTTGTCGGAATATAGGCAGAAACGTCTCCAGCCTGAGTCTCGATCACAGGAAGCGCAGTGATTGAACCCCCACCAAGCTTGTCACTTAGCTTTGCAGCTCTTTCAAGTAATCTACTGTGAAGGTAAAAAACATCGCCTGGGAAGGCTTCGCGTCCTGGTGGTCTTCTAAGAAGTAAGCTCATTGCCCTGTATGCCACAGCATGCTTTGAAAGGTCATCGTAAACGATGAGTACATGCTTTCCTGCATACATCAGCTCTTCAGCCATTGTTACGCCTGCATATGGCGCAATGTATTGTAAGGGAGCTGGGTCTGAAGCCGTTGCAGCAACAATACAGGTATATGCCATAGCGCCATTGTCCTCAAGCTGCTTAACAATTTGAGCAACCGTTGATTTTTTTTGTCCAATAGCCACGTATATACAAAAGACATCTGTATGCTTTTGGTTGATAATCGTATCAATTGCAATAGCCGTTTTACCCGTTTGTCTATCGCCAATGATGAGCTCTCTTTGTCCCCTACCGATAGGGATCATTGAGTCAATGGCCTTAATTCCCGTTTGTAAAGGTTCATGTACCGATTTTCTATCAATAACACCCGATGCTTTTGCCTCGATAGGTCTAAAGGTATCTGAAGCGATAGGGCCCTTACCATCAAGGGGCTGTCCTAGGGAATTCACAACACGTCCAAAAATATTTTCTCCAACAGGGACTTCAACAATACGCTCTGTTCGCTTTACTAAATCCCCTTCTTTAATATTCTCATCTGAGCCAAATAAAACAACACCCACACTGTCTTCTTCCAAGTTAAGGACCATGCCGTAAACGTCGCCCGGGAACTCTAAAAGCTCACCAGACATACATTTTTGCAATCCATGTACCCTTGCGATACCATCGCCAACTTGTATAACAGTGCCTGTATCTTCCACTTGAAGCTTAGACGCATATTTTAGAATCTGGGATTTAATCACAGAACTAATTTCTTCTGGTCTTAGATTCATGTTTACACGCTCCTACTATATTATTATTTGAGTTAACCCCTCAAGCATATTTTGTAGCTTGAACTTCACAGACCCATCAATGATCTGATCACCCATTTGGACAACAAGGCCACCTAAAAGCTCCGGATTAAGGCGCGACGTTAGCACAACCTTTTTCCCACTCATAGCCTGCAATTTTTCAGCAAGGGCCTGCTCTTGTTCAGCTGTTAAAGGGATGACCGATTCTACAACCGCTTTAACGACGCCATCATGTGCATCCATTTTTGCATCATACACCCTTTTTATGTCTAAGAGGGCGTCGCTACGCTTCTTATCAATGACAATCTTTAAGAAATTTAAAAAGGATTCACTAAATGTGTCTGCAAATGCCTCATGAATCAGTTCCTTTTTGGATTCATCATCAAGCTTTGGGGTCTTTAATAACTCAAAATACTCAGGGTTATCCTTCAAAACCGATTCAAAAGCTGAAAACTCTTGTTGAATTGCTGTTAGTGTGTTGGTTTCAAGACCAATTTCAAAGAGGGCTTCTGAATATGTTTTTGCTACTAACTCTGCCATTTAGCATCACCTACTTCACTGATAAAATCATTAATCAGCGATCTATGATCATTTTCCTTTAACTCCTTTTCAACAACCTTAGATGCTGCCATGATCGTTAATTCAGAAATTTGATCTTTTAACTCATTCACTGCTTTCACACGTTCTCTCTCAAGCTCTCTATGGGCATTTAGCTTCATGCTCTCAATTTCAGCCTCAGCGGATTTTACAATTTCAAACGCTCTATTTTCAGCACGCTGAATATGCTTTTTGACGATTTCCTTTCCCTCTTCCTCAGCTGTAGAAAGCTTGCTTTCGTACTGAGCTTTGAAGGTAAGCGCCTCTGACTCTAAATCCTTTGCTTGTTGAATCTGATTCTTGATTTCATTTTCTCTATTGCGCATAAATTTGGTTACTGGTTCAAACAGTAAATACTTGAGAATTAAAAATAGCCCGAGCGTGTTGATTAACTGGAACACAAAGCTCCAGCTCAATTCTACAAGTCCTAACCTTAGACTTGCAGTTGCCAATTCAATACTCATGTCAATCCTCCTTTAAGGGATGGGCCAAATTATAACATTCTCACTAATGGGTTTGCAAATAATAAGATAAGAGCGATAACCAAACCATAAATACCTGTTGTTTCAGCAACAGCTGCGCCTAATAGCATTGTTCTAACAATATCTCCTTGTGCTTCAGGTTGTCTACCAACACCTTCTGCACCTTTACCAGCAGCATAACCTTGTCCAATACCAGGGCCAATACCTGCGATCATAGCAAGTCCAGCACCAATTGCAGATGCCGCAAGAACTAAAGCTTTTCCAGTAATCATGTTTTCCATAATCGTGTCCTCCTCAATGTCTCATCAAATTTAATGGGCTTCTTATAAACGAAGCAATGGGTTTGCAAATAACAAAACAAGTGCAATAACTAATGCATATATTCCCGTCGTTTGTGCAACAGCTTGTCCTACAAGCATGGCACGTACAACTTGAGATTGTAGTTTTGGCCTTTTGCCAACGGCTTCTGTTCCCTTACCTGCGGCATAACCTTGGCCGATTCCAGGCCCAATACCCGCAATCATTGACAAACCAGCACCTATAGCCGAAGCCATAATGATTAATGTTCCGCCAGTTAAGTTTACAAGCGGGTTTCCAAATAGCATAATTAACGCAACCACCAGAGCTAAGATGCCAGATGTTTCAGCAACTGCTGCTCCCAGAAGCATAACCATTGTGGTTTCACGCTGGCTTTTTGGATTTTTTGATACGGCTTCTGCACCCTTTCCCGCGGCATAGCCTTGACCAATTCCAGGACCAATACCTGCAATCATAGCCAAACCTGCCCCGATCGCTGTTGCAGAAAGCACCAATGCTCTTGGTTCAAAGCTCATCAACCACTCGAAAAACCGAATGATAAAATTGGTTGACTCCATGTGTTCACCCCTTTTTATATTGTATACTCGCAACTACTCCATGGCGCCTGAAATGAATACCATGGTTAACATCGTAAAGATAAACGATTGTAGTAGGCCAGCAAACAAATCAAAATAAATGTGCAAAACTGCAGGTACACCTGCCTGCAAAAATGGTATCGTTGTGCCCAGTAAAGCAGTGGTAAAGCTTCCCAGTGCGCCATAAAGCAAGGTCATAATAATGACGCCTGCGACAATATTACCGAACAAACGAAAACCAAGCGACACGGGATTTGCAAGTTCACCAATAATATTTAACGGCAATAAAAATGGCATGGGTTGCAAAAATCCTTTTGAATACCCCTTGATGCCTTTGCTTTTCACACCAAACGTTTGAGTGAGCACAAACGTCATAATCGATAAGCACATGGTTGTGTTTAAGTCAGCAGTGGGTGGTCTTAGCCCGAATAGCCCAATAATATTAGACAAACCAATAAAGATAAGCAGTGTTCCCACATATGGAGCCCACACAAGATTATGTTCGCCCATGTTTTGAACGGTAAGGTTGTTTATTGTTTTAACAATTTGCTCGACAACAACTTGCAAACCACTTGCTTCTCGTTTTAAATGTCGGGTTGAAATCACTGCAAAGACAGTTACAAGAAACATAATAAACCACGTCACTGTAACCGTTTCAGTTACAGGTATATCTCCAATGTAAAATGCCACTCGAGGTCCAAATCCTTCAACGCCCATTCGTTTCATCCTCCTTTCTTATAAAGATATTTTTAAAGTATTGCTTATCATTAAACAACTGTGTTGCGTAAATAACACCTTTTATCGCAAGAATACCAAAAACAGTTGCTAAAGTATTCATATAGGGTGCCATAATGGCTATATAGAGCACAATACCTGTGATGATAAACCGGATAAAGTAACGGCTTGTCGCAAAGACCTTTGCCTTTTCTGGGTCCATCCATACTGCTCTTTGTAGGGTATTGGCAAGCTGCATAAAATTTAATATACCAATCCCAGAACCAAATAGCATGCCAACAATAACGGATAATGGGTTTTCAAAAACAATAAAGCTCACCACCATCACCACCAGATTTACTAAAATCATCGCTTTGATAATTGAGAGCTGCGTTTGCTTTAAAGAATTCATCTTCTCACTTCCATTTCACTAATGTTTTTAATTATATCCCGTTATTGAGAAATTAACCATTTTATGATGGATTCATTTCTTCTTGCTTTGCTTTTCAAAGCGCTTAACATACTGTTCGGGTGTTTCTTTGTTTTGATATTCACGACTTTTTTGCATACTCAACATATAGAGGTTTCTAAAAGAGGCACCCACGCCAAGAACAAGGCCAATGACTAATCCAACAAGTGCATGGTCAAACTTATTGCCAATGTAGTTGCCAATAAAAATACCTGCGAAAATAGGCACGATCATCATAACGCCTACTTGCGATATCAAAGCCAAGTTTTGAAATAAATCTTTACCCTTCATACTCCCACGCCCTCACTACGTTATTATAACATAACTCATATCCATTATAACATAAATATTTGAACGCAAAAAAGCGTAACGACACCGTTACGCTTTTAAAAATGTGGTTTTAATAATATCGATAATTCTTTCACAAGCCTTGCCGTCTCCATAAGGGTTCACTGCATTGGCCATGGCTTGATATGCCGCATCATCCTTTAAAAGTGTAGAAACAGAGCTATAAATAGAGTCTCTTTCTACCCCTGCAACAACAACGGTACCTGCCATTATAGCTTCAGGACGTTCTGTTTCTGTACGTACGACAACGACAGGTACACCTAACGACGGCGCTTCTTCCTGTATACCTCCTGAATCTGTCACAAGGAGGTGGGCCTTTGCCATAAGATTTGCGAAAGGAACGTACTCAAGCGCAGGTATTAAAAATATTCGGTCGTGATTTCCTAGATGCTCATGAGCACACGCCTTAATCCGTGGGTTCATATGAACGGGATAAACAAGCACCGTGTCTTCAAAATCATCTGCAATTTGGCGAAGGGCTCTAAAGATGTTTTCCATGGGTTCGCCCCAATTCTCTCTTCGGTGAACCGTCACACATATTATTTTTTTACCCGATAAAGCGTGTGTAGGCAACCCAACTCCCTTTAAGGAATACTCAGAGTCTATGACCGACTTTAGTGCATCTATAACCGTGTTACCCGTTTGATAAATACACTCTGCATGAACACCTTCATTCAGTAAATTCTCAACATTGCTACGCGTTGCTGCAAAGTGAATTGTCGCAAGCCTACTTGTAAGAAGCCTGTTCATTTCTTCTGGGTATGGGCTATACACATTTCCAGTTCTTAAGCCCGCTTCTACATGGCCAACGGGTATTTTATGATAAAAAGCAGCTAAGGCTCCGGCAAAGGTCGTTGTCGTATCCCCATGCACGAGAACCAAATCGGGATTTTCTTTTTTAAGCACATCCTCCACACCAGACATGACACCTGTTGTAATATCACCAAGGGTCTGCCCATGCTTCATTAAGTTTAAGTCGTACTGGGGCTTAATTTGAAACACATCAAGCACTTGATCTAGCATCTCTCTGTGCTGACCAGTAACGCACGTCACACATTGAATATCAGGATCCTTTTCCAGTGCTTTTACAAGTGGTGCCATTTTAATTGCTTCCGGTCTCGTTCCAAACAGTGTAACAATCTTCATCATGATTTACTCCAGTTTATCTTTTTTTTCCAAAAGCATTGCACGGTTAATGGGAATGCCAATGACCACCAGCGCAACAAGCAAAAAAACACCTGCCATTAGCCAATTTCCTTTTAAAAGCTCAATGGCGCCTGCTCCAAGCAAGGCTCCAACCGTATAAATAGATAAAACAGCCCGTCTTTGGCCATATCCAATGGACAAAAGACGGTGGTGAAGATGGCCTTTATCGGCCTCCATAATGGGTCGCTTATTGACTAGGCGTCTAACAATTGCAAATGCCGTGTCGAAAATTGGAACGCCTAAGGCTAATATAGGAACAACCACCGTTAAAGCAGTTGCACCCTTTAATGCGCCTTCGACAGACACAGCGGCTAAAATCAAACCTAAAAACAAGGCACCTGCATCTCCCATAAAAATTTTCGCTGGGCTAAAATTATAGGGCAAAAAACCAATGGTACTGCCCGCTAAGAGCATGGTCATAAAAGCAGCTTCATACCGATGATTTATCAAAGCAATATAGCTTAAGGTCACTGCTGCAATGGTGGATATACCAGCAGCAAGGCCATCGAGACCATCGATCAAATTCACCGTATTGGTTACGCCCACAATCCAAATGATTGAAATAGGCACAGCGAAAATCCCTAGTGAAATATACTCCGAATCACCAAAAAAATTCGTGAAATAATTGATCTCATAGCCTGAACGCACTAGGACGAATGCAGCCACAATTTGCATGAGCAGTTTTCCCTTTGCACCTAGCGGCTTAATATCATCAATCATACCTGTTATAAGAACAATTAAAGACGCAGAAAACAAACCTAGGAATTTTGTGAACTCCATGTTAGAAAATAGAAATAAAGTCACAAAAAAACCCACAAAAATAGCAATGCCACCCCATAATGGCATTGGCTTTGAATGCACCCTTCGCTCGTCCTTTGGAATATCAATTGCCCCACAACGATGTGCGAGCTTAATGACCTGAGGTGTCATTAAAAAACTGATCAATCCAGCAATGATTGCAGGTATATACATATGGACACCTCTTGTCTACTTTGTTCCGTATAAACGGTCTCCAGCATCTCCTAATCCAGGGGTAATATACGCATGGTCATTTAGCTTTTCATCAATGGCTGCAATGTAAATATCCACGTCAGGATGTACCTTTTGAACTGCGCTTACACCCTCTGGACAACCAATAAGGCAAACCA
>WPCG01083192.1_pt1 | contig 25132 bp, 25 predicted proteins | sample 5403311 | NCBI WGS metagenome assembly WPCG01 (sample SAMN12869467, study PRJNA574797) | sludge metagenome | isolation source: wastewater treatment of Control | place: China:Beijing | collected 2019-05-17 | reverse complement strand
TTTCAATGAGGAGAAGGGTGCCGATAGGAAAGGATATATTCTCATTCGGCTCAACCTGATTAGTTCTTAGTTTTGTTTGCATTTTTGTCGATACAAACATCACTAAGAACAAATTTATTTCTTGTTAATGGCAAAGTTAGGATCAATACTCATGATGGCAGATCTCATGTTTGCCCGTGCAACCAAACCCCCCCTTTCATGAAGGCGAAACGAACATAGCAAACAGGATAAAAGGCTAAACCGAGAAAGAAAAAATAAAAGAAAACCATGCCCCAGCCCGGATTTGAACCGGGGACAACCAGATCTTCAGTCTGGCGCTCTCCCAGTCTGAGCTACTGAGGCTTTGGGATTACAATATACGCCAGATCTCTATTTAATACATCCGATCTGATCTGACCATTGTATCGAGAATCAGGGCGAATCCTTCCTTAAATGGGTAAAGCTTGTTGTAAAGTGCGTATGCTTAGACCCATTTACCATCCTCAATTAACTCAGGTTTATTCTTGCTACAATCTCCAGAAAACCCTATATCTCATTGATTATCAGAGTCCCACTCTTCTTTCGTTCCTGGTACTCGCCAATCAGGCTGATCTCATCATCATCCGGCTCAATATCTTCAAAAAGTCGGGCATCAATGTTCTTTTCAATCTTCTGAAGGAGAAAACGTCTATCACTCAGTTTATTGTTGCCATCTGCCACAACCATACATCAGCCTTCATTCATTTAATTTTTCCTGAGTATTCAAAAGAAGTTCAAAATACGATGCATCTGTTGATATGAAGCCAGGGATCTCCAATAAAAATAGAAGCATAATTCCCGTTCTCTGGCTTCATGATCTCACCTCCCATCTATCCCCATCCCCTCACCGCCCCCATTTATCACGCCTGAAGAACAGACATATCACCATGAGTTCGTCCTCCGGCACCGGCAATCCCGGCAGTTCCGGCAGCTCCACCGGCGCCGGCATCCTTCATCGCATCCGTTCGCTCTTCGGCCCCAAAAAACCAGAGAAGAAGCAGGGGCCGACGTTAGAGGAGCTGGTGCGGGGGCGGACCGCCGGCATCGTCCACCTGACGCATAACGATCTTGATGCCGCCGGGGCAGATGCGATCCACAGGCGGGTCTATGGGCACGACGAGGTCTTCACCGTCTTCTCATCGGTCGGCAGGTTCACAAAGAACCTCAATTCAATAGCCAACGTCCCCGGCAAGGGCGATATCCTCTCCATCTCGGATGTCGGATACCAGAACGGCGTCGATGAAGCTGCACGGCGGGCAAAGGCATCGGGTTGGCGGATCATCTGGCGTGATCACCACCGGTGGAAGCCTGATCAGATCCGGCAGATCGAGCAGTATACAGAAGAACTCACAGTCGATACCTCTACCTGCGGGTGCGGGCTCGTGGCACGGGCACTCGCACCCGACGACCCTGTTGCCGTTGAGATTGCAACCGTCGTCTGTGACTATGATCTCTGGACCCACCGGGACCCGCGGTCTGCAATCCTCGGCCAGATCGGATCCATCAATAAAAACCTCAGGCCACTCAGGAACCGATTAGAGCAGGGCATCTTCACCGATGACTGGATCGAGGAGACCTATGCGGAGATTGACCGTGAACGCACCCAGGCCATCAGGACGAGCATCAGGAGGATGAAGATCCGAAAAGGACGATACACAATCGCCTTTGCCCCCCTCATCAACTACCCAAGCGAGACGGCAGCTGCCATCAGGGAAGAATATAAAACAGATATCGAGGTGATCATCTCAGAGAACGGCCGCTTCTCCCTGAGATCAGCCCCGCCCATCTCACACCTCATCGCAGCAGAATTTGGGGGCGGCGGACACCCGAATGCTTCCGGTGGCACCTTCCCCTTCACTTTTTGGGACAAACTCTCCTTCCGGATCCTTGGGACAACTTCCCACTTCAATAGGTTCGTTCAGGTGGCAGAAGCACAAAACACACACTCTAGCGCAGAATAAACGATCCTTCTACAAGCTCGTCCCAGTATGAGGGCTTTTTGGCGGGGGCATAGCCCCCGGTCATGATGTTATCAAGATCCACAAGTTCCTTCGCAGCCCGGAGATCGGCCTCGCCCCCTTCCATCACGATGATCTTCCTGACCGTGTAGGAGCCCATGAGATCGGAAAGTAGCGGCAGATCTGCCGGTGCAATGGCAATATCCCGCTGCACTTCCAGCACTTTCTCAAGTGCCCGTTCAGTCGGGTTCAGCAGGTGCCAGAAGATCCGCCGGCCGGAGACGAGTTCGAGCTCAAGCGGCTTTGGCTCCTCTTTCAGAAGGATCACGTGCCCAAAGACCCCGGCATCCCGCATCGTCCTGAGGAACTGCCTGAAGAAGAGGATCTGATCCTCATCGGGATCAACAAACTGTGAAGCGGCAGAGGGGAGCGACCACCAGCAGTTCTTCCGTACACTCTGCACCGCCTGGATATCATCCATCACATCATCTGCGGGTGCATCGGGAAGAGACGCTGTCCTCGCCCGCTCATGGTAGAACCAGCCGCCGGCAGCCGGGGTATGCACCCCCTTCTGCGCTTCAAGCGTCTTCATCAGGTGATAGGTGACCAGATCGCCGCTCTGACCAGCGCGGGTCTTTGCCCATTCGCTGAGATCGGAGACTGACGGAGTATCGACCCCGGATCCGAGTCCCCGTACCGGTATTGCCAATCGCTTCGCCATAGTATACCCTGTATTTTATACGATCCAGCGCAAAAAGCATAACGATGAGTGGTACACCGAAACTGGTTACATGCGGACTTCCCTATACCAATGGATTATGCCATATCGGGCACCTGCGGACCTATGTGCCCGCCGACTGCTATGTCAGGCATCTCAGGCGTGCAGGTGAGGAGGTTCTCTTTGTCTGCGGTTCAGACAATCACGGAACTCCGATTGTCGTATCTGCAGAAGAGGCGGGCACCACCCCGCGGGCGCTCTCGGAAAAATACCATGATCATTTCAAAGAGACCTTCGAAAGAATGGGTGTCATCTTCGACCATTTCGGGATGACCGACAATAAAACCAACCATGAACGGACTCAGTCGATCATCAACCGCCTGATCGACCGTGGCTATGTCTACTCCGAGATCATCAACCAGAGCTACTGCACCTCCTGCGAGCGTTTCCTGCCTGACCGTTATGTCGAGGGAACATGCCCCCACTGCGGCAAGCATGCCCGGGGAGACGAATGCGATCAGGGCTGCGGCCGCCATCTCGAGCCGGGCGAGATCCAGGATCCCGTCTGCACCGTCTGTAGCACAAGGGCCGAGATCCGCCAGCAGGAACATTATTTCTTCAAGCTGAGCACCTTCCGCGATTATCTCCTTGATTACTTAAAGGATCTCAAGGGGACTACAAACGCGAAGAACTACGCCATCGGCTGGGTTGAGAACGAGCTCCGTGACTGGTGTATCACACGAACCCTTGAATGGGGTGTGACGTTCCCCGGAAACCGGGAACTGGTCGTCTATGTCTGGGTGGATGCACCTATTGGCTACATCTCCTTCACCGAGGAGTGGGCTGATGCCCACAATGATGACTGGAAGAGATACTGGTGTGGCGAGGGCGAGGTGACGCATTTCATCGGCTCAGACATCATCTACCACCACTGCATCTTCTGGCCAGCCCTCCTCCATGCAGCGGGATATGGAACCCCGGATGCCGTCGTTGCATCGGGAATGCTGAAGGTTGAGGACCAGAAGTTCTCAAAATCCCGTGGCTATGTGGTCTGGGCAAACGAAGACTACCTCGATGTCGGGCTCCCCTCAGACTATCTCCGGTACTATCTCCTCAGCTATACAAGCCATACAAAAGAGCTGAACTTCTCCTGGAAGGCCTACCAGGAACGGGTCAATAATGAGCTTGTGAATACGCTCGGCAACTTCATGTACCGGACGATCTACTTTGCAGAAGCAAAACTCGGCGGCATCCCCGACACCCCGGCAGGCCCGGAGATTCTAGAGGAGATCAGGAAGGCACGGGAGAGTGTCGACTCTGCATTCAGATCATTTGAGTTCAAGCTGGCAGTTGACGGGATCATGGGGCTTGCCGGGTTTGGGAACAACTACATCCAGAAGAACGCACCCTGGAAACTGATGAAGACGGATCGCCAGGCAGCAGAATCTGCAATTGCAGACTGCCTCCAGATCGTCAAGGCACTCGCCCTGATGCTCGAGCCGGTCCTTCCGGATGCAGCGGCGAGATGCTGGGCGATGCTCGGCTACACAACTCCGATTGCCGATCACCACCTGGACGAGTGTGACACCCCGTTGTCAGGTGTCACCTTACAGAAGGCTGAGATGCTCTTTGCCAAACTCGAAGACGAACAGTATGCCGTCCTTGAAAAGACCTTCAATGGGCGTGTAGAAGCAGCAAAGAAGAAACAGGCATTAAAAGAGGAGAGGAAACCAATGGTCTCAATGGATGAATTTGCAAAGATGGATCTGAGGATCGGAAAAGTCCTCTCGGCAGAGCCGATCAAAGGATCAAAGAAACTCTTAATGATACAGGTGGATATCGGGTCTGAGACCCGCCAGGTGGTATCCGGGATCGCCCCCTTCTATGCACCAGATACACTCACCGGCAGCCTGGTTGTGATGATCGCAAACCTTGAGCCTGCGACGATCTTCGGTGTTGAGAGCAGGGGCATGATCCTGGCAGCAGGCGATGAGGCTGCCCTCCTGATGCCGAACCGCGAGATCGAGCCGGGAACACAGATCCGGTGATCAACCGGAAAGGTACCCTGCACCAGTGAGATGGGATCGGATCCGCTCCTGGTGCAGAAGCCCTCTCGTTTCGATCTCCACCTCCACCCTGATCTCGGTTGGATGGAGCCCTTTCTCATCCCTTTTCTGGATAATTTCATGGATATTGCCCCCGGCACCAGCGATTGTGCCGAGCAGTTTCGCAAGTGATCCCGGCCGGTCATCGACCACCACCGAGATCGTCATCGAACGATCCCGTGCAACCTGTGCCTGGTGGATCACCCGCTGGAAGAGGGGGAGATCGATATTTCCTCCCGATATGACCAGCACGATCCTGCTCTGCTTCGGAAACATCCCTCTCCCCGAGAGGAGGTAGGCGAGCGGCGCTGATCCCGCCCCTTCCACAACGAGATGTTTTCGTTCGGCAAGGAGGAGGATTGCCTGAACCATCTCCTCTTCCGAGACGATCCCGATCCGATCAACAAATGCCCTGATCATCCCAAACGGCCGTTCGCCAATGATCGGAACCGCAATCCCATCTGCGATCGTCCTGCCGGGAGAAACAAGCTCCCGCTCCTCGAAGGCAAATGCCCGGTATGCGGCATCACAGGCAGCCGCCTGCACGCCGATGATCTGAGCCGGGCTCCCGGCACCCTTGATCGCAGCGGCGATCCCGGCGATTAAGCCCCCGCCGCCGACGGGTACGATCACATACGCAACATCACCGAGATCCCCGAGGATCTCAGTGCCGATGGTACCTGCACCGGCGATCACATGCTTATCATCATAGGGATGGACAAGAAACGCTCCCCTCTCAGCCAGTACTTGTGCATAGAGGATCGACTCCTGGAGCGTTCGCCCGGCAATGACGATCTCAGCCCCATATCCTCTTGCCGCCTCCTGCTTGGCAACCGATGATCCAGCGGGCATCACGATCGTCGCCCGGACACCCGCAATGCCTGCGGCGAGGGCGACCCCCTGCGCATGGTTCCCCGCAGATGCCGCCACCACTCCGGCACTTCCAATACCCTTTCGATTTTTGAGTATCGAGTGGACGGCTCCCCTTACCTTGAACGAACCCGCCTTCTGGAGTGTTTCGAGCTTCAGGTACACCTCGCAGCCGGTCATCGCCGAGAATGTCGGCGAGTAGACAAGCGGTGTCCGGTGAATATGGGGGCGGATCAGATCCGCGGCATCTGCAATATCCTCGGGGGTGAGCATAGAGGCACAATCTACCTCCATGATGAAAAGATGATCGTTCATAAAAAGGTTTCAGGGGAACACAAACTGGTTGAAATGGTTCGGCGGTGATCCCAATTCCTGGTATCCCGGACTGGTTCGGCACCTGATCCAGTACGATGAAAGATCGGTAGTTGACAGAAACCACTCGTTGCCAGTACCCACTATCCTTCGCTATCCCTCCCAAAATGCATGCAGAAGAGGGAGGTATAGCGATCCATATAACAGGGTGAATGGCACCGGAGTGTAAACTCCCCTCCGAGGCATTCGGAGAAGAGTGCCAGCCACTGGCTCTGGAGCATATGATACTCTGTTCTCTCCCCCCGTGGCTGCGTGAAGAACGAGATGACCTCGGTCATAAGGAACTGGTCGACACAGGTCCTGGCGAGATCGATTCGCACATCCTGTGAGAGGATCGAATTGATGATACTCCCATAGGACTGGTACACGGCGAGTGCCAGATCCGGGGAGTAGATCTCGGGCCGATCATTGTCAGCATCCATCTCGTAGAGAATGAAGTGGTCGATCCGGGGCCTGAGCCGGGAGAGGTGCAGCCTCTTCTCCTCATAGGGCATGTGGTGATAGGCAAGGGAACTTGTTGCAAGATCGAAATGCCGGTATATCCTGCCGGTACAATCCTGAATGCGGCAGTTTTCTTTGCTGATATGCACGCCGGGAAACGCTTCTGCTACCGTCTTCGCGGCAAGCTCCACCATTGCAGCGGATGAATCGATCAGAAAGATCTCATCGATCTCACCAATCCTGCCACATTCACGGAGTTTTTGAAGCAATGCCACGGTAAGGCTCCCATCCCCGCACCCGAGATCCATCATCGAGAACGGCTTTTGGAAATATGGCAGGCTGTCGGCACATTCGGTTACATAGATCTCTCGTGCAGCCTGCATCACAGGGTTTTTCGCAAAGAGCAGGAAGGCTTTGGGATCGAAGAACACCACATACGGCATTGCGAGTGTTCGATCATGCCGCTCTAAAAAACCGACGAGCTGGGATGCCGAGAATGGCCGATCCCCCTCCAGCCGGGCAGCCTCGGAAAGCCACCCGAACCCGGAATCAACAGATCCCTGTGCCATCAGGAGGGTGCCGATATAGTAGCAGAAGACCGGGAGGAGGTTTGGGCGGATCTGAACTGAGAGGATCTCCGGAACGGAGCCGGGAGTTCTGCCATCTTCGAGGATCTGATCGGCCAGATGTGACCACAGAGCTGATTCCTGAGGAGATAAGAAGAGCATCTCTTCATTTTGTTGCTCCCAAAGGGTGATGAAGATTTGTATCAGACCGATTTGCTCTTTTCCCAACCCTTCTCCCTGTCTCTCTCCATCTGCTGCATCTCATCGGTTTCAGAGTGCCTATTCGCTCCTCATAGATAACAGGAATACAAGCAGCCTGTAATCACATCCTCTTTCATCTGCTCTTTCACTTTCGCCATCCGCTGAAGACTATTATAACGTGATCTGACAGAATACTTCATAATCAGCGCTTTGTATTCCATTCCAGTTTCGATGGATTGGGAGTTTACGCAAAGCAATGATGATATTTCAGCTTGAGATCAAGGGAGTGTGAAAAGATCACAGATTCAGATCACCCGTATAAACGCCTCTTCAGCCACAAAGAGATGATGGCAGATCTCATCCGTGGTTTCTTTCATCCCGAATTTGCCTCTGCCTGTGACTTTTTGACACTGAAGCGGTGTAATGGAAGTTATGTGACTGATGATCTCAGGGAGCGTGAAGATGATCTCATCTGGCGTGTCAGGTATGGTGACAGGACCCTTGTCATCTACCTGTTGATAGAGTTCCAATCTGTTCCTGATCCAACAATGCCGGTTCGGATCATGTCATATATGGCGCTCCTCTGGCAGGATCTGATCAGAACCGGTCAGATTTCATCAAGGGGGTCATTACCCGGGATCATTCCGGTTGTGCTCTATAATGGTGAGAGTCCCTGGAATATACCGGATGATATCGGTGCGAGCATCCTGATGCCGGATCCGGTGCTCCGGTTCAAGCCATCTGTGCCATATCTGGTTGTCGATGAGCTTCGTCTCTCGCTGCACCATCTCGTCGAAGTGCGAAATCTTGCTGCCAGTCTATTTGGCCTTGAGCAGTCATCGAAAAAAGACGATCTCTTCCAGCTCGGGGAGCGGCTGAATGCATGGATGAGGAAGAACCCGGATCTCGATCCATTGCGGCGGGATCTCTCGTTATTCTTTGAGAATACCTTAAAGACAGATGAAGATAAACCACTACCAAATCCGTTTTGTGGGGATACCATGTTAAAAGAAAAGGTAAAACGATGGACCGCTGAGCTGAAGGCAGAAGGGAAAGCTGAGGGAAAAGCTGAGGAGCGGCGGACACTTCTTCGCAGGATGAAGGCATTTGGAATGTCCATCAGTGAGATCTCAGAAGCCACCGGATTGCCGGAAGAGGAGATTCGCCACCTGATTTAATCAGGTTTTGATCCAATGTCATATCCACACGCGATCCCGCGTATATCCCCTATAGACAACACAGCCCCGATCTGAAGTCCTCCCCGCCTTTATTATCTTTCTTTTTCGAGGGGTACGATATCATTCAACCCCCTTCGTTTCCCCCACCCCTTCTCCTCCCCATACCATTTTGTATAAAAACCATCACCTGTCCGGAATGGAATCTTCAATGAGTATTACACCACTATTCAGCCATCCCAGTCCTCTGGTTCAGAAGTCGCCTGTCTTATCGATTATTATTGTAACTCCCTTTGGGCTCCTTCTGATCACGATCCTCTTCATCATCTTTTCCCTGAGATCTTCTGTAAGCTTTCCCGACTGCCACTCATATTCTGCTGTAACCGCAGTCTCAGCATTGGCAGGATCAGCGGCTGCGATTGCTTTCAAGGCATAGTATGCAGCGCCATAGGCATGCTGGGGCACATGGGCAGTTGCCACCGCCTGTCCGGCGGCACGTGCGGCGAAAGAGGCCGGGTTATTCGATGCAGCCTCCCTGGCGGCCGCATGGGCGCCAAGAGATGCCCCGCGTATCTCTTCCATCGAAAAGGAGCCAAAATCAATCCCCCTCCGGCAGACGTCCAGTGCAGTCCGTGGCCGTTTGTCCCCTGAATATGCACTTTCAAAGAAGGGAAGCACCCGCTCAGCGCAATCTGCCGCCCAGGCGGCCATCAGTTTCTGATCCTCGCGGCTGTACTTCTTCATCGGGATAAGAAGATAAATGGATGTTCTTTGGTCAGGCAGATGGACAAAACCATGGGATGCACCTGCATACACCAATTGGAATACAAACAAAAGAAACGGGCCTGGGGGGATTCGAACCCCCGACATTCGGGTTAGAAGCCCGACGCTCTATCCTGGCTAAGCCACAAGCCCCGGAAGGATATAATAGTTCGATCTCCCGGTTTTTATTCCTTTGTGTGATGCATGATGTCCGGGCACCTCCTTCAACCATACATCACCATGTAAAAAAGTCCATGTTCACTGCATGGGGGGATCCCGACATAGTCACCGGTATATGTACCCGCCTTTCAGTAGTGCTCCTCTCTGCATGGAGACACGTCTCTCCTGATCCGGATAGCTTTATCATTCCAGAGGTTTTTGATCGATTTGTGGAAATAATGATTCAGATGAGGAAGAAGATTACTATCAGAAGGCTGTGCGATCAAATCACTGTTGATCGCCTCAGGGAAGAGGATGTATCTCCATGAAGATCGCTGTTTTAAATGGAAGTCCAAAAGGCGATCTCAGTGTCACCATCCGTTCTGTTCGGTACATGGAGCTGGCAGGGCCCGATCATAGCTTTGATATCATTCCTATTGCATCGGAGATCAACAGGATCGCGAGAGATGAGGCGTATTTCGATGCCCTTATGCAGAGAATTTCCGGAGCTGATGCTGTTCTCTTTGCATTCCCCCTCTATGTGATGCTTGTGCCGGCACAATTCAAGCGTTTCATCGAGCTTGTCTTTGAACGGGGTGCTGGTATTCATTTTCAGGGTAAATATGCCGCCTCCATATCGACATCCGTTCATTTCATGGATCATATCGCCCACAATTACATTCATGCGATATCCGAAGATCTCGGAATGCAGTTCGTTGGAGCTTTCTCGGCACATATGCAGGATCTCTTAAAGGAGGAAGAACGAAAGCGGCTTGAACTCTTCTCATCCATGTTCATAGAGACGATCCAGAAGAAGCCGGTGATACAGCCGATCTACCCGCAGATACACCAAAGCCTCCCCTCCTACACTCCGGTATTACCCATGGCCCCCCTGGAACAAGGCAATCTACGGATTCTTATCCTCACTGATCACAATGCCCCGGATTCAAATTGTGCGAAGATGGTAAACCGGCTCAAAGAGACATTCGGGGGGAAGGCAACAATCGCAGAAATTCCTGATATCGGAATGAAAGGCGGATGCCTTGGATGCTGCCGGTGCGGGTATGACAACACCTGTGTCTATACTGACGGGTTTTCTGAATGGTACAGGAACACGCTCCTCTCATCTGATATCATCATCTTTGCAGGGGAGATCCATGACCGTTTTCTCTCTTCAGGTTTCAAGCAGGTCTTCGATCGCTCATTCTTCATGGGACATATCCCCGCCTTCAAGGGAAAGACGCTCGGCTACATGGTATCAGGGCATCTCAGTGAAAACCCTGTCCTGATGGAATTCTTCAGAGCATTCACAGATAGTGAGGGTGTTCTCTGCGGGCATATCATCAGCGACGAATCCGATGACTCAGCAGAAATAGATCGCAGGATCGACAGCTTCGCATCATCGCTACTCTCCAGTGCAGGAAGCGGATATAGTCCTCCGCCCACCTTCTATGCTGTCGGAGGCCAAAAGATCTTCCGGGACATGATCTGGGGAGCTATGCGGGCGATCTTCAGGGCAGATCACCGCTATTTCAAAAGAAATAAACTCTATGATTTCCCGCAGTATGAGTATACAGATCGGCTCCGGTCTCTCTTCCTGACACTTATACTCGCGATTCCAGCGGCAAGAAGGTCGGTCTTTCTCAAAATGAAAGAGCATATGGTTGAAGCCCATGACCGGGTGCTTGAGGGGTATCCCCGGTAACACTCTTCTTCTGACTCACGGCTACCGATACCTTTAAAAGTATCCCTGCGTAATGCTCTTCTGTTGCCGCAATGCGGCAGATACAGGAGTTATGACTATGATCCCAACGAAGATGGAAGATCTGATCAATACCCAGATCAATGCCGAGATGTACTCGAGTTACCTGTACCTCTCGATGTCCGCATGGTGCTCGGATAAGAACTGGAAGGGCTTTGCCCACTGGCTCCGCCTCCAGGCACAGGAAGAACTGGCTCATGCGATGAAGTTCTATGACTATCTCGATGAGCGGGGCGGAAACATTAAACTCACAGCAATCGCCGCCCCGAAGGCCGACTGGAAGGATATCCCTGCCATCTTTAAAGAGGTCTATGCCCACGAACAGAAGGTCACCGGCATGATCAACGCCATGATGACAGAAGCGATCAAGCAGAAGGATTATGCATCTGAGATCATGCTCCAGTGGTTTGTCACCGAGCAGGTTGAAGAGGAAGCGAATGCCTCTGATATCGTCGCAACCCTTGAAAAGATCGGTCCTGCAACAGGCGGTCTCTACCATCTTGACCATCAGCTCGGCAAGCGATAAATGTTAGAATCCAATACCTTCTTTTTGGTGCTGGCGCACCAGAAAACCAGACGATCAGCAGAGGATACCAGATGATTACGACACAGATAAGAATCGCCGGGATGCACTGCGCAACCTGTGCCAAAGCCATAGAGAGCTCTGTTCAACAGCTTGATGGCATATCCTCGGCAGAGGTGAATCTCGCCGCAGAAACACTCCGTGTTGGGTTCGATCCGGATGCTGTATCAATTCGGGATATCGAGGAGGCAGTCAGGGAAGCAGGCTTCTCACCTGTTCCCGAAGCACTCACACTCAGGATCAGCGGCATGCATTGTGCCGTCTGTGTACAGTCAGTAGAAAAAGCACTTGCCGGTCTCCCCGGTATCACCTCTGTCTCGGTCAATCTCGGAACAGAACAGGCATATCTCACCTACTATCCGGAAATAACATCGATCGAAGAGATGAAGAAAGCAGTCTCGGAAGCTGGCTTCACCGTCACCGGCAGGGACGATGACCCCGCATCCGGCACCTTGGATGCCGGGGCTGCACGTGATCTCCGCATGAAGGCATACAGATCCCTCCTCGGATTTGCAGTCTCAGGATTCCTGATGCTTCTGATGTGGACACACCCTCCTCTCCCGCTCCCGATGCCGCTGATGATGTTTCTCATCGCAACACCGTTCTTTGCCTTCCTCGCATACCCGATCTTCTCTGCGGCCATCCGATCCCTCAGACACGGCATCCTGGATATGGATGTCATGTACTCGCTTGGCATAGGGACCGCATATTTTTCAAGTGTCCTCTCGACCTTTGGGATATTCCTCTCAGCAGACTTCAACTTCTATGAAACAGCAATCATGCTCACTGCGTTCCTCACCCTTGGCCGTTACCTTGAGGCAAGGGCGAAAGGAAAGACAGGTGAGGCGATCCGCTCCCTGATGAACCTCCAGCCAAAGACGGCAACCGTGATCAGGGATGGTGTCGGAACGATTGTGCCGGTTGAGGAGATCGTCCCTTATGATCTCGTCCTCGTCCGCCCCGGAGAAGCCATTCCTGTGGATGGAGTGGTTGTTGAAGGAGAGAGCCATGTGGATGAATCGCTTGTGACTGGTGAGCCGCACCCGGTCTACAAAGGAAAGGATGCCAACGTCATCGGCGGCACGATCCCGACAAACGGAGCGATCACGATCTATGCAACAAAGGTTGGAAAGGATACCGTTCTTGCCAGGATCATCAGGATGGTCGGGGAGGCACAGGGGAGCAAGCCCTCGGTTCAGAGAGTTGCAGATACGGTGGTATCCTACTTCATCCCGGCTGTGCTGATCATCGCGTTCTCAGCATTTGCCTTCTGGTACTTCATCGCCGGCTCTCCGCTCCTCTTTGCCGTCACCGCCCTCATCTCGGTGCTGGTCGTCGCCTGCCCCTGTGCCCTCGGGCTTGCCACCCCGACCGCCATCACCGTTGGAATCGGACGGGGTGCAGAACTTGGTATCCTGATTCGAAACGGTGAGGTGCTCGAACAGTCCGGCACCATCACCACCGTTGCCATTGACAAAACAGGCACCCTCACCGAAGGCCGCCCTGAAGTAACAGATATCACACCCTACCGTCGCACCGAAGAAGAGCTTATATCGTATGCAGCATCTGTGGAGCGATTATCGCTCCATCCTCTTGCAGAGGCGATTGTCAGGAAAGCTGAAGAGGCTGATGCACCGCTCCATGAAGTGGCCGGCTTTGAGTCATTCAGCGGAAAGGGGGTCTTTGGATATATTCAGGATCTCCCGGTTCTCATCGGAAACCGCTCCCTGCTTGAGGAACACTCCATTCAGATCCCAAAGAATGCACTTGGATCGATCGTCAGGTTTGAGAGTGAGGGGAAAACCGTCCCCCTCATTGCAGTGGACAGAACCTATGCAGGATGTATTGCCATTACTGATCCGATCAAGGCCACCTCGCATGATGCAGTGAAGGTGTTTGAGGAGATGGGGCTCTCTGTCGTGATGATCACCGGCGATAACGAACACACTGCACAGGTGATCGGAGAGGAGATCGGAATCTCCCGTATCCTTGCTGGCGTTCTCCCCTGGGATAAAGCAGAGGAAGTCTCCCGGCTCCAGGAGCGTGGAGAGAAGGTCGCATTTATCGGGGATGGCATCAACGATGCCCCGGCGCTTGCACAGGCGGATGTCGGGATCGCCATCTCCGGTGGAACCGATGTCGCAGTCGAGAGCGGGGGCATTGTCCTGATGCAGAGCAATCCCCTTGATGCCGCTGCAGCAATCCAGCTCGCCCGAAAGGTTATGGGCAGAATCCGGATGAATCTCTTCTGGGCATTCTTCTATAATATCCTCCTCATCCCGGTTGCAGCAGGGCTTCTCACCCCCTTCTTTGGGATCACCTTCCGCCCCGAATATGCAGGACTTGCGATGGCACTCTCATCTGTGACTATCGTCTCGCTCTCGCTCCTCCTGAGGGGATATAACCCCCCGGCAAAGAAGCGGGAAGATCCACCGGCAGATGCCGGATAACCTCCTTTTTTTGTATCCGGGGCAATAGTCTTCTCTTCAGGGGATATCCGTTGAATCGAGGCAAAAATCCATATTCAACGTCTTTTTAACCAATTCGCGTATGTATCGAGTTATAGGTTTATGAGGTCTCAGAACAGATAGTATACAGAAACAACTGTTCCCCTCTTTTCCGGGGGCGTGAGGTACCGGACGATACCGGCCGAGCTGAGCACGTAGAATATAATCTATCAAATTTGTCCGGACTGATAAGAATGGGATACCGTACTCACGCACGCCACACCACCTGCCCTGGGTGTAATGAAGAGATCTATATGGAAGAGCTGGTGAAAGGACAGTGCCCGCTCTGCGGCTCACCGGTTGAAGAGCTTGAGGCTCATGATGAGTCGCTTGATTATGATGACGGATTCGAACGGTCCGAACTATCCTGGCTCGTCCTCCAGTACTTCCTCTTTAAGAAGTTCGAGGATCTCGGAGCAAACCCCCTCCAGGTCTTCCGGCTGTTATCCACTGTTGAAGAGAACGGAGAGGTTGTTGCCACAAAGAAGGAGAAAGAAGAGCTTCCCTATGAACTGGATGCGGAGCTCTCACGTCTGGAGCGGCTGCTCCCGAAGCGATGCAGCTCATGCCGGAAGATCTTCGTCCGGCGTGCAACAAAGAAGGTCTCAGGCGACCTCCTTCTTGGAGGTGTAAAGGTTACCTACCTGTGCGGGAAATGCCAGGGGTAAGAGCGTAAACTCCCCCCAAACTGCTATTTTTCAAAGAAGAATGTGGGTCTGCACCCGCAGAAATAATTAATACGACCGCCCGATAAGGGCAGCCTTACCCACTTTTCCGCAGACTACGCAGGTGCTCCCGCTCACCTTGGCGGCATGAGGTCCACGGAGTTCCGTTCCGAGGAGCGAGGCGTCGGTCTCAGCCTCGATCTGGTCGGCACATTCCCGCTCACCGCACCATGATCCAACGGCAACCCCGGACTCGACCGCAGATCGGATATCCGGGATGGTTCTGCAGATCGTAATCTTTCCTTCCATTGCTGCCTCTGCACGGCCTGCAATCATCGTCTGGATCTGATCCAGCAGTGCCGGGACCTCTCCGGCTGATCCGATCTGCTGTTTCTGCTTGAACCGGTCAACGGCGACAATGGTCCCGGAATCGATATCTCTTGGCCCTATCTCAAGCCGGAGCGGCACCCCATGCAGCTCCCAGTGATAGTACTTCGCACCGGGACGCATATCGCGGAGATCGAGTTCCACCCGGATGCCGAGTGCCTTCAGCTCGCCCTGGAGTGATTCTGCTGCCGCAAGCACCTCGTCTTTCCGCTTTCCGATGATGATCGGGATGATGACCACCTGCACCGGGGCAACCGAGGGTGGGAGCACAAGACCGGTATCGTCGCCATGCACCGAGATAACCGAGGCGATGCACCGCTCCGATATGCCATAACAGGTCTGGTATGCGAGCTGTTGTTCCCCTTCCAGATCCTCGTAGGTGATATCGAAGGTCTTTGAGAAATGTGTCCCGAGATGGTGGGCGGTTCCGATCTGGAGGGTCTTGCCATCAGGCATGATCGTATCGACAGCGATCGTATAATCCGCACCAGGGAACTTATCCCAGTCAGGACGCTTCGAGATGAGGATCGGAACTCCAAGGGATTCATAGAACTGCGAGTAGAGCCTGATCGCCTCTTCAACCTGTTCAGAAGCTTCTTCCCAGGTACAGTGGACGGTATGGGCCTCCTTGAAGGAGGTGATCTCCCTGAGCCTGATCAGCGGCCGGGTATGTTTCGTCTCATACCGGAAGGTATTCACGATCTGGTAGATTTTTAAGGGGAGATCGGCATGGGATCTCACCCAGAGGGCATACATCGGATAGATTGCAGTCTCACTTGTGGGCCTGAGTGCAAGCTTCACGTCGAGCTCAGAGAGGCCCCCGTGTGTTACCCAGTAGACCTCCTCCTCAAAGCCCTTGATATGCTCGGCTTCTTTCATGAACTCATGATCGGGGATGAGGAGCGGGAAGATCGTCTCCTGATGATCGACATCAAGGAGCGAGCGGAGTATGGCGTACGTATTCTTCCGGATCGAGAACCCAAAGGGGTACCAGACATACAGCCCCTTCACGGGATACCGGACATCCATGATCTCGGCGCGCCTGAGAATCTCATTATACCATGCACTAAAATCGGAAATCGGGGGGAGTGCATCCGTCTTATCTTCCATAGTATGCCACCTAAACGACCAGTACTATGATACCCGGTGTTATAAATGCCTCCGTAATTGCAGCAAGAACAAGGAGGGGGAGGACGGTCTTTGTAAAAACCACCGTATATCGCCGGGCATCTGATGCGGCATCACCATCTTCGTACAGTTCCCGCCTGATCGACCCTGCCAGCATCAGCCCGAGGGCACCGGCGATGAAGAGGGCGGGAAGTTCGAATATGCCATGAGGGAGGAGGGCGGCGACGACAAAAAGACCTCCCTGAAGTTCGTTTGCCAACTGGGCGACTGCCCCCACGATGATCCCGTTTGTCGCCAGCACAAAGATCGTCAGGATACCAAAGGTAACTCCTCCGAGGAAGAGGATGATGCATGCCTGCAGATTATTCACAAAGAGTATCGCAGCCAGCATGAACGGCCCCTGCTCCATAAGCCCCTCAAGATCCAGCGTCTCAGCGAGTATCTGCATGAAGCTCTCACCGATTGCCGGATCCTGCATGACGAGCACGGCACCAGCACCTGCTGAAAAAACGAAGATGAGGGTGGCAAAGAGGATATTCTTCAGGATATTGTCAGACATGGAGCACCATCCTCATCATGCCCCGGATGCCTGGTGCCATCCCGACGACGATCATCGCAAGCAGGAGGAGATACCATAGGCCGGAATCCCCGTTCTCCCGGCGATACATCTCCAGGATATAGATCCCCGGAATCAGGACGGCCAGTTTCAATGGATACATGGCAAACGCGGTGCCTGTCCAGTCGATGAGCGCTCCGCCGACCACATGCTGCTCCACGTACCGTACCGGGTGGATATCGATCCCGTAGCTCGTGGCACTGGCATCAAGCAGGTGACCGAAGATCAGGAGGGTATAGAGCGGATTTTGCATATACTCCCACCTGAACAGGTACCGAAGCCCTGCATAGGTAATTCCTGTTGTGATGACGGCCATCAGGAGGATGATCACAAGGACAACGATGTCAAAGCTCGTCTGCGTCATCCCCCACCACGCGAGGGTGAAGAATGCCAGCACCGAATAGAGAGTTCCGAGGAGCCAGTATGGCCGGATGAACGTCTCCACAATACCCGCTGTCTCAAGCCACCGTGCGATGAAGAGCGAGATGACGGTGATGAAGAAGATTGTAAAGAAGATCAGCGGCGTGATCAGGAGGAACCGGTAATCGCTCTGTATCATCCCGGTATCCTCGATCACCCTGAGGAACCCGCCGAGGACGACATAGGGGATCGTGGCAAGAACAAACACGCCATCAATCGCAATCTGCTTCCTTGAGAGCCACCGATAGACGAGATAGACTGAAATGATCAGGATCAGGGCATAGGTGAGGGTATCGACTAATGTGTATGCCCCTCCATACCGGATGGGATCAATGTAATATTTGTATATGAAGTCACTAATCATGAAATGATCTCGATGGGCTCAGAATATTTCAAGATACTCAAAAATAAAGTTTTTGATAAGTCAAAATGGATGCAGCTCCCCCGTGATGTGGTCATCGGGCATGATGCCCTCGACCAGATCCCGAGGGTCCTTGAGGAGCTTGCTCTTGGGCAATCGGTCCTCCTCCTCTCAGGTCCAAGGACGAATGGGGTGGTCGGGAGCCGGGTGGCTTCCCTTCTTGAGGGTCAGTTCGATCTCACCCGGCATGTCACTGATGCAATCACTCCTGAGACGATCCGGTCTGTTGAAGAGGCGGGATCAGCAGCCGATATCATCGTGGCGGTTGGTGGCGGGCGGGTGATTGATACTGCAAAGATCGCCTCATTCAACCTGGATTGCCAGTTCGTCAGTGTCCCGACTGCTGCATCTCATGATGGGATCGCCTCATCCCGCGCATCGGTTCCGACAGAAGAAGGAAGTTCGTCACTTGATGCCCATCCCCCGGTTGCAATCGTTGCAGATACCGGGATCATCGCTGCTGCACCCCACCGCCTCCTCGCATCCGGGTGTGCGGATATCATCTCAAACTACACCGCAATACTCGACTGGGAGCTCGCACACCGGCTCCGTGGCGAAGTAATATCCGAGTATGCGATCGCCCTCTCCCGGATGACCGCCGAGATCCTGGTGAAAGATGCCCATCTTATCAGGCCAAACTCTGAAGAAAGTGCCTGGATCGTGACAAAAGCCCTCGTATCCTCGGGAGTTGCCATGAGTATCGCCGGATCGTCGAGGCCTGCCAGCGGAGGGGAGCATAAGTTCGGGCATGCAGTCGAGCGGCTGGCGCCGGGGAAGGTACTGCACGGCGAAGCATGCGGGATTGGAACGATCATCTCGATGTACCTGCATGGAGGTGACTGGCGTGGGATACGCGATTCCCTCAGAACGATAGGTGCACCGACAACTCCGGCCGAGGTCGGCCTCCCCGATCATATTGCAGCTGAAGCAATCGTGAAGGCAAAAGAGATACGGCCTGAACGCTTTACTATTTTTGATATGGGTATCACACAGGAATCAGCAGACGATCTGATCCGAATGCTGTACCGGGAGTGAGATATATGACTGAGGCAAAGAACCGGGTTACATTAATTGGAAAAAAACTTGCCCGTGACGGGACAGAATTTGTTTATGTCGGGGTAGTGGATGCATGCAACGGATGCAAGGTGAAGAAGGCCTGTCACAACCTCATCGAGGGGAGAAAATACCGGGTGGTCGATGTCAGGCCGACAACCCACTCATGCCAGGTCTTTGCAGACGGCGCCTGCGTTGTTGAGGTGGAGGAGGCGCCGGTGGTTGCGCTCATCGCCGGTGAGATGGCGATCACAAATTCAAGGTTTATCTATGAGTATACCTGCAACCGTGAGGAATGCAGGAGCTATGATCTCTGCCATCCGGATGGAGTCAATGAAAAGGAAAAATATACGATCACCCAGGTTCTCGGGAGTGCTCCCGACGAATGCCTCAGGGGCCGGAAGAACCTGAAACTTGTTGAGATACTCCCTCTCTGATCCTCTTTTTTTAATTATCACACTGCAATTGACGATCACTTCTCGCCCGCTGACCAGACCGCCTCCTCAAGCTCAAGGAGTGCAGGCCCGCCTTCAAGATCCGTGATCCATTCCCGTGGAATCCCTCCGGCTCCGTGGAGTGCGCCCCCGAGAGCGCCGCAGATGGCGGCTGTTGTATCGGTATCACCACCATGAGAGATGGCAGCCTGTATCATCCCGGCAAAAGTCTCTTCTTCCATGAAACAGGTGATGGCAACATGCGCCGCTTCGAGGGCATCCAGGGAAGGTATCAGCGGTGCGGCTGAAAGGAGTGCAATCCTGTTCCTCACCTCTATGTTTTCACAGAATTTGAGTGCCGAGAAGAACGCCTCCTCCTTTGAGCCGCCACGGCAGAGGATCGAGATCATCTGGTTGACAATGCCGGATGTTGCACCCGCCACCGGGTGGGGATGGGTGGTGGCAGCGGCATATCCGCTTATGATGCGGGCATTTCCGGGGCGGTAGAAGATCCCAATGGGCGCTCCCCGCATCACCGCCCCGTTTGTCCTCCCGCTGCCGGAAAGCCCGGATGCCGCACGCTCCGGTGATGCACCTCCTTTCACCCGTTCCAGAACCTCCCGGCTTGTAGGTCCGAAGAACTCGGGATGGAGATCATAGATCCGGATCAGTCGGCTCAAAAAATCAATTGCTGAAAACTGATGGCAGGTTATCAGGGTCTCTGCCAGCGCTATCATCTGGAGGGTGTCATCGGTATACTCTCCTCTCCGGGTTAAGAAAGGCCCTCCTCCTGTCATCCGCTTGGGTATTTGATGGATTTTTGGGCTTCCTTCGAAGGGCGCACCCATTGCATCCCCTATTGCCGAGCCAATCAGCGATCCTGGTATGCGCGTGAATTGGAATATAAAGATCACCAATAAATTATATTTGGCTACTCATTAGAGTCTCATCTGAAAAAGGTGATAGGTTGCAGAAAGAAGAACTCATTCATTTACACATGCTCATGGTAACCGTAAAGAAATATTATGAGACCATGACTGGCGACGCAGTATCGACTCACAAGTACGACTCTCTTCTTATCTCCCCCGTTCATATCCACAAAAATAAAAACTCACATAAAGAAGCGCTTCTGACGCTTGCAGAAGAGATTGTCGAGCGGATCCATGATCATCCCGGTTCCATCCAGCCTGAATATCATGCAAAAACCGCCACTCCTGTTCTGATAAAAAACTGATCCTATCATGGATGATTATACCGCTTTCCGGGAGATCATCTCCCGGCTTTCTTCTTCAGATACTCCTGATGATATCCAGAGGATCAAGCTCTCTGTCTGCCGGGAATTCCGGCTATCTGCATTTCCAAAGAACTCTGCCATCCTCCTTGCAGCAGAGCCGCATGAACGCGAACATCTCCGGCGTATCCTTCAGGTGAAGCCAACCCGGACCCTCTCCGGGGTTGCTCCCGTTGCGGTGATGACCTCCCCACACCCCTGCCCGCACGGGATCTGCCTCCCATGCCCCGGAGGGCCTGACCATCTCTTCCAGTCTCCCCAGAGCTATACGGGGGAAGAGCCTGCCGCACTCCGGGGGAGAGAACACGGCTATGATCCTTATGAACAGGTGCATGCCCGCCTCTCCCAGTTCCGGCTCCTCGGACACCATGTCGACAAGGCGGAACTGATCGTGATGGGGGGGACGATCACCGCCCGCGATCCGGCATACCAGGAGCATGTTGTCACCCGATGCCTGATGGCGATGAATGACTTTCCGGATCGATCATCTACTGAGGCTGGCTTTGAAGAAGCTGCACTCGCAAATGAGTCTGCGGCAGTCCGGTGCATTGCGATCACCTTCGAGACCCGGCCTGACTGGTGCAGGCGCGAGCATATTGAACGGATGCTCTCTCTTGGGGTCACCAAGGTTGAGATCGGTGTCCAGCATGTCCTCAATGAGATCCTGGAGTATAACCGGCGTGGGCATGGTGTCGAAGCATCTATCGAAGCCAACCGCCTCCTCCGCGACGCAGGGTTGAAAGTCGGGTTCCATGTGATGCCGAACCTCCCCGGAAGCGATATCGAAAAGGATCGTGAACTCTTTCGGAGCCTCTATTCGAATCCGGATCTCCGGCCGGACTTCCTGAAGATATATCCGACTCTGGTCACCCCCGGATCCGAGATTGAGGAGCTCTACCATCGTGGTGAATACCGGCCATATGACGAAGAAGAGCTGATCGCACTGGTGGCATATGGAAAAGAGCAGCTCCCCGAATATACGAGGCTCCAGCGTATCCAGCGTGACATCCCGGCGAAGCTGATTGTTGCAGGATCGCGACATGGAAACTTCCGGCAGCTCGCACAGAAGCATCTTGAAGCTGAGGGAAAGCGGTGCCAATGCATCAGGTGCCGGGAGATCGGTCGGAGCCCGAACAGGGAAGAGGGTGAGATCCGGACGATTGAGTATGACTGCTGCGGCGGCGTTGAGTTCTTTATCCAGGCAGAGGCAGGAGACTCTCTCATCGGTTTCATCCGCCTCCGGTTCCCGGGAGAGGTCTTCTCACCCGAATGCGAGGGTGCTGCCCTCATCCGTGAACTCCACGTATACGGGAGTATCGTTCCACTCTCATGGGATCCGACTGGCGGTGAGCGGCAGCACAGCTCCTATGGAAAACGTCTTCTCGAAGAGGCGGAGGAGACGGCACGGCGTGGAGGGTTTTCCTCTGTTTGTGTAATGAGCGGTATTGGTGTCCGCCCCTATTACCGTAAACAGGGCTATCTACGGGAAGGTCCATATATGATTAAGAAGCTGTCATGAAACCTGCAACTGTTGAATTTCTCAGAAACCGGTTCTCTGACTATTATTCCGGTACCTTGAAGATGACCGCTCCCCTGCGGGTACCGGAGGCGCTAGACTCCCGGGAGTGGGGTTTCATGTTCTTTGGCACCAGAACTACTCCCGGTATGCGGCGCCACCTCTCGTTTCCATTAAAAGATGAGCTCTTCTCGTACCTCAGGTCGATGACGCCGGCCCATGTCTATTACTCGACAGCGTATTATGAACATCCGGCAGCCCCGACGATGGATGAGAAGGGATGGAGCGGTGCGGATCTCATCTTCGATCTCGATGCCGACCATATTATGCGCGGACCCTATGACCAGATGCTTGCACGGGTGAAAGAGGAGCTCTTCAAGCTGATCGGCATGCTTACCGACGAGTGCGGGATCGATCCCGCAAAGGAACTCTCTCTCGTCTTCTCCGGGGGAAGGGGCTACCACATTCACCTCCAAACGCTTGAGATGCGTTCGTGGAAGAGTGGTGAGCGGCGCGAACTCGCAAACTATGTCTGTGGGACCGGTATCTCCCTCACCACGCATCTCTCCGATCAAAAACGCCCCGATCGCGGGTGGCGTCTCCGCCTGAAGGAAGCCCTCAAGGCAACCTGTGAGCAGATCCGCACCCTTCCGCCTGAGGAACAGATCAAAGTTCTCTCATCGGTGAGGGGTGTCTCGGAGGCGGGTGCCACTGATTTCATAAAACGGCTTGACCGGCTGATCAGATCGATGGAAGGGAATGATTACCTGGCCTGCATCCATGATCGCGTGATCCTGGCGATGTCCGACGATCCAGACAGTCTTCTTTCACAGCAGATCCGGAATCGGGCCGCTCTTGCCGATGAGCCGGTGACAACCGATATCAAGCGGCTGATCCGCCACCCATCCTCTCTTCATGGAGGAAGCGGTTTCCTTGTCACGCCGCTTGATATCCGTGATCTCGAGGGCTTCGATCCCCTCATCGATGCGGTCGTCTTCTCGGAGCGTCCGGTCAGAATTGATTCGTCATTTGAGACGACGATGCCGATCCTAGGGAACACCTACACGCTCACAAAAGGGATCAACACCGTCCCCGAAGCACTTGCAGTCTTCCTCTGCGCACGGGGAATTGCGGAGCTTGAAGGAGGGTCTTTATGACCATCTCCTTTGACCGTGTCAGGTCGATCCTCTTTGATGAGCGGGCAAGCGGCACGCTGACGGATATCCCCCAGGATCTCTACACAAAGGTTCACGAAGAGATTGAACTGATGTACAAGGAGCTCTATGAATCCGGTGATCCCCTCTCCGAGCGTTCACAGGATATGATCCGCCAGGTTGAGAGCTACAAGTCCTATATCCAGGAGATCTTTTCGATCAGAACCGGCAGGATCATTGAACTGGCCCTCGCCAAAGGGAATGGCGATACGATCGATCGTGAGATCAAGCGGCTTATGATCGCAGAGGAGCAGGCGCTCTTTGAGACTGTTTCAAAGGCGGTACAGCATGCACGGGCGGAGTTGATCGATCGCCGTTCCAGAAAACCCACCATTATCCCGGAGACCGAGATCGAAGAGCCGGTGGATGAGGCGGAAGAAGAGGGCGCCCCGCGTGGTCTCAGCCTTGTTCGGCTTATTGCCCCTATTGAGCCTTTTATGGGGATTGATGGCAGAACCTACGCACTAGCGAACGAGGATGTTGTCTGCCTTCCCTCTCCCAATGCAACGGTTCTCTGTGACCGCAACATAGCCTTAAATATAAGAATTCGCAAATAAATATGGTATTCGGGTTCCTGAAACAGAGGTATTTTTCATGAAAAGACCAGCAAAATTCAACACATATTGTCCGTTCTGCCGGACACACACGGAACATGAGATCGAGAAAGTGAAGAAGGGCAAAACAACCGGTCTTCACTGGATCGACCGCGAGAAGGCACGGAGATCCCGTGTTGGAAATATGGGTAAGTTCAGCAAGGTTCCGGGTGGCGATAAACCAACAAAGAAGATCAACGTCCGATACCGCTGCAAAACCTGTAAGAAAGCCCATCTCAGAAAAGGGTACAGAATTGCAAAATTCGAACTGACGGAGTGAGTATACAATGGTCGAGTTAAACAGGGAAAACAGAAGCAGTTTTGTCAAAGTGAAGTGTCCTGACTGTGAAAACGAACAGGTCATCTTTGAGAAAGCAAGCACCGTCGTCGACTGTATCGTCTGCGGAACAGTACTGGCAGAGACTACCGGCGGCAAAGCACTGATAAAGGCTGAGATCGTATCACAGTTTGAGTGATTATCTGATGAGCGAGAGGTACTGGCCCGAAGATGGAGAACTGGTCGTCTGCACCGTCGTTGATGTAAAGGACTTTGCAGCGTTTGTTACCCTGGATGAATACGAAGGGCGCCAGGGTCTCATCCCGATCTCCGAGATCGCGCGTGGGTGGATCAAATATATTCGCGACTTTATTCGTGAAGGGCAGAAGGTCGTATGCAAAGTCCTTCATGTCGACACCTCACGCGGGCATATTGACCTCTCCTTAAAGGATGTCAACGATCACCAGCGTCGTGAAAAGATTCAGGAATGGAAGAACGAACAGAAAGCCCACAAATGGATAGGGTTTGCGGCCGAGGTTGCAGCTATCGATCCCGCCAGGATTATTGATGCGGTCCGTTCGGAATATACTCTGATCTACCCGTTCTTTGAAGATCTTGTCATAACCGGTGAAGAGATACTTACCCGCTTCGATTTCTCAGAAGCTGTCAATAAGGCGCTGATGGTCGTCGCCACAGACAATGTCAAGGTTCAGAAGGTGATGATCTCCGGGATTATGGATATGATGTCCGATAAGCCCGATGGTGTCAATGTGATCAGACGCGCCCTCCGGAGTGCCGAGGCGAAGATCCCCGGTGTCGAGGTTGAGATCACCTATCTTGGAGCCCCCCAATACCAGATCAAGGTCACCGCACCTGACTATAAGACCGCTGAGAAGGCAATTGAGAAGGTAGCGGCAAAT
>WPCG01003212.1_pt1 | contig 25137 bp, 24 predicted proteins | sample 5403311 | NCBI WGS metagenome assembly WPCG01 (sample SAMN12869467, study PRJNA574797) | sludge metagenome | isolation source: wastewater treatment of Control | place: China:Beijing | collected 2019-05-17 | reverse complement strand
CGTGCCAGTACACCAACAGCAGCGGCCGAACTTAGTGTGCCCGATCAAAACGAATTACGCCAAGACATTGTGAATTTAGAATATCGGTTACATAACACGATGAACATCCGCTATGAAACACTTGGCACACAACTTGAACATTTAATTTCGCGTCCCGTCTTAGTAAACTTTAATGCGATTATTAATAATATTAATGACATGCTTGTTACGCTGCAAACAAAGCTGCAGGCAACAAGTAGTGCGCTCTTAAGTAATGCCGTACTCGTTAATCAGCAACTTAGTGAACGCTTAAAGCATGCGATGAATACGTATTACACGAAACAAAGTGAAGAAGTAACGTATATGCGCGCGACCTTAAGTTCATTAAATCCCGCAAATATTTTAAAACGTGGTTATGCCTTTATCAGTCGTAACGAAGAAATAATTACGGCCAAGAGCAGTTTACAACCTGATGATTTAATTAATATAACATTTAACGATGGCGAGGTCCGTGCCGTTGTGAAAGGAGATCATGATGAGTGAAGTGCAAACATTTGAAGCAAAACTTACACGTCTTAGTGCGATTGTCAGCGAACTCGAAAGTGGAAAACTTAGCTTAGATGCGAGTTTAAAGTTATTTGAAGAGGGCAATAAGCTGAGTAAAGAGCTTGCCACTGAGCTTAATAACGCCAAAGTTAAAATTGACGAATTAGTGAGCAAATAAGCGCCCTTTTTCGTCTTTAGTAACTTATTAGGAATAAATTAGTAGTTTTTTATAAAGAGATTGCTGTGACAAAGACCAGCTTTTTGCACTATTTATAAGTAGGAGGGGAAAATGACAAAACAGCGCTCTTTTTATTATGTAAACCAAATTGTCTAGTATAATGAACTTATGAGTAAAATAATCTTACACATCGATTTAAATGCCTTCTTCGCATCATGCGAGATCCTGCGTGACCCAAGTTTAAAGGGTAAACCGCTCATTGTGGGCGGTGGTGGGCGCCGCGGTATTGTGAGTACGGCAAGCTATGAAGCGCGGAAATACGGCGTCCATGCGGCGATGCCAACATATATGGCACTCCGTTTAGTGCCCGATTTAATTATGAAAGAAGTTGATTTTAAACTGTACCGCCATTATTCATCACTTTTCTTTAATTATGTTAAGGAACATTTTAGCCCAATAGTGGAAGTCACAAGTATCGATGAATGCTATGTCGATGCCACCGAAGTATTGAAAAACGTTGAAAATCCGATCCAAACAGTACGAAATCTCCAACTCACGCTAAAAAAAGAGTTAGGACTTGAATGCTCAATTGGTGTCGCGCCAACGAAATTTTTAGCAAAAATGGCAAGTAACGCAAAAAAACCACTTGGTTTAACTGTTTATAGACGGCGTGAACTTCATAAAGTATTATGGCCCTTACCAATAAGTGAAATGTATGGGGTCGGGAAAAAGACTGCCCCACGCCTGATTGCCTTAAATATTAAAACAATTGGTGACTTAGCAAATACAACTGACGAAAACGTTAAAGCTTTACTTGGAAAAAGCTATTATACGCTACAAGAATGGGCTAACGGCTACGGGAGTGACGAAGTACTTGTTGAGGAAGAAGATCCAAAAAGCATTGGTAATTCCTCCACATTTCTCTTCGATACCGAAGATTATGATGAAATAAGCGCATTATTTAAAGAATTAGCGGCCTCGGTCAGTTCCCGAGCAGAACGCGAAAGTAAAGTTGGCCAAACAATCCAAATTGTTATCCGTTATTATAATTTTGAAACAGTTAATCGCAGTGTTACCTTAAGTAAACCAACAAATAATAATTTAAAAATTTTCTATGAAGCGATGAAACTTTTTGATAAAAACTATAAAGATGAACCAATTCGCCTTTTAGGCGTGACATTACAAAACTTAAGTGACGAGGGGAGTTTACGTGAACAATTATCATTATTCGATGATTTTACGGTAAAAACAAAAAGTGAAGTAATCATCGATTTACTGAACGAAGAATACGAAAAACCGACTTTTATTAAAGCAAGTGCGGTGAAAAAGGATGAATAATGCACATTGATGAAGCAGTGCGCCTTTATGAAAACTATCTCTATATCGAAAAAGGGTTAGCAAAAACAACAATTAGTGCCTATCTTGACGATATCGGTGCTTTTCATACGACCTTTGCCTTTAATACAACTAGCGATATAAGTGCAATGCACATCCGCGACTTTATTAATTTAGAAAGCCAAAAAGGTTTAAGTAGTGCGACAATCGTCCGTCGCTTATCAAGTATTTATAATTATTTATTATTTTTAAAAGATGAAGGACTTTACACTGACGAATTAAAACGCATCCATCGCCCAAAAGTTAGTAAACCACTACCAACGTATTTAACGAACGGTGAAGTTGAAGCACTACTTGAGGCCCCGCGCACAAATTCACACCGTGGACTACGGGACCGGGCGATGCTTGAAGTAATGTATGCTAGTGGACTCCGCGTTAGTGAACTATTACATTTAAAGCGTGACGAAGTAAATTTTAATCGTGGCATCATTAAAATTCGCGGTAAAGGTGATAAAGAACGCATCGTGCCAATTGGTGAATTTGCGCTTCAAACACTCATTGATTATATTAATGATGTCCGTTTTCATTATGAAACAAGTGATAAACGTACGCTTTTTATTAATAATAAAGGCGAACCACTCTCGCGCCAATACTTTTTTAAGATGATTAAAGCGTATGCAGCAGAAGTCGGCATTACAAAAAACATTTCCCCGCATACATTGCGCCACGCCTTTGCGACGCATTTACTTGAAAATGGCGCAGAATTGCGTGCCGTGCAAGCAATGCTTGGTCATACAAATATTGCTACGACACAAATATATTTAAACATTTCGCAAAACCGAATTATAAGTGCCTACGATCAAATTATGAATAAAGCGAAATAATCGCATCTTTTAGCATGCTTACTAGCGTTTTTTGGTATAATTAATGTATAAGAGAGGACTCTAAATTATGGAAATTAAGAAATTTAAACGCATCTTTTTAGTAGTGATGGATAGTGTCGGCATTGGCTCTAGTCCTGATGCGCACTTATTTGGCGATGAAGGCAGTCATACCCTGCGCCACGCTGCTCAAAGCAAGCCCGAAGGATTAGTTGTCCCCAACCTTGAAAAATATGGTTTAGGGACGCTTAGTGACATTCCAGGCATTAAAAAAGTTACAAATCACCCCGAGTCGTACGTATTTAAGCTCATTGAAGCAAGTAACGGGAAAGATACGATGACCGGTCACTGGGAAATGGTTGGCGTGCATACAAAGAAACCATTTAAAACATTTACAGATACCGGCTTCCCCCAAGCATTAATGGATGAACTTAGTGAAAAGACGGGATATAAGCTGATTGGCAACTATTCGGCAAGTGGTACCGAAATCTTAAAAGAACTCGGTGAAGAACAAATGCGCGATAATAGCCTCATTGTTTATACGTCTGCCGACAGTGTATTACAAATTGCTGCACACGAAGAAGTAACTGGCCTTGATGAGTTATATCGAGCATGTGAAATTGCCCGTGAAATATGTATGCGTCCCGAATACTTACTCGGCCGTATTATTGCGCGTCCCTACATTGGTAAAGATAAAAACTCGTTTAAACGGACCGCAAATCGGCATGATTATGCACTTTCACCTAGTGAACCGACCGTTTTAAACATTTTAGATAATAATGGTATTACCGTTAGTGCCATCGGCAAAATTAGTGATATTTTCAATAATTATGGCATTACACGCACTGAAAAGACCGTTAGTAACGAGGACGGTATGGATAAAACCATTGCGCAAGCACGCGCAAACGAATTTACGGGCCTCATCTTTACGAATCTTGTCGAGTTTGATAGTGAATATGGTCACCGCCGGAATCCGCTTGGCTACGCGGAAGCAATTGAACGGTTTGATAAGCGGCTTGGCGAACTAGTTGACGCAGTTAATGATGACGATTTAATTCTTGTGACGGCTGATCACGGTAACGATCCAACGTGGCACGGCACCGACCATACCCGGGAAATGGTGCCAATGGTTGCAATTTCGAAAGCGTTCAAACATGGCCGCCGCCTGGAAAAACGGCAAAGCTTTGGTGATATCGGGGCGACAATTCTTGCTAATTATAGCCTGCGCCCAACCGCAACGCTCATTGGGGAACCAATTACAGAACTACTCGAAGACTAAAAATATCGAAAAAATCATGAAAAGGACACAAAAATGTGTCCTTTTTAATTTTGTGCATTTTTATGTGATAAACCGTGAAATATTATTGTAACTATTATTATTACTAGAAAGCGAGGTCCTTTTATGACCCCACACAATCGTTTTATGCGCATAAGCGAAAATAACCTGTATGAACCAGATACACGGGTTAAACGGCAGTATAGTGCCCTATTTGACTGGTTTAAGCGCAACTTGGAATATGAACTATTCCTTTTAGAACATCGCCTCCAATACAAAATTGAACAAGGCGAAGTGTACGAAATCGACTTTGGTCGCAATATTGGTAGTGAACTAAATGAGCGGCACTATGCGGTTGTCTTACACCATAGCGACGTTGATGCACAAAATATCGTCGTTATCCCCTTAACAACGAAGCAACATTATAGTTATGGCGAAGCAATTGAAATTGGTTATTTGCCAAATGTCGACACAACGGAGAAAAGTTACGCGAAAATAAGCCAAATTCGTACAGTGGATAAGGCTCGGATTTATTTACGCCCCCTTATTAGTAATAGTAATCGGCGCTGCAGTAAAGAACCTGGGCCCGTTACGAAAGTAAATAGTGAGCAATTTAAACTTATTATTAGTGGAATTAACCGTTTAATTAATAATCGACTCTAAAAGCATTCTTTACGCCCATATTTGGTTAACGAGGTCTGGATAATCGATAAATGGGTTACGGTTGCCTTGATAGCCGTAAATGCGGTTATTACGCGATAATTCAAAGGCATCGACTGGATCTTCAATGTGCCACCGTAATAAGGCGCTTAAACGGCCCATAACGCCAATACCGTCGCCACTAATGTCTTCAATAAGACTTAAATGGTCATAACGGACGGCCATATAGAAGTAAATGCGCGCCGCATCACCACGGTGATCACCCGTATAATTGTGGAAACCGTTTAAATTACTGCCGATATTCGGGAAAAAGGCGCCTGTTGCGTTATTTTCTTCATCGACAAAGCGATTACCGTGTAAGCCATTTGCCCCAGGACACACAACGCGTAAGTTATGTAAGTCCGTTGCGTGGTTACGGGTTGTTTCTTCAGGACGTGCAGCTTCACCCGCTTTTTGCATACGTGAAGCGGGCCAAACGTGTTCGCGTTGCCAACTAGCGCCACTATCCCACCGTGGTAATATGTCGTCACCGTCCCATATTCCATATAAAAAGCCCGGATTATCGACGTTTTCATCGCTATATTGCAGCATCGTTTTCGCGTCACCGTAGCTTGTTTTGGTCATATTAGTAAGTAAAGTACGTAATGAGAGAAGTAATTCATTACCATTTTGACTCATATCAATTGTTGCATAATATGCTTCTTTCGCAATTGGTTGGTAAGTTGGCAGTGGAATTCCTTTTTCACCAGGCACAACTGGCGAAGATTCAATACTATCTTGCGTTACTTCGAGCGAAACATCGTTATTAACATGGAAACTAAGATCTAAATTATAAAAGTAAATAGCGCCCGAAACAGCTTCTAAAGTAAACGAAAGCGTTGTTGTTTCGGTATTTAGGTCATTAAATTCGAATAAAACGAGGTCTTTTGACGAAAAACTATCACTTAACGTTTCATTACCAAACGCTAGTGTAAAGGAACCAGTACCATTTGAAGCGTTAGCAAGATGGAACGAAACCGCATTTAAGCGGACACCCGCTGGTAATGTTGTTGATAATGTCCACGGATTACGTTGTGGGTTGTTTTTGGAACCGATTTGGACACCCATTGTGTGACCACCAAGAAACGAAAAGGCCGAATAAGTCCATTCTAAGCCGTTAATTGATACATTACCACCCGTTGCTTTAAAATCACTTTGATGGAATAAGTGGCCAAAAGTTGCCACATAATACTCTGGATAAATTTCTTCGTCTTCACTACTTGGTGTATCTATACTACTTAAGACTTCGCTATCAAGTTCTGAGGTAATTTCAGAACTAGTTTCTGTCTCTGAAATGATTAGTGAAGTTTCGATGCTTGATGGCTCAAGATCAAGTGAATCCCCACTCGAACTATTTTTACCGCATCCCGTTAGTAATAACGTAAAAACGCCAACTAAAAGCATTGTTTGTTTCTTGCGCATAAGAACCTCCTAATTTCAGTCATTATACCACGCACATGCCTATAGGGGCCGTAAGAAGCGGGAAACGGTCAAAAGAAGCTATATTTTACAAAAACGGCCTTTTTTAATGTGTTAGTATTTTATTAGTAATGAATTAGTAGTAATTAAGTTGTGGATAACTACACACTTGTTTTTATGTCAATAATTAATAAATATCGCAACTTCATTTGTTAAAATCTCATATAATCGTTATTAATATACTATTTAGTTAACATAATATACCTTATTGAAAGTATGTATAAATCACATTTTTAGGGGTTTCGCCACTTCTTTAGCCCGATTATTTGTCTTGTTATTAATACTATTTAGTTTCTTCTAATTCATACCCGTTTCTGCATATATTAAGAAAAAAGGCTTTTCAACCTTTTTATACTTATAATGAATATTTCTATTTCTTATTTTAGATAAGCTTTAAAACATCCTTGTGATAGTGGATTGTCAACATCGAGCCCTTTTGTTTCTAAATAAGCTTTATTCGCGGCAAGGACAGTAAGGAAGCCTTCATCGATATTATTAATCATCGCACTAATTAGATCACTACTATCAAACCCACGTGTTGGTTCAATCTTATCAGCAGCGTAAATTATCTTTGCAAGTTTTGACATCTTCTTATATCCAGTTGCGTGATACTTAATCGCGCGCAATATATCTTTATCTTTAATATCGTATTCTTGCTTTGCTAAATGTTCGCCTATAAATTGGTGATACGTCCACTTTGGTAAAAAGATTAGTTTAGCGTAATACGCTTTCATTAATTCATACGCTTTATGCTCGGGCACTTCTTTCGCAATATCGTGTAGGAAGCCGGTGACAAATGCGCGAAACGGATCAACACCATTACTAACAGCAATTAAACGGCTCAGCTTTGCAACTTCAAAACTATGGAAATACCGTTTATCACTCAGCCGTTTACTAATCCACGCGGCAAAGTAGAGTTTCTTTTGACCAATATATTCTAAAATCGGTGGCGGCACATCAATACTTTCCATAATACGGATCGCACTACTGCTTGTATTACTTAGTTCGCCTTCAATTACTTGCATCTTAAAGCGTTCAATATTATCGCGTTTAAGCTTACTCCCGCGCCGTTTATACACTAAAAGCGTTGCCTTCGCACTTATTTCATCGGGATTCATCCATTTATCAAACACCATTGCTTGATCTTCACCGAGCAATAAAAAGAGTTCATCGCTTGGATAACGGTCTTTTAGAGCGTTAATTGTTAAATATGTATAGTTTGTTTTCCCTTCATTGCGTTCTTCAATGAGCGATAATTCAAAACCGTCGTCCGTTAGTGCTTCTTTAAGCATGTCCGCCCGCACTTTAAACGGGGTTGCAACCTTTTTCCATACCGTGCTTGGCGAAAGGAGAAAAACGACCTTATCGGCGCCGATTGCACGTTTTGCATTACGGGCAATAAGTAAATGCCCGTTATGCAGCGGATCAAAACTACCAGGATATACAATTATTTTCATAACGGCAACTTAATTTTTGGCTCTTTCAAATTACGACGAAACAATACAAATGTGCGCCCTTTCGTTTCAATTAAGTCCGCATCTGTGGCTAGGGCAACTTGTTCCGCTACTTCTTTAACGGGTGTTAATACGGAACGGAGCACACTCACTTTAATGAGTTCGCGTGCTAAAAGCGCTTTATCAAATAGTTCGATATGCGTTGGTCCTAAATCGTTTTTACCAAGTTGATATAAAGCTTTTAGTTGGTTGGCTTGCGCTTTTAAAAAGCGGTGTTGTGTTTTTGTTAACATAATTATATTTTACTTTCGTTATAACTAATGGCAATGCCACGGGGGGCAAAGATACGAATGACGCGGCCGGTCCCTTTAAAACTTACAAAGCCAAGGCCATTCCAGCTTAAGTCATATTTCATATCTTCGTATGTCGTAAATTCAAATGCGTCCAAATCGGTCATTGAATCGACAAGTTTCGAAATTGGTGTCGTTTTTTGGTTCGTAATGAGACTATTAAACGTCTTATCCGCGTTTTTCGTCGTCGTGCGCACTAATTTGACATGCTCAGATAAATAGAACGTAAACGGCGTAAAACTGCCTTTCACGAAGTCAAGCCGGGCGACACCACCAATTAAAATTGATTGTTTAGCAGGTAGTTGGTATGTGCGTGGTTTAATTTCTTTGCGCGGCACAATAATTTTTACCACTTCCTTTTCGGCTTTGCCTAAAAGGGAGTTATTAATAGCAATGCCTGGTGTATCATAAATCGTTGTCCGTTCGCCAATGGGGATTTCTTGGACCGCTAACGTTGTATTCGGATAAATGCTCGTTGTAATATAACGACTAGTTGGATTTTTATAATTACGGAGTAATGTTTTAATTAAACTCGATTTTCCGCTGCTAACACTACCAATAAAGTAGACGTCTTGTTTATCGTCTAATGCTTCAATGATGGCGAGTACTTCGGTAATGTTATAATTTTTTGTACTACTAGCGACAATAATTTCTTTGGGATCGAGGCCTTCATATTTTGCTTTTTTCGCCACATAATCGCGGATCTTCTTTTCATTTGTCTTGCGTGGGAGTAAGTCAAACTTATTAGCGACTAAAATAAGGTCTAAACCGGCAAGCGCATGATTAATATCATGATTAAAGCTTGATTCGAAGTTAAATACGTCGACTACATAAATGACAAGCGCGTTTTTGGCTTTAATATCGTCAATTAGTTGCATAAAATCAACAGAGACGACCGGTTCTTTTAGTTTATCAGCACTATAATGGTGCGTTTTAAAACACCGTTGACATAAAAAGACTTCATCACGCGCCATATGGTGGGGTGGGACATAGCCAACTTCATCTTCATCAGTCGCTTGTAAAATTGCGCCACAGCCGTAACATTTTTTAACTTTGACTAAATTATCTACCATGTTTGTTCCACTCCTTTAATTTGCCGTTTTTTTGTAGTTTCTTACGAATTGGCCGATCAAGTAACCGGTTAAAGCGTGTCGTCCATTGATCACGTTCAACGATTTGTTCGGTCAATATTATTTTAACACCTAAATTGTTCGCGCAAAAGACATCAGTTAATAATTGGTCGCCAATCATCATTACGTCACGAAGCGCAACGCCTTCTTTTTGTAAATAGCGGCGTAATTTTCCAGCAAACGGTTTCCGGACACCTGCTAAATACGGGACACCGAGTGCTTCGGCGTATTCACGCACGCGCTTATCGCGATTATTTGAAACGATATAAACCGCTAAATTAGCGGCTTTCAGTTTATTAATATACTCAATTGTTTCCGCACTTGGTAAGAGTTCATCATAACTTGCAAGTGTATTATCTAAATCAATTAATAATGTCTTGACCCCTTCACTAATAAAAAATGATGGCTCAATCTCGTAGACACTTCTTGCATAATATGTTGGAATAAATTTTTTCATAAGCAGTAACACCTTTATTATAAAATAATAATTAATTTTACCATACATCCGTCCCCTTCTTTAGTCGGTGCTTAATAAGCGCGGTTTTTATAAGGTGGCTAATTAATATATGTTACAATAACGTCATGGAAACAGTCGGCGCTAAAAAGTATCAAAATTTAATCTTACTCATGGTATCAATGATTGGTGGGTTTTTTATTCCGCTTGCCGGCATTGGGATTAACGTCTTCTTACTTGTGAGTGGCAATCGCGCAAATGTACCGCTTACGCAAGAAGAAAAGACGATGAGTATCATCGCCTTAACGGTTTTAACTATTTTTTATATTGTTTCACTCCTTTACAATATGCAGTTTGGGATGCCAGACGCGACACCAAGTGAAACATTAATCCGCTTAATCTTCATCTAATAAATCAAAAATTGACATTTGTTCATAATTATCTTCCACGGGATCAACTTTGACGGTCTCGACTTTAACGACGGGGGCAAATGCTTTCGTCGTTTCGTCAATTGTCACAATTTTCTCACTAAACATACCACTAATTTCTTCATGATCGGCGAGCTCATTAATATTCCGTTTTGCGTATTTATCAATTGGTGTTGGCGCTAAATCGGTAATTAAGAGTGGTAATATGACGTTTTGGTTCGTTAAAGTTAATACTTTTAATTCATCCACATTTTTCTCATAGCGGAATACACTTACAATATTGTGCGGGTCGCTCTTAAACACTTTCATCACATGTTGTTGGCGCCCAAGCCGTGCGGTTGTTGCAAAATAACTATGATCTAATAAGCGTAAATGCCCTTCCGCTGTAATAATGCATGTTCTTGTCTTCGTTTCGGGATCAACACTAACAAGGCCAATAACGCGGTCGGTTTTCGCTTTATTAATTGCTTTAACACCACTTGCTTTCAACGAGACGACAGTTACTTCGTTTTCGTTATAAAAGCTTGCCGCGCCACCAACGGTCACCACGAGTAAATCACTATTGCCACTTGTAAGGGCAACGTCAATAAGCGTGTCGCCACTTAAAAGCCGCATTGCAATAAGTGGCCGTGAATACCGCTGCGCGACAAATTCACTTACTACAGTGCGTTTAATCATGCCGTTGGTGCTTACCATCGTAAAGTAGAGATCATCACGGAATGCTTTAACGTTAAATGCTTTAATAATCTTTTCATCACTATTTAGTTGGACAAGATAATTAATGTGTTTACCTTCATCTTTCCACCGTCCTTCATTTATTTCATAAACAGGGATATAAAGGTAGTTACCTAAATTAGTAAAAGCGATAATAAAGTCTTTTGTATTTACTTCTTCGCTTGCAATGAGTAAATCACTACTTTTTACGCCCGGTAGTGCGTCTTCACCACTACTTTTATATGATTTTAAACTACTCCGTTTAATATAACCGTCACGCGTTAAGGCGACCATCACATCTTCGTCGGCAATTAAATCACGTTTATCAATTTGAATAATCGCGCCTTTTTCTTCAATTGTCGTCCGTCGTTTATCACCAAAACGCTTCACAATTTCGCGTAAGTCACGAATAATAACATTATTCAGACTCCGTTCGTTTGTTAAGATGTCTTCAAGTTCGGCAATGCGGTTAATAATTGTTTCGCGTTCATTTGTTAACACGGTAATATCGGTATTACTTAATTTATAAAGTTGGAGCATCACAATTGCTTCAGCTTGTTCTTCACTAAATTGATACGCCGCAATAATGTTTTGTTTCGCACTACTTTTATCGTGGCTACTACGAATAATTTTAATAATTTCGGAGAGGACACTAATCGCTTTAATGAGCCCATCAATAATGTGTAACCGTTTTTGGTTACGCGCTAAGTCAAACGAGCTCCGGCGTGTAATAACTTCAACTTGGTGGGCAATATAGACGTTTATTAAATCTAACACGTTAAGTGTTTTCGGGCGATTATCGGCAATCGCGACAATGTTTGCGTTATAGCCAGTGCGTAATTGCGTCCGATTTAATAAGTATTCTAAAATAATATCGGCGTTCGCGTCTTTTTTCAGTTCAACAACAATGCGTAAGCCGTCACGATCACTTTCATCACGCACTTCAACAATACCATCAACATTATGGTTTTGTTCAATAAGGCCAATTTCCCGTAAAATCGTACTTTTGTTTGTTTGGTACGGAATTTCACTAATGACAATGTATTGCGCGCTTTTCTCTTTTTCGATCGTCGCCCGTGCTTCTACTTCAACCCGACCGCGGCCTGTTTCATAAATGGCATCAAGTCCTTCACCTTTAAAGATGACACCACCGGTTGGGAAGTCTGGTCCTAAGATGAAATTGCGTACGTCACTAACAGTCGCACGTTTATGGCCAATAACATAAATAATTGCATTAACAACTTCGCCTAAGTTGTGCGGCGGAATTTCGGTTGCAACCGCAACAGCAATGCCTTGGGATCCGTTAACGAGTAAATTTGGAAAGCGTGCTGGGAGGACGTTTGGTTCAAAGCTTGTATCATCAAACGTTAATGATTGGTCAACCGTATCTTTTTCAATATCCAAGACGAGTTCAGCGCTTAATTCATTTAACCGGGCTTCGGTATAGCGATAAGCCGCAGGGCCGTCGCCATCAATACTACCGTTATTGCCTTGAAAGTCAATTAAGGGATAGCGTAAATTCCATGTTTGCGACATGCGGGCGAGCGCTTCATAAATACTTGAGTCACCGTGTGGGTGATATTTACCCATGACTGCCCCGACGGTATGTGCACATTTTTTCATTGGTTTCGTGACCACGTTACCTTCTTCATACATTGCATAAATTATGCGGCGTTGCACCGGTTTTAAGCCGTCACGCGCATCGGGGATCGCGCGGTTTTGGATGACTTCTTTGGCATAAATACCAAAGCGTTCACCCATAACTTCATCCATTGGTAATTCAACAATATGTTCTTCCACTGCTTTAGCGACTACTTTTTTTGGTTTCTTTGCCATCTTATTTCACCTCGTCGATAAATGTATCATACGCATTAAAATCGACATTTTCTTCAATCCACTTGCGCCGTAAGCTTGCATCTTTGCCCATCAGGGTGCGGACACGCATTTCGACTTGGAGCGGATCGTTAATATTCACACGGACTAATGTGCGTGTTTCCGGGTTAAGTGTTGTTTCCCATAGTTGTTCACTATTCATTTCCCCTAAACCTTTATAGCGACTAATTTTATAGCCAACACCAATTTTTGCTTTAGCAGCTTCAAGCGAGACGTCATCCCACGCATATTCGTACACTAATTTTTTATTGACCATTTTACTGACGCGATAAAGGGGCGGAACAGCCATATAAATCATCCCCTCTTTTAAGAGTGGTTTCATATAGTGATAGAAAAAGGTTAATAGTAATGTTTGAATGTGTGCGCCGTCCGTATCGGCGTCCGTCATAATAATAATTTTGCCGTAACGGACATCATCAAGATCAAAGTTTTGGCCAAAACCCGCCCCAATTGTTGAGATGAGTGTCGCAAATTCCTCGTTTTTAAGCATTTTATCCATTGTACTTGTATCAGTGTTGAGCGGTTTACCGCGTAATGGTAAAACAGCTTGGTGAATGCGGTCACGGCCCGTCCGGGCGGTACCGCCGGCACTTTCGCCTTCAACGATAAATAGTTCGTTTTTCAAATACTCTTTACTTTGCGCGGGGGTTAGTTTGCCACTAAGCACTATATCATTTTTCGTTTTCTTTGTTTTCCGTAAGTTATCTTTCGCTTTACGGGCAGCAATCCGGGCGTTTTGCGCATCGACACATTTTTTAATTAAATTAACGGCAAACTCATGATTTTCTTGTAAGTAATACGTGAGCTTTGTATAAATAAAGTTATTCATTGCCGCATTCGCTTCGTTTGTGCCGAGTTTACCTTTTGTTTGGCTTTCAAATTGTAAAATACTTTCCGGGATACGCAGGCTAATAATCGCCGTTAACCCTTCCCGAATGTCGGCACCGTCAAGTTTTTGCCCTTTACGCACTAAGTTGTGTTCGGTCGCAAAATCATTTACCGCACGCGTTAATCCGGTACGAAAGCCGGTTTCATGTGTTCCACCATCATGCGTTCGTAAATTATTAACATATGACAAAACGGTTTCACCATAATCATCACTACAATATTGCAGCGCCACTTCCATTTCCATCGGTTGTTGCATTTTCGCTTCGTTGATAAACGTATCAGTGAAATAAATAATACCGTTCATTGGCGTTTTATTTTGGTTAATAATATCGATATATTCAACAAGCCCGTTTTCGTAATAAAACTCTTCGCTAAGACCATTACGTTCATCCTTCACAATAAATGCGACTTTATTTAATAAAAAGGCGCTTTCTTGGAGATGGCTTGTAATCGTATCCCATTTAAATTCTAAGTTACCAAAGATTTTTGGATCGGGTTTAAAGTTAACAACGGTTCCAGTTTTATTCGTCGTCCCAATGACTTCAAGCGGTGTAACAAGCTTTCCACCATTTTCATAACGGAGATGATGGACTTTACCTTCGCGATAGACTGTCACATCAAGCCATTCACTTAACGCGTTTGTGACACTCGCGCCGACGCCGTGGAGGCCTGCACTTGTTTTATATGTTGATTCACTAAATTTACCACCCGCGTGTAATGTTGAAAAGACTAAGTGCACTGCAGGTTGCCCACTTTGTTTATTGATCCCGGTTGGAATACCACGCCCTTCATCCGCGACGGTAATCGAACCATTTTTTAAAATCGTCACAAATATCTTGCTACCAAACCCACTCATCGCTTCGTCGGTGGAATTATTTACGACTTCCCATACGAGTTGATGGAGGCCAATAATGTTTGTTGAGCCAATATACATCCCTGGGCGTTTACGAACGGCACTAAGCCCTTCTAAAACTTGAATATCATCGGCGGTATATTCATTTCGTCCATTTTTACTTGCCATATTTAAAAATCCTTTGATTAAACATTTCGGTATTATTATAGCAAAAAATCACTTTCTTTTATAATCGAATGGTATTACACTATACTTTATAGTGGAGGCGATTTATGGACGTATTTATTAGTATCTTACTCTATCTTGGCTTAGCAATTGGCGGCTATTTTGTTGGTTCAATTAATAACGCCGTGATTATTGGCCATTTATTCTTTCATAAAGATGTGCGCCATTACGGTTCGAAAAATGCGGGGGGCACAAATGCGGGCCGCGTCTTTGGCCGTAAAGCGGGCATTGCCGTCATGATTCTTGATGTTTTTAAAAGTATTTTTGTCTATTGGGTCATTACGCTCTTATTTTTATTTACCAAGCTTGGTACATATATTGATCATAATGCCACCCTCCATTTTGCAATGATTTTAACCGCACTAGGTCATTGCTACCCCATTTATTACAAGTTTAAAGGCGGTAAGGCCGTTAGTGTCGTTGGTGGTTATGTGTTTGCGACAAACTGGCTCTTCTCACTTATTGGTATTGGTGCATTTCTTCTCTTTTTAAAATGGCGGAAAATTGTCAGTCTTGCCTCAATTATGACCGCGGTAACATTAATATTGTTTTCACCGCTCCTTTTTGTGCACTATGTGCGTGCGTTTAGTTTTTATCCGCTGGCAAGTCAAAGTGTTTATTATTACATTCCGACCTTAATCGGCCTTTGTATTTTACTCATTTTAAAGCATCGCACAAATATTGAACGGCTCCAACAAGGGACGGAAACAACGATCTCGTGGATTAAATAACGGCGAGTAAAAGGAAAACCTGGGTTCAAATAGTTCCCAGGTTTTTAATTAGTACTCGATTTTTATTGTTGCATGCCGCGCATAATTTCGCGCACTTGCTTTTCGCTTGGTTTACGGCCCATCATTGTGAGCATTGTGCGAATTTGCTTCTCACTGATCGGTGGGTTTTTCTTTAATTGGTCTTGGAACACTTTGCGACTCACGAAAAAACCAGCGACTGCCCCACCAATTAAGGTGAAAACAGCAATGCCAACGGCACCCCATACACTAATCATTAAGCGCGACCATCGTAACTACCGTCACTCGTTTTGACTGTAATTACTTCTCCTTCTTCAATAAAGAGCGGGACACGTAGTTTCCATCCTGTTTCGAGGACGGCATCCTTTGTGGCGTTTTGCACGGTGTTCCCTTTCGTGCCCGGCGCACATTCGATAATTTTTAAATCCATTTTAGCGGGTAATGTGACACCAAAGATTTCGCCTTCATAGCTTGCCATTTCGACTTCACTATTTTCGACGAGGAAATTTAATTCCCATGTTAAGCCATCTTTATTAAGTTCGACTTGTTCGTATGTTTCGGTATTCATAAATACTAAAAGGTCGCCACTATCGTAAAGATATTGCATCCGTTGTTTACTAATACTAATGCGGTCGATTTGATAACCACTATTGTATGTTTGTTCGGTAATTGCTCCACTTCGGACATTTTTAACTTTAAGCTTTGCGACCATTTTGCGCATGGCGGTCTTGTTTAATAAAATGTCAATAACGTGATAGATTTCACCGGCTTCAGTAAAGTAATTACCAGGTCTAAGTTCAGTAACGTTAACCATGTACTACCTCCTTTTCCCTCTTACCGTTTTTCGCGGTGTAAGGTTTGTTTGTTACAACGCGGACAGTATTTCATCTTTTCAATACGTTCCGGGTTTGTTTTTTTATTTTTGCTGGAAATGTAGTTTTCTTCACTACATTCGGTGCAGCGAAATTGAATATTTACTCGCATCGTTCTTTTCTCTCCTCTAATTGCTTGTATATAATAGCATATTTATCTTAAGTAAAACTTAAATATATGTGGTTAGGCACTTTTTTCTGCTAGATTATGTTGTAAATCACTATCAAACGTATTGGCGCGGATCATTGCGATTTCTTCTTTATACGGTGCGTTACCGGAAACATATGGCGTTTCAAGAATTTTTGGAATACCAGCGAGCTTTTCGTGATACATAATTTTTTGCAGCGTCGCAAAGCCAATCGTCCCAAACCCGTAGTTTTCATGACGGTCTTTACCTGCGCCCCGTTCGTTTTTACTATCATTCATATGCACGACTTTTAAGTATTCAAGGCCAATGACTTTGTCAAACTCCGCTAAGAGGCCATCAACATCATGGACATCATAGCCCGCATCGTTAACGTGGCAAGTATCTAAACATACGCCAATTTGGTCCTTTTTATGAACGCCATCAATAATTTGTTTAAGTTCGGCGAACGTCCGGCCAATTTCCGTGCCTTTACCGGCCATTGTTTCCAGCGCAATAATTGTCCCACTTTCATCCGCGTCTAAAACAGTGTTTAAACCTTCGATAATCTTATTAATCCCCGCTTCAGCGCCTGCACCAACGTGGGCGCCAGGGTGGAGCACAACAACTTTAATGCCAAACGCCGCCACGCGCACAAGTTCTTCTTGTAAAAAGCGCACTGCAAGTTCAAATGTTTCGGGTTTTACGGTATTGCCTAAGTTAATAATATAGGGCGCATGGGCAATTAAATGGTTAATATCGATCCCCTTTTCCTTTAAAAGCGCAATCCCTTCTTCTGGTTTCATCTCATCGGTTGGTTTGCGAATCGTATTTTGCGGCGCACCCGTATAAATCATAAATGTATTTGCCCCGTAATTTAATGCTTCGTTAATCGCGCCGACAAAATAAGCAGGGCCACTCATCCCGACGTGACTGCCAATAATTAGTTCGTTATTCATAATCGCCTCCTGTTTTACGTTTTGCACGTTGTTCTTTAATTGATTTTTTAATAATTTGTCGTTTATGTTGCCGTTTTACTTTTGCGACGGCATCTTTTACTTTTTGTTTATAGCGTGGTCGTACTTTTTTCGTTTTCGTCGTCGCGACCGCCTTTTTAATCTTTGTTTGTAGTGCTTTTTCGTCTGGTGTTACGGTTTTTGTGCGTTTTACGGGCTTACTTGCCGGCACGAACTCCGCACCACGATATGCTAAAACGGTAAAGATAATACCTAGTTTTTCGACTTTTGCGACCGTTGGTAAGTCGTCATGATCATAAAATGTGTAAGCCGCGCCACTTTCCATGTAGCGACCAGTCCGACCGGCCCGGTGGAAATAAAACTCAAGATCAAACGGGAAGTTAATACTTAACACGTGACTGACATTTAATATATCAAGACCCCGCGCGGCAATGTCACTAGCAACGATAACTTGAAATTCATTATTTTGCACACGGCGGAACATTGCTTTACGTTTACGGCTTTCTAATTCACCCGTTAATAAGCCAATTTTTCGTCCTGTTGCACTTAAGTATTCATAAAGTGCCATAACATCTTTATTTGTCGAGCAAAAGATTAAAAGTAAATAGGGGTTAAATACTTCAATAAAGCGTTCCGCGGCCGCAAAACGGTTTTGATGGTGGACGTCAATTAAGTAATGGGTCACACTACTACTTGTTTTATCATCCTTATGCACATCAATAACTTTTTTAACACCGGTTTTTAACGTAACAAGGTTTGCAAGCTTTTGCGGAATCGTTGCCGAGAAGAGTTGAATCGTTGCCGGTTCAATAAAATCAATCATTTCACTAATCACGCCATAAAATCCGGCATCAAGGAGCATATCACCTTCATCAAGGACAAGCGTATGTACTGTTTTTAAGCTTGTTACATCACTATCAACGAGTAAATGCTTGAAGCGCCCTGGTGTTGCAATAATAATATTTGGTTTATTTTCTAACCGCCCTTTACTGCGTGTCTTTTCAATCCCCCCGGCTAAGAGGAGAATATCAAGGTTGTTATAGTCTTTATTTAATTCTTCCGTAAAGTTATATATTTGCCGGGCTAGTTCGCGGGTTGGCGCTAAAATGACCGCGGCAATCCCGTCTGCTTTATTAATCCGTGTTAAAAGTGGAATCAGAAAACTATGTGTTTTACCACTGCCGGTTTCTGCTTTGACGATTAATGACTCCGCTTTAAGGGCGAGCGGTAATACTTCGGCTTGGACTTTCGTCATTTCTAAATACCCGTGTTTTGCAAGCACGGCATTTAGGGCTTTATCAATATTGTATTTTGCAAATTCCATATCTTTTCTCGGTTTTCTTTACTATATAATTACTAATCAATTACTAATATTCTACTTTAAGGCGTTTTTGATCACTTTTGGTGGTTTTTCGTGTTCAATCGCAATTACCTCGAAAGTTGGGTCAATACTTAGTAAAACTTCTTGCATTTTAGTGAGGTAAATGTTTTCTATTTCGTGGGGAACGTCAAAGTAATTAAAACCCGCATTCATAACATCACGGCGTACGTAATGCGGGGCGTCGCCACTAATGTAGAGATCATAGCCTTCTGCTTGGGCGTTACGCCATGCCCGCGATCCCCCGCCACCAATGAGCGCAACTTTATGCACTTCTTTCTTCCCACCATGGACTAATAGACCGTAGGGTAATTTAAATTGCTTTAACGCATAATCACAAAAGTCATTAATCTGCATCGGCTGCGGTAAATAGCCACCACGTGCCATATTGTTTGTTTCAAGCATCACAATGTCCGTAAGGCCTAACGCTTCGGCAAGCGCATCATTCATGCCGTTTGGCGCTTCATCAAAGTTTGTATGGATTGAATAAACCATTGTTGGTAGTTTATCAAGGCGGAGTGCCAAAGCTTTTTTCGCTTCATCGCGTTTAAACACTTTTGCGCGCGTACCATAAATGAACGGGTGATGCGTTAGGATTAAATCCGGTTTATGGCTTAATGCTTCATCAACAATTAATTCATCTAAATCGAGGAGTAAAACAATCTTTCTAATCGTTTGCACTTTTTGTCCGGCCATATAGCCGACAACATCATGATTTTTTATGGCAAGCCGTTTCGGGTAAAGTCGGCCAAGTTTCGTTAATAACTTGCGTGTTTCCATGTTAATCCTCCTTAAGTGCGCACTTTATGGCGTTTATTTGTGTCGTAATTTCACTTTTACGCCGACTAGTAAGCCGTTCATTACGTAGTAATGTCACTAGTCTTTCTCTTTCTGCATTCCATTTAGCAAGAAATGTAGTGCTTTTTGTTTGTAAGTTAATGGGTCCAAACATCATTTCGTCAGCTCTGTAACTTGTAGGACCAGGTATTGCGACAATAATTTCATAAAATTTATCCGCATCAAATATAACTTCTTCTGCCTTAATTGTAAAGTTAAGGGCAGTAAGTGTTTGGCGGACATCAGCTTCACTAGCGTGCGGCGCAATAATTAATTTCTGTACGTTCTCTAAATTATGCATACCGCTTTTTAGAATACTCGCAATTAATGTCCCGCCCATGCCCGCAATGATGACTGTATTTATCATTGCCGGTAAATCTTCTAATCCGTCGGCAAGTGCAACTTTAATCGCTTCTTGATGACTAACGGCCGTTTTCAGCCGATTGTATGGCCCGCGTTTGTTTTCACTTGCGTAAACATAGGGGTGACCTTTGGCCGCTAAATAAAGTGGGATATACCCGTGGTCACTACCAATATCAGCGACCACATCTGTTACATCGACATAGGCAACAACAGCAGATAGACGCGCACTAAGCATTATTGGTTATGGCCACGTAACCCTTTGGTCCGTGATGGGTGGCGAAGTTTTTTAATCGCTTTTGCTTCAATTTGGCGGATCCGTTCGCGTGTAACGCCGAAAATTTTCCCCACTTCTTCAAGTGTCCGCGGTTTATCATCATCAAACCCGTAACGAAGCCGTAACACTTTTTCTTCGCGTGGTGTTAAAAACTCGAGCATATTTTCGCGTAATTGGTCGTGTAAAATACTTTTCCGTACAAAGTCAGTAGGGGTTTCGTTATCTTTATCTTCGACAAAATCACCAAGATGGCTATCATCTTCTTCCCCAATTGGTGATTCCAAACTCACTGGTTCCATCGCAATTGCTTGAATTTCACGAATCCGCGCGGGGGTAAACTCACGGAATGATTCACTTACTTCTTCGGGTGACGGGGTGCGTCCTAAGTCTTTTTCTAATAATTCAACGCGTTCAACAACTTTCCGTACTTTATCGACGAGCTCTTCAGCAATTGGTACTTCCTCCTTATGCGCGTCAAGTTCTACATATTCTCTCACTTGATCTGCACTAAAGGTAATAAGCGCATTACTTATTTCTTCGGGTGTTGCGTCACGGCCAAATTCTTGCGTTAGACGGCGTTGGGTGCGGCTAATTTTGTTAATTGTTTCGACCATGTGCACCGGGATACGGATCGTACGGGCTTGGTCCGCAATCGACCGCGTAATTGATTGTTTAATCCACCATGTTGCGTAAGTTGAAAATTTAAACCCTTTTGTATGGTCAAATTTTTGCACAGCGCGCATGAGGCCGATATTCCCTTCTTGAATTAAATCAAGGAGGTGCATGTTGGTGGAACTATATTTTTTCGCTTGATTAAAGACAAGGCGGAGGTTACGTGTAATAAGCTCATCGCGCGCATCCATATCGCCTTCGAGTTTATACCGGCGTGCGAGGTTAATTTCTTCGTCTGCTTTAAGTAAACTATAGCGGCCCATTTCTTTCATATAAATTTTTACCGAGTCGCTTGTTTTTACTTCACCAAGCGAAATCGTTTTGACGCGTTGGTTTTCTTCATAGTTTTCTTCTTCTTCATCTTTAAAGGCGTCACCAAACGCAAAGCCTTCTTCTTCGTCATCTTCTTCCTCATCATCAATGTCATCGGTGTCATCAACATCATCTTCCTCATCGTCGCCTTTTACAAACTTGGCAAAGTCGGGATCAAAATCATCGTTTTCAATGTCACTAATAACTTCAACTTTGTTATTTTTAAAATAGGTGATAAGTTTTTCAATATCACTTTCTTTTAAATCGAGGTGGCTCGTCGCTTCAATAACATCATCTTGATCAAGTTGATTGTTATTATTGCGCGCTTCTTCTAATAGTTGTTTACGAATTTGTGGCAACGTTAAAAGTGTTTCCTCCTCATCTTCAAATTCAATATCATCATCGAAATCAACGATGTCATCTTTTGGTTTTTTACTCATAAACTATTGGCTCCTTTACTATTTTCGTTTATATTTCTGCGCAAGTTGACGTTGCAACTCGACATATTCAGCTTTGACAATTGCATAAGCGTCGCTGTCTTTGGCTTTTAAGAGTGCGTCTTCTTCGGCACGTTTTAAAAGTTTTAGTTCGCGTTCGTAATTAAGGACGCGTACGGAATCTTTGAGGATATCCGGATCATATTTAATTGTATCGAGCGCGGGCTCGATTTTTAATAACTCTTTTGTATACTCAGCAACTTTATCTTCATCTTGGAAGCGTAGTTGCACATCATTTAAAAGTTCAGCGTAATTAATACGTGCTACGGGGTTAAATTCTTCGAGATAACTCGCAATGTATTTATGAATTTCGTGGGTAAATACTTTAACGTTATTTGCAAAGAATGTACGTGCTTCGGGGAAGACAAGCATTTGATAAACGATAAATCGTTCCGCCTGGGCGACTTTGTTTAACGTTTGGCGGACCGGTAATCGTTGTTTAACAACAGTAACAGCATGGTCTTGGGCACGTTTCCGTTTGCGTAAATCCTCATAAAGCTTCGTTAAGACAATTGTATTAAAGCCACTTGCCGCACTTAAGCGGTCAATAAAGGCACTAACTTCGAGTTGACTGCGTAAATTGAGAATGATTTCGTGCATAATGTCGTTTACGAACTTTTTGTTACTCGCGATATCATCGCGCTTATTATGCGCTTTATAATAATTAAAGATAAAGTCTTCGTTACTTATAAATGTATTACATACTTCGATAAGCTTTGCACTCCCATATTTTTGCAGTAAATCATCGGGATCGAGGTTTTCGTCATTCGGACGGACGATTTTTACATTTATTTGCGCCGCTGTTAGCATTTTAATAACACTAAGTGCCGCCATTTGCCCGGCGAGGTCACTATCAAGTAAGATACGCACTTCTTTATTTAATGTCCGTAAGAGGCTTACTTGTTCTTTTGTAAATGCTGTGCCCATCAGGGCCACCACACTTTTAATGCCGGCACGGTCAAGGGCAATAACATCTAAGAAACCTTCGACTAAATAAACATACTGCACATTCATAATATCTTTAGCGTTATGGTAGTTATAAAGGGTATTTGATTTAATAAAGAGTTTTGTTTCGGGTGAGTTAATGTATTTAGGGACATTTTTATCCTTACTTAACGTGCGCGCGCTATAGCCGACAGTTGCGCCGTCTTTATTATTCAGCGCAAACATGATGCGGCCTTGATTTTTGTCATAAGCACGATCTAATTGCCCACTTAAGACGCCAATATCCTCAAGTGTTTTTAAACTATGACCTTTTGCTTGGAGAAACTTAATCGTTTCTTGGCCGTTTTCTGGGGCGTAGCCAATCTTATATTTTTTAATTAACGCATCATCTAACCCGCGTTTATGTAAATAGTCTTTCGCTTTAGCGCCTTCCGCTGTTAATAAAATGTATTCATAGTAGCTTGTTAAGTCATTAATTGCGTTATAAAGTGGGGTTAAACTCGTATCAACTTGGCGTTTAACAACAGCACGATCAAAAAATTCATGTTTAAAGTTAATCGAATCGGCAATTTTCTTCGCGGCTTCGTAATATGATTTCTTTTCATAAAGTTTCACAAAGGAAATCGCATTCCCGCCCGTGTTACAGACGAAACAATTAAAGATTTGTTTACTTGGCGAAATCGAAAGGCTTGGATTATTATCATCGTGGAACGGACAAAGCGCGACATAGTTTTGCCCTTTCTTTTCCACACTTATGTAGCGTGAAATAACATCAACAATGTTGACACTACTTAATAATGCTGCATAAGCTTGTGGTTGTGAAATTAGCGCTTCCTCCTAATTTATTACTTATAAACTACTAGTTATTTACTTTTGAGCGTAAATATGTGGTGACCTCGCTAATTGGTAAGCGAATTTGTGCCATTGAGTCACGTTCGCGAATCGTCACACTTTCATCTTCTAACGTATCAAAATCAATGGTAATACAATACGGTGTACCAATTGCATCTTGGCGACGATAGCGTTTACCAATTGAGGCGGTTTCATCATAAACAGTTGTAAAGTCTTTGACTACTAACTTAAATAGTTCTAATGCCTTATCACTCAATTTCCGTTGCAGTGGTAAGATGGCGACTTGATACGGCGCTAAATGTGGCGCAAGACGCATCACAATACGAGTATCGTTTTCAAGTTCTTCTTCCGTATAACTATCAACGAGCGTCATTAAGAGTAGGCGATCAAGGCCGACACTTGGTTCAACGCAATATGGGACATAGCGTTCGTTTGTTTCGGGATCTAAATATTCGAAATTTTCGCCACTATGTTGCATGTGTTGTTTTAAGTCATAGTCCGTCCGATCCGCAATACCCCAAATTTCGCCCCACCCAAACGGGAATAAGTATTCAATATCGGTCGTTGCTAAACTGTAAAAGCTTAATTCATCCTTTGTATGGTCACGGAAGCGGAGATGTTCAGGCTTAATGCCTAAATCCTCAACAAACTTAATGCAATAATCTTTCCAATACGCAAACCATTCTAAGTCGGTCCCTGGTTTACAGAAAAACTCAAGTTCCATTTGTGTAAATTCGCGCGTACGGAATGTAAAGTTGCCTGGAGTAATCTCGTTGCGAAACGCTTTACCAATACCGGCAATCCCAAATGGGAGCTTTTTGCGCATCGTCCGTTGCACGTTTTTAAAATTAACAAACATCCCTTGTGCATTTTCGGGTCGTAAATATACTTCACTTTGGCTATCTTCGGTTACACCAATATGGGTTTTAAACATCATGTTGAATTGCCGAATGTCGGTAAAGTCCTTTTTTCCACAGACGGGACATTTAATATCGTGGTCACGAATATACGCATTTAATTCGGCATTTGATAACCCGGCAACGTGCGCATCACTAATTTGTGCTTCAATTAATTGGTCGGCGCGGTGGCGCGACTTACAATTTTTACAATCAATTAATGGATCATTAAAGGTCGTAACGTGGCCCGTTGCATGCCATACTTTCGGATTCATGAGAATTGCCGAATCAATACCGACGTTATAAAGCGATTCGGTAACAAACTTCTTCCACCATAAATTACTAATGTTATTTTTGACACTTGTGCCAAGCGGTCCATAATCCCATGTATTACTAAGTCCGCCATATATTTCACTACCTTGATAGACAAACCCACTTGTAATCAAGTGATTTACGATTTTTTCAAATGAATGTGTATGCATAATTCCTTGTATTATCTAATCATGCCCCGGTAGTTCGATTAGGTAATACAACTCCTTTCATTACCCGGGTATAATATTTGTATGCTGTGTACCTTTACATAGCTCCTACAGTTCGACTGTTTTATGGAGGTTAAGGCCACAGTT
>WPCG01068580.1_pt1 | contig 25166 bp, 22 predicted proteins | sample 5403311 | NCBI WGS metagenome assembly WPCG01 (sample SAMN12869467, study PRJNA574797) | sludge metagenome | isolation source: wastewater treatment of Control | place: China:Beijing | collected 2019-05-17 | reverse complement strand
CCGTTGGGCATCAGCTCATATTTGAAGGCTTGGAGGCGTTGCATAAAGACTCAGAGTTTGTATATGCATCCAGTATTATAGGACGCCTTCGGCGTCCGCGCTATCCTTCCTCGGCCTGAAGTGCCGAGGCTTGTCGCGCCTTTTGGTCAATTTAACATAATATACATTATGCGAACTGCTGGAGACCAAGGAGGCGACAGCCGCGTTCCGGTGTTTTCGCTGGCCTGAGCGCCATGACGGGGCTAGGATGCACAGTAATTCTACGAACCTTGTACGGATGATGACTCATGTATCGAAAGTTTCGCTCCTATCCGTTGACACTTCTCCTGCTGGCCCTGCCGCTGCTGCTGGTCGGCTGCAGCAGCGTGGATATCGACCGCTACGCGGGCACGACGCCTGAGCTCGATATCGGCGAGTACTTCGAGGGACGCACCCGCGCCTGGGGCATGGTCCAGGACTACCGCGGCGAGGTGCAGCGTCGCTTCGTGGTCGACATCGACGGCGAGCATGACGGCACCACCCTGGTCCTCGACGAGCACTTCACCTATGACGACGGCGAGACCGACCGCCGGGTCTGGAGCTTCGAACGCCAGGCCGACGGCCGCTGGGTCGGCAGCGCCAATGACGTCGAGGGCCCCGTGGAGGCGCGTCAGGCGGGTCGGGTCACGCCTTTACCATGACCTACCGGCTCCCGGTGGAGGTCTCGGGCCGCGAGATCACCTTCACCATGGAGGACTGGATGTTCCTGCAGCCCGACGGTCGGCTGCTCAACCGCACCGACATGAGGAAATTCGGCATCACCCTGGCGCGGATCACCATCGTTTTCGAACGCCTCGGTGATGATTCGGGTCGCTTCGACGCAGACGCCCCCGACACCTGAGGTGCCGGGGGCGTCGAGGCGTGCCGTTCGAGCCGATCAGCTTCAGCTATCGTCGGCCGGCGCGTAGGAGCCATCCTCGCGGTGCACTTCCTTGCCGGTCAGGCCCGGCGTGAAGACGCATGCCAGGTGCATGGTCTTGTGGGCGCGCAGCAGGTGCTCGTCATGCTGGTCGAGGATATAGATGTCGCCCGGCTTGATCGGCCAGATCTTGCCGTCGGCCAGGGTCTCCACCTCGCCCTCGCCTTCGATGCAGTAGACCGCCTCGAAGTGGTGCTTGTAGTGGATGTGGGTCTCGGTGCCTTCGTAGATCCGGGTAATATGGAAGGAGCAGTTGCCGCCGTCGTCGGCCAGGCTCAGGCGTGTGCTGTCCCAGTTGCCGTTCTCGGCCTTGACCAGGCGGTCGGTCTTGCGGCACTCCTCGAGATTGCGAACGATCATGTGATGTCTCCGTAAAAGATCCTGTCGGCCGGGCGCGCTCTGGCCCGACCGTCGTCACCTGCGGGGCTGCCCCCGCCGGTCAGCCTATCAGCTCAGCGCCTGGCGGGCGCTCTCCTCGAGAATATCCAGGCCCTGCTGGAGGTCCTCGTCGGTGATGGTCAGCGGGCAGAGACACTTGACCACTTCGCCATCCTGGCCGCTGGTCTCGATCACCAGGCCGTTCTCGAAGGCCTGATGGGTGATCTTGTCGGCGATCTCGCCGCTGCCCACGTCGATGCCGCGCATCAGGCCGCGGCCACGCTCAGAGGCCTCGATCCCCTGGCTGTTGAGCCAGCCGGCAATCTTCTGGAAGCGCTCGGCGACGATCTCGCCCTTGCGCTGCACGTCGCGCTCGAAGGCGTCGTCGCGCCAGTAGTGGTTCAGCGCCGCGGCGGCGGTGGTAAAGGCCAGGGCGAAGCCGCGGAAGGTGCCGTTGTACTGACCCGGCTTCCAGGCGTCCAGCTCCGGGCGCATCAGCACCTGGGCGAACGGCAGGCCGAGGCCCGACAGCGACTTGGAGTTGGTGACGATGTCCGGCACCACCTCGGCGTGCTCGAAGCTGAAGAACTTGCCGGTGCGGCCACAGCCCGCCTGGATGTCGTCGACGATCAGCAGGATATCGTGGGCGCGACAGATCTGCTCGAGGCGCTTGAGCCACTCGGTGCCGCAGGCGTTGATGCCGCCCTCCCCCTGCACGGTCTCGACGATGACGCCGGCCGGCACATCGAGGCCGCCGGACTTGTCGTTCAGCAGCTTCTCGAAGTAGTTCAGGGTATCGGCGCCGTCACCCAGGTAGCCGTCGTAGGGCAGGAAGGTGCCGCCCACGGTGGGCACGCCGCCGGTGGCCTCGCGGAACTTGCGGTTGCCGGTGGTGGCCAGCGCCCCCATGGTCACGCCGTGGAAGCCGTTGGTGAAGGTGACGATGTTATGGCGACCCTTGGCGTTGCGTGCCAGGCGGATGGCCGCCTCCACGGCGTTGGTGCCGGTGGGCCCGGGAAACTGCACCTTGTAGTCGAGGCCGCGGGGCTTGAGGATCACCTCCTCCAGGGTCTCGAGGTAGTGGCGCTTGGCCTCGGTCCAGAAGTCCAGGCCGTGGATGATGTTGTCCTCGGCCAGGTACTCCAGCAGAGCCTGCTTGATCTTCGGGTTGTTGTGGCCGTAGTTGAGGGTGCCGGCACCGGCCAGGAAGTCGATGTACTCGCGGCCGTTCTCGTCGGTCAGGCGGGCGTTGCTGGCCTTGGTGAAGACCACCGGGAAAGAGCGGGAATAGGTGCGAACGTCGGATTCCATGCGTTCGAGAATCTGGGTCTGCATGTGCGACCTCCTGTCGGTAGGAAAAGATGGACGTGGGAAAGCGTTGGCGGGCCGCGGGGCCCACCAGCGCATCACCAAAGCGGGATCAGATGCGATCGGTCTGGAAGGGACCGATGCGCACCAGGTTCTCCGGGTCGTGCTCGCCACCGAGCTGGTCGGTGGAGAAGTACTCGCGGCTGTTGAGCGGCGCCTGCCAGCGATCGGCAAGGCGACGGAACAGCCCCCAGGAGGCCTGGTTGTCAGGCGTGATGGTGGTCTCGAGGTGATGCACCTCGGCCAGTTCGGGACGGGACATGACGGCCTCGACCAGGCGGCGGGCCAGGCCGGTACCGCGGGCCTTCTCACCCACGGCTACCTGCCAGAGGAAGTAGGTGTCGGGGGCGTTGCTCTTCACATAGCCGGAGACGAAGCCGACGATTTCGCCCTCCTCATCGGTGGCAACCGCGCAGGTGTCGCGGAACTGGGTCGCCAGCAGCAGATAGGCGTAGGCGGAGTTGACATCCAGCGGCGGGCAGGACTTGACCAGCTCGTAGATCCCCCAGCCGTCATCGGGGTTTGGCTTGCGAATGAAAAGCGAGGTGGTTTCCGCGCCGACCACGGCGTCAGCCACGCTGGGGCGGGCCAGGTCGGCGGAGGGAGTGAAGGGTTCGCTTGTTGGCATCATGGGCAGGTTTCGCTGTGCGAATTTGAGGACGAGTATACCAGCGGTCGCCGATAAATCAAATTGGCGGTTATTTTGGCAAGCCAAATCCATAACATAAAATTATGCATTGGCCGCTACGGCGCAGCACAAATCGCTCTCGGCCGGCTTCGGCGCGCGGCAATCGCCTGGCACTGGCCGCCTCCCTGCAGTCTAGTCCAGCCCGGAGAGCCGCGCCGCAAACGCGATCGGGCCACCCGAAGGCGGCCCGATTGGCGACGTCTGCCCTGCCCCTCAGCGCCGGGTCGGCGTGCGCAGGGTGACGAACTCCTCGGCGCCGGTGGGATGGATCCCCACGGTGGCATCGAAGTCGGCCTTGGTGAGACCGGCGCGCACGGCGATGGCGATGCCCTGGATCACCTCGCCGGCCTCCTCGCCCACCATATGCGCTCCCACCACCACGTCGCTTGCGTCGTCCACGATCAGCTTCATCAGGCAGCGCTCCTGGCTGCCCGAGAGGGTGTGCTTCATGGGACGAAACTCGGTGGCATAGACCCGTATCCCCCCGCACTGCGCCCGGGCCTGCTCCTCGGAGAGCCCCACGGTGCCGATATTGGGATGGCAGAACACCGCCGTGGCGATGTTGCGGTAGTCCAGCGGCGCCGTCGGCGGCGTCTCGCTGAAGTGGTGGGCCACCAGGTGCATCGCCTCGGCCAGGGCCACCGGCGTCAGCTCGGGACCGCCGGTGACGTCGCCCAGCGCCAGGATGGAGGGCAGCGAGGTCTCGAAGCGCTCGTTGACCCGGATATGGCCGCTCTCGGTGAGCTCGATCCCCAGGGCGTCGAGACCCAGCCCCTCGAGGTGCGGCCGGCGCCCGGTGGCGGCCAGCATGGCGTCCACCTCCAGCACTTCGCCGCTGGTCAGGGTGACCGCCAGGCCGCCCTCGACCCGCTCGATGCGCTCCACGTTGGTCTCGAAGTGCAGGTTGACGCCCTTGGCGGCCATCTGGTCCCGGGTAAATTCGCGTACCTGCTGGTCGAAGCCGCGCAGGAAGAGCTCCCCGCGGTAGATCAGATGGGTATCGCTGCCCAGGCCGTTGAAGATGCTGGCGAACTCCACCGCGATATAACCGCCCCCCAGCACCAGGAAGCGCTCCGGGAAGTGCGCCAGGTCGAACACCTCGTTGGAGGTCAGCGCAAGCTCGCTGCCCGGAAACTCGGGGACGAAGGGCCAGCCGCCTACCGCCACCAGGATCTTGCTGGCGCTGTGCCGCTCGCCGGCCACCTCCACGGTGTGGGCGTCGATGACCCGGGCGCGCCCGTTGATCAGACGCACACCGGCGCCCTCCAGCAGGCGGCCATAGATGCCGTTGAGGCGCTTGATCTCCCCCACCTTGTTGTCCCGCAGGGTGGCCCAGTCGAAGCGCGGCGCCTCGGCGAGCTGCCAGCCGAAGCCGCCGGCGTCCTCGAAGGCGTCATGGAAGTGGGCCGCGTAGGAGTAGAGCTTCTTGGGTACGCAGCCCACGTTGACGCAGGTGCCGCCGAGGTAGCGGTCCTCGGCCACGGCGACCCTGGCGCCGGTGGCCGCCGCGGTGCGGGCCGCGCGTACGCCGCCGGAACCGGCGCCGATCACGAAGAGGTCCCAGTCATACTGGGCAGCGGGTGTCTCGGACACGGGATTCTCCTGTTGCCTGGGGCCAGCGCGGCCCCTTCCATCGTGGCGGCATGATAGCAGCCGGGGCGTCCGCTCGGCAGGCGTCGATTTGACCCACGGAGGCGACTCCGGGTACAAAACCCGCCATTCGTCGCATGGCGCCCCCATCACCACCGCGAGATCCCCTGGAATGAAGCATGAAATCGAAGGCCTGCTGGAGAACAATCGCCGCTGGGCCGCGCAGGTGCAGCGTGACGATCCGGCCTTCTTCAGCCGGCTGTCGCAGCAGCAGAATCCTGACTACCTCTGGATCGGCTGCTCCGACAGCCGGGTGCCGGCCAATCAGATCATTTCCCTGCCTCCCGGCGAGGTCTTCGTGCACCGCAACGTCGCCAACCTGGTCCACCAGAATGACCTCAACGTCCTCTCGGTGCTGCAGTACGCCATCGAGATGCTGGGCGTGCGCCACATCATGGTGGTGGGCCACTACGGCTGCGGAGGGGTCAAGGCGGCGGTCGCCGGCGGCGACAACGGCATGGTGGATATCTGGCTGCACTCGGTACGCGAGCTCTACAGCCAGCACCGCCAGTCACTGGCTTCGCTGCCGCTTAACGAGCAGGTGGATCGCATGTGCGAGCTCAACGTCGAGGCCCAGGTGAGAAACCTCTCGCGCACCAAGATCATCCAGCACGCCTGGCAGCGTGGTCAGCAGGTTTCGGTGCACGGCTGGGTCTACGGCCTGGCGGATGGCCGGGTCAAGGACCTGGGCTGCACCATCTCCGGCCTCGACCAGGCCGAGGCCCTCTATCGCATCGAGGACCTCTCACCGGCTCAGTAGCGATAGCGGCGGTGACAGCTGCGACAGCTCAGGCTGAGATCGGACAGCTCCCGAGTGGCCAGCCGGTAATCCTCGGCCTCGGCCGCCTCCCGCAGCGCCGCTACTCGAGCCTCCAGGTCGGCAAAGCCGGCCTCGAACGCCTCCCACTCCTCCCAGATCAGCGGGCGCGCCTCGGAACCCCGGCCGTAGCTACCCTCGATAAAGGCCGGCAGCAGGCTCTCGCCGCTGGCGCGCTCGGCCAGCTCCGCCAGGCGCGGCTCGGCGCCTCGGGCGTCGCGGTTGTTGACCAGGTCGAAGCGCAGCTGACGCACCAGACGCTCGATACTCTTGAGCTCCTCCCGACGCCAGGTGACGGCCTCGCGTGGGTTCTCGAACAGGTGCCCCTCCCCGTTCGGCGACTCGGCCTGCAGTGGACCGGCCAGCGCCAGGATCGAACCCGCCGCCAGGACGGCCATCAGCGATTTCCGCAGCATCAGCATCTTGCTCCTCCCCGTATGATTCTTGCGCTGGGCATGATGCCACTCGCTCCGGGCCCTGTCTGCCCTGCCCGTCTCGTGAGCGGAGCGCTACAATGCATCTGCCAAGAACATCGTCTCAATCACCCGCCAGGATAGCGACGTCCATGACAGAACGTGATCGCCAGCAGCACGCTCATCTGAGCGCCCTGACCCGGGCCTATGCCGAGTTGCTGGAGGCCCAGGAGTTCGACGGCGTGCTGCTCTTCAGCGGGCGGCCGGCTCGCCACCACGACGACGACCAGTTCGCAAGCTTCGCCGCCTTCGGCCACTTCGTGCACTGGACCGGCCAGGCGCAGCTCGCCCACAGCTGGCTGCTGATCCGCCCGGGCGAGGCCCCCACCCTCTTCCTGCACGCGCCCGACGACTTCTGGCACCTGCCGGCTCGGCTCCCCGACGAGCCCTGGGTGGCCCGCTTCCGGCTCGAACCCCGGGCGACAGAGGCGCCTCCCGCCCTGCCCCCTGGCCGCTACGCGGTGGTGGGAGACGTGACCGCCGCCGAGGCCGAAGCCCTGGGGGCCGAGGCCAACCCGCCGGCGCTGCTGGCCGGCCTTGACGAGCTGCGGGTGCGCAAAAGCGACTACGAGGTGGCCTGCCTGCGCGAGGCCAACCGGCGCGCCATGGCGGGCCACCTGGCCGCCCGAGAGGCCTTCCTGGGCGGCGGCGCCGAGCTCGATATCCAGCTCGCCTACCTGGGCGCCGCCCGTCAGCGGGAGAGCCAGCTGCCCTACGCCAATATCGTCGGCCTGAATGCCCACGGCGGCGTGCTCCACTATCAGCACTATGACCTCGCGCCGCCGGGACGAGCCCGGAGCCTGCTGCTGGATGGCGGCTGTCGCCACCGGGGCTACTGCGCCGACATCACCCGCACCTGGCCCGGCAGCGATGCCCTTCCCGAATTCGCCCCGCTGATTCAGGGCGTGACGACCCTGCAGCAGCGCCTGATCGACCGGCTGGCGCCGGGCGTCAGCTATGTGGCGCTCCACGAGCGGATGCACGAGGAGCTCGCGACGCTGCTGGTGACCCATGGGCTGGTCGACGCCTCACCCGAGGCGGTGCTGGCCAGCGGCCTGACCCGCGCCTTCTGCCCCCATGGCCTGGGCCACCTGCTCGGCGTGCAGGTGCACGATGTGGCCGGCCGCGTCGCCTCCGACGGGAGCCCCCTGCCGCCCCCGAGCGACCACCCCGCCCTGCGCCTGACCCGTACGCTCGAGGCCGGCATGGTGGTCACCATGGAGCCGGGGCTCTATGTGATTCCCATGCTGCTGGCGCCCCATCGCCACCGCCACGAGGTCAACTGGGCGCTGGTAGAGCGCCTGGCCGACCACGGCGGCATCCGCATCGAGGACAATGTGCTGGTGACCGGTGAGGGTCCCATCAACCTGACGCCCCGGGAGCCCTGAGCCATGAGCGGCAGGCTGCATCGCGCTGATTTCACGCCCCCGGCGGGGCTGGCCAACTGCCATGTGCAGACCCTGTTGCCTCGGCTGCTGCCCCGTCGGCGCCTGCCCCACCGCTGGGAGTGCCTGACGCTGCCCGACGGCGACTTCGTGGAGCTGACCTGGGTGACCCCCGGGCCGGAGGACGAGGCGGCACCGCTCTTCCTGCTCTTTCACGGCCTGGAGGGCTCCTTCGCCTCCCCCTACGCCCGGGAGCTGCTGGGATCTGCCACGGACCTGGGCTGGCGAGCGGTGATGATGCACTTTCGCGGCTGCGGTCGCGCTCCCAACCGCCTGCCCCGCGCCTATCACAGCGGTGACACCGCCGACGCCTACTGGGTGATCGGCCAGCTGGCCAGGCGCTACCCGCGCGCCCTCAAGGTGGCGGCGGGGGTCTCCCTGGGGGCCAACATGCTGGTCAAGCTGGTGGCGGAACAGGGCGGTGACGGCCTGGACCTGGCTGGCGCCATCGCCATCAGTGCTCCCCTGGACCTCGCCGCCAGTGCCGACTGCCTGCAGCAGGGCTTCGCCCGGGTCTACCAGCGTCACCTGCTCGCCTCCCTGAAGGCTCGGGCGGCGGCGCGCCTCGACGACTTTCCCCTGGCGCTCGACGCCAGAACGCTGGGGGCCCTGGCCAGCCTGCGCGACTACGATGACCGGATCACGGCCCCGCTGCACGGCTTTTGCGACGCCGACGACTACTACCGACGCGCCTCAGCCGGCCGCTGGCTCGGTGAGCTGGAGCTGCCGACCCTGGTCCTCCACGCCGAGGATGACCCCTTCATGCCGGCGGACCTCTTTGCCCGCCTCCCCGCCCCGGGCGATGCCGTGCACGTGGAGCTCTCCGCCCGGGGCGGGCACGTGGGCTTCGTGGAGTGGCGGGAGGGCCGGCTGCGCTCCTGGCTGGCACGCCGGGTAGCCCGCCAGCTCAGGGAGTGGGCATCCACCTATGCGCCGACCAGCGGCCGGTGCACCGGGGCCAGGGGCCTCCACTCCTAGGCGAGGGACCGCAAGGGCCGCTACCCCTTGAGGCGATGGCCGAAGGTCCGGGCCAGCTTGTGGCGCTTGGGGGGAATCACGAACTGGCAGTAGGCGTTGCCGGGGTTCTTGGTGAAATAGTCCTGATGATAGGACTCGGCGGGGTAGAAGCGATCCAGCGGACGCACCTCGGTGACGATGGGGTCCGCGTAGTCGCTTTCGAGCTCGGCGATCATCTCCCGCGCCTGGCGCTCCTGAGCCTCGTCAAGGGTATAGATCGCCGAGCGGTACTGGGTCCCCACATCGTTGCCCTGGCGGTTGAGGGTGGTCGGATCATGCAGGGTGAAGAAGATCGTCAGCAGCTCCCGGAAGCCGATCACCTCCGGGTCGTAGCTGAGCTCCACCACCTCCGCATGGCCGGTCTCGCCCCGACAGACCGCCTCATAGGTCGGGGTGGGGTCATCGCCGCCCGCATAGCCGCAGACGACCTCCTCCACCCCTTCTACCAGGCGGAAGGTGGCGTCCAGACACCAGAAGCAGCCGCCGCCCAGTACGCAGGTTTCCATCGCCATCTTGGGTTCCTCCCGGGGTATGTCGCGTCGTGGTTCATTCATCGGGGATCCTCGGCGGCTTGCCGGGCCGGCTGAAGGCGTAGACCAGGTCCACCGCCTGAGCCGCGCCGGAGACCGCCTGCAGATAGAGGTTGCGCCACAGGGTATAGCGTAGCGTCAGCTCGGCAATGGGCGAGAAGACCCCCACCCCGTAGCTGATGCGCAGGTCGTCGGTGAGCTGGCCGGTGACCACCACCTGGCTCTCCTCGCCGGTGCCGGCGGTCTCCAGGGCCAGGTCGGAGATGCCGAAGGCCTCGCCGATGGCGCCCACGGCGCCGCCGGTCTGCCCCAGGGTCAGGCCGATCAGCGCCTGGGTCAGGGCCCCATCGGCATCGCCGGCCTCCGGAGCACGGCCGCGCAGCAGGTAGGAGAGCGCCCGGGCCTCGTCCATGGCCGGCTCGGAGAAGACCCTGAGCTGGGGCTCGGCGGCGGTGCCGCTCACCCGCAGGCCGGCGATCACGCCGTCCTGGGTCACGTTGGGGTTGCGGATCGCCTCGAAGCTGAGCAGCGGCTGGTCGGGAGGGCCGCTGAAGAGCAGCTGCCCCTCGCGGATCAAGAGATCCTGGCCGTAGGCGCGGAAGCGCCCATCCACCAGGCTGACGTCGCCGAAGAGCTGGACCGGACCGCTCTGCTGGCGCACCTCCAGGGTGCCCGAGAGGCCCGACTCCAGGCCGTAGGCCGAGAGCTGCATGTCCGGACCGAGACGCAGGTTGAGCTGCACATCCACCGCCATACCGGCCTGGGCCAGGGCCTGGGCGGCGTCCTCCCCCGGCTCCCCCTCGGCCCGCTCGGCGGCGCGCTCGGCCACCCGGCGGGCGCGCTCCTCGTCGCGGCGGGTGATGATGATCTCGTCGGGGCTAGGTGCCACCGCCGAGGCCGGCAGCTCGCCGATCTCCAGCCGCGCCCAGGGCACCCGCACCTCGCCGCGCACCTGCAGCAGCGCGGGCGTCACCCTTACCGTCATGTCCGGCGCGATGCGCAGACGCCCGAAGGCCGGCAGCACCGCCAGCAGCGGCTGGTCGCGACCGTCCAGGGCGATATCGATGCGCCAGTCGTCGGGGCTAGGCCAGGCGGCGTCGCCGCGAATGGCCAGGCGGCCCTCCTCGGCGGCGATAAAGCCGTCGATGCGGCCCTGGTCTCCGGCCAGCTCCACGGCGACCTCGCCGTCGCGCACCTCCAGGGGGATATCGATGCCGCGCAGGCGCAGCCCGTCCAGGCCGACCCGCCCGCTGAGGGCCGGCGCCTCGGCGGTCCCGCTGATCGCCACCTGCCCCTCCAGGCGCCCCTCCAGGGTCTCCATGCCGGCCACCAGGGTGCGGTAGCGGTCGAGGCGCAGGCCGTCCAGGGTCAGGCGGCCATCCAGTCCTCCGTTCTCCATCGGGTCATCGATGGCCAGCACCAGGCCGACTCGGCCCGCCTCGGCCAGGGCAAGGTCGACATCGATCTCGGCTCGAGCCGGCGTGGCCGAGACCTCCGCGGTCAGCTGCGAGGCGGGCAGCGACCAGGGCTGGCCGTAGGCATCCAGGCCCTCCAGGGCTAGCTCGCTTGCCAGGCGCAGATCGGCCCGCCAGGCGCTGCCGCCCTGGCGCCACTCGGCGACCAGGTCGAGCTCGCTGCCGCCGTCAAGGGTCCACTCCTCGGGCACGAAGGGCTCCAGCAGCGACATGGGCAGTTCACGCAGACTCAGGGCGGCGCGACCGCTGTCGGCGGAGCCCTGGAGCGGCTCCTCCAGGCAGAGGAGCCCGCCCTGCACCCGACGCAGGCAGAAGGGTTGCGCCGTGACGCTTCCCCCCGGCAGGTCGGCCGCGAAGATGAGAGGCTGGTCCAGCCTCAGCTCGCCCTGGTCGGCGTCCACTTCCAGGGTCGAGAGAGTGCCGCGGTAGGCCTCCCGCGCCGCGTCCAGGCTGCCCTCCAGCACCAGGGCCGCCCGGGAGAGCGGCATGCCGCGGCCGGCCTGGGCCGCCAGGGTCAGGCGATGCTCGGAGAGGCGACCGTCGAGGTCCAGGACGATCTCGCTGAAGCGCTGTCCGGCCGCATTCAGGCGGTCGATCTCCAGGCTGACCGCCAGGCTCGGGTCCTCGATGCCGCTCACGTCGGCGTCCAGGCGCAGCGCCTCGAGGCGATGCTCCGCGAAGGCCAGGCTGCTCCCGTCCAGGCTGAGCTCGAGCTGGGGGGCCTCCAGGCTGCCACCGGCGCTGAAGCGCCCGGCCAGGGTCCCGGAGAGCGCCTCATGGAGGTTCGCCAGGGCCGGGAAGTCCAGCTCGCCCGCCAGGTCGATGGCGGCCTCGCTGACGCGGCCGGCCGCGGTCAACCGGTTATCCCCCTGACGGAAGTCCAGGGTCTCGATGGCCCAGCGCATCTCGCTGTCCCCCTCCAGGCGGGCCTGGAGGGAGAGCGGCAGTGACTGCAGCTCGCCTGAGATAGCCAACCGGGGCACCGCCAGCCGCCAGCCCTCGACCTCCTGCACGAAGCTCGCCTCGAGATCGCCATCCAGGCGGCCATCGAGGCCCTCCACGAAACGGCCGGGCTCCACCCGATCCAGCCGCGCGACGGCCGACACCGCCAGGGCTTCGGCCCAGTCCACGCGGCCGCGGGTCACCACGGAGCCGCCGGCGAGGCTCACCGACAGGGGCGTCCAGGCGAAGTGCTCGAGATCCCCGCTGCCGGTTAGGGCGACGCGGGTGTAGGGCACCTCGGGGCCCTCCACCATGAGCGAGGCGGCGATCCGATAGCCGGTCAGGCTGCCCTCGGTACGCAGGGTCAGCGACTCCACCAGCCAGGGCTCGGCGGGCGACTCGTCCTCGGACACCGCGGCGGCGCCGGGCAGCGGCCACTGCAGCAGGTCGCTGGTCAACGAAGCGCTAAAGGGCAGCGTCGGCGCCAGGGCATCGAGGCGCGCATCGAAGGCGGCATTGACCGGCCCGGCCAGCTCGAGCCTGACCAGCAGCTCGGCGAGGTCGCCGTCCAGGGCCAGGTCGATGCGCTGACCGGCGAGTTCGGGCAGCTGGTCGGGGAGCCAAAGGGCGCCCTGCAGGCGGGCCTGAAGGGGATAGTCGTCGCGCAGCTCGACCCGCGCCTCGAGGCGGGCATCGGCGTCCCGGCTGGCCACCTCCAGGGGGTGGAGCTGTACGTCATGGCCTCGGGCGGAGAGGGTCAGCGCCAGGCGCTCGATGCCGTACTCCACGGCACCCTCCAGGCGGGCGTCTTCCACCAGCAGCTCCCGCGCCTCCAGCTGCAGCGGCAGCCGGATCTCGGGCAGCTCCCGACGGGGCTGCTCGTCCAGCGGCAGCGCGGCGAGCCCCTCGAGCTCCGCGGCCATCTCGGCGGGCAGCGGGGACTGTACGGCGATGGCGGCGTCGATGGCCTCGGAGGCAAGGCGGGGCCCGTCGTGCTCGGCCTCGCTCAGGGCAAGCTGGGCGCCCGGTGACAGCGGCAGCAGCAGACGCAGGCCGGCGAGGCGCGTCGGCAGCAGCTCGACCCGCGACCCCTCGGCGACGGCACCGGTGGTGAAACTCTCCCAGCGCAGCCGGGTGCCATCGGCCAGGGCGAGTTCGACATCGGTGAGGGCCAGGGCGCGCAGCTCGACGGGAAAGGGCAGCTGGAACTCTTCCAGGGGCTCGCCGCCGCTCTCTTCGGCCGCCTCGTCCCCCTCGCCCGCCGCCAGGCGGATGCGCGCCCCCTCCACCGCCAGGGTATCGAGACAGAGCCGGCCGTCGAGCAGGCAGTCGTCGGCCCAGGCCAGCTCGATGCGGGTGGCGGCGACGCTGGCCGGCCCCGCCTCGAGCTTGAGGCCGTTCAGCACCAGGCGCTCCAGCGGCGCTCCCTCATGGCTCTCCAGCTGGTAGAACCCCTGGCGCGCCCCGGCGTCGAGCAGCAGCCCGGTGCCCCAGGGAGAGAGCGCCAGGCCCAGGGCCAGAACGACCAGCCCGAGCAGGGTGATCGGCAGCAGGAGCAGCAGGCGAAACAGGGCCCAGAAGAAGGTCAGAACTCTGGACCGATGGCGAAGTGAAGGCGCCACGCATTGTCCTCATCGTCGAAAGGGTGAGCGATATCGAGGCGGATCGGCCCGACCGGGGAGATCCAGCGCACGCCGAGGCCGGCGCCGGTGTTGAGGTCGTCGGGGCCCCAGTCGTCGAAGGCGTCACCGGTGTCCACGAAGGCGGCCCCCCACCAGCTGCCGGTCAGGCGACGCTGGAGCTCCACGCTGGCGGTGAGCAGCTGCTGGCCGCCGGTGAGCCGGCCCTCCTCGTTGCGCGGCGAGAGGCTCTCATAGCCGTAGCCGCGGACGCTGCGGTCGCCGCCGGCGAAGAAGCGCAGCGAGGGAGGCACCTTGCCGAAGTCATCGGTCTCGATGGCGCCGATGCCCGCGCCGGTCACCAGCCGGGTATCGTCGCCGAACATGCGGATCCACTGGGTCTCGCCGGTCATGCGCAGGAAGTCGGCGTCGGAACCCCAGAGGCCGTCAGAGACCTCGAAGGCGATGCGCTGCCGATCTCCCCAGTCGGGGAAGGTCGGGTTGCGGGTCCGGGTGCGCGACCAGCTGATGCCAGGGTAGAGGATCAGTACCTGCTCGGCGTCGCCCCCCTGGGTAAAGTCCTCGTAGGTGCTGCGCACATAGAGGGTCTGCACCCAGCGGTTCTCGAACTCCCAGCGCCGGGCCGCCTCCACGGTGGCCTCCAGGGAGCGAGTGTCCTTGTTGTCCCGGTGGCGCAACCCGTACTGGAAGCGGTAGCTGTCGCGCAGCGGGTCCTCGAGGGGCATGGTGTAGACCCCGGAAAAGCGCTGCTCGGGGGCTGAGAGGAAGAGGTCATGGTCCAGGCCGTGACCGTAGCGATTGATCCAGGGCTGCTCCCAGGAGAAGCGCAGCCTGGGACCCACGTCGGTGGCGTAGCCCACACCGACCTCGAACTGGTGGCGGTCGGCCGGCGTCAGGGCGATATCGATGGGCACCTCCGGCGGCCCGCGGCGGACCACGGCGGTGGCAGCATCCACCGCGGCCATCTCGAGCCTGGTGCCAGCCTCTTCCACGGCGCCGGTATCGAGCTCGGCCAGGAAGCCCTCGGCCTCGGCCTCCTGGAGCAGCGCCTCGCCCTCGATCAGGCGCGGCCGCACGGTGATGGAGCCGAACCAGCCGCTCTGGCCCAGGCGCTGGTTGTAGCGGGCCAGCTCGCCGGCCAGGTAAGGGTCCCCCGGCGCGAAGGTCAGCATGTTGCGCAGCCGCTCGGTCTCGATATGGCTGCCACGGATGCTGACGTCCCCGAAGCGGTAGCGGGGCCCGCTGTCCAGGGCCAGATAGAGCCGGGCGCTCTCGGCGAAGGGGCGCACCTCCATGCGGCGATCGGTAAAGCGCCAGTCGAAGTAGCCCCGCTCCAGGGCGAGGTTGGCGAGTCGGCTGCGCAGCCGGTCGTAGGGCGCGTGGACCAGGGGGTCTCCCTGGGCCAGGGGGAAGGCGTCGATGGCCTCCTGAAAGGGCGGGTCTTCCCGGGAGTCCCCGGCCAGGGTGAAGTCGATCCGTTCGATGGTCACCCGGGGGCCAGGCTCGATGACCAGCTCCACGTGACGCGGCGGCTCCCGGTCGTCCAGGCGCAGCTGGATATCGGGCTCGTAGTAGCCGTAGACCCGCATGGCCTCCCGGGCACGGCGCTGGGTCTCGCCCTCTACCCGGGCACGGCTGAACTGCTCGGGGTCCAGGTCATCCAGATAGTGGCGGATATTGGCGGCGACGTCGCCCTCGATTCCCTCGATGCGCACGTCCAGCGCGGCCGCCCAGCCCGGCAGGAGGGCGAGGCCGGCCGCCAGAGTCGCAGCCCTGAGGCGTATCATTCCACGATTCTCCATCTCTCCACGCCTTGCTCAGTGCGACTCATCAGGATGTGCCGGACCCGCGTCATGGACGCAGCGCCTCGAGTCGAGCGCTGAGAGCAAGCTGAGTGCGGCGCAGTTCACCGATCTCTCCCTCCAGCGCGGCGAAGCGGGCCACCAGGGCATCATCCTCCTGGGCTTCATCATCCCTTGCCTCAGCCAGGGCTTCAAGTTCGCCCCCCAACGCGGCAAGACGCTCCTCCAGGTGGGCGATGCTCGCCGGGGCCTGCTCCTCGACGCGCCGGAGGCGCTGGGCCAGCGCTTCCTGCTCCGCGGCCAGGGCCTCTAGGGCGTCGTTCGCCACGCTCTCCTCCGTCAGGGCGGCGAGCCCCGCCTCCAGCGTATCGAGGCGCTCCGCGTGGCGCCGGTGCACCTCCTCCTGGCCGTCAACGGAGGCTTCCACGCCTTCGATAGCGCTGGCCAGGGCCGCGCGCCCCTCGGCGCCGCTGCGCTCCAGGGCGTCGAGGGAGAGCTGGGTGGCGGCCAGCATCGCCTCACGGGTGGCTGCCGACTCGCCGATCCGCATCACTCGCTCCTGCAGGGCGGCGAGGCGCTCGTCGCGCTCGCCCAGGTCCTCCTCCAGCACCGCCAGCAGGCCGTCATGGGCCTCGTCCCGGCGCTCCAGGGCGACCAGCCTCGCTTCCATCGCCTCGAGGCTCTCGCCTTCGCCCAGGGCCGTATCGAAGCGCGCGTGGACGTTGGAGAGCTCGCCCTGCAGCCGCTCCACCTCCCGGCTCAGCCGCTCGCGCTCCTCCCAGGCCAGATAGCCGGCGCCACCCAGAGCGCCCAGCAGCACGAGCAGCAGCAGCCAGAGCGGCCAGAGCCGCGGCGGCGGCGGCTGGCGCAGGCGGTGCGCCGCCAGACTGGCGGTCGGATCGGGCACGATGGGGCCGGCATGCCGTCGTTCGTCATGGCGCTCTGCCATGGTGCACTCCTTGTGGTGGCAGTGGCTCCCGGAGGACAGGGGGGCCGATTCATCCTCATCCTGGCGGGTGCTATGATCCCGCCCACCCTGTACAGGGTGTCCGTTAGTGTACGGTTTTTCCACCCCGCCTCGCACTGGGCACTGCCCGGACGCCCGGCAACCACCGAGGAGAGACAGCATGGTGTTCGAACTGCCCGCCCTGCCCTATGACAGGCAGGCCCTGGAGCCGCATATCTCCGCGAGGACCCTGGACTACCACTACAGCAGGCATCATCGGGCCCATGTCGCCCGACTCAATGCACTGGTCGCGGGCACCGAGCAGGCCGACCGCTCCCTGGAGGAGATCATCGCCACCGCCAGCGGGGAGCTCTTCGACCAGGCGGCCGAGGTGTGGAACCACACCTTCTTCTGGCACTGTCTCTCGCCCCAGGGCGGCGGTGAGCCGGCGGGGGCGCTGGCGGAGGCCATCGCCGCGCGCTTCGGCTCCTTCGAGGGGTTCAAGGAAGCCTTTGGCGCGGCGGCGGCGGCCCACTTTGGCTCCGGCTGGACCTGGCTGGTACGCACCGCTGAGGGTGACGTCGAGCTCCTCGGTACCCGCAATGCCGACACGCCCATCGCCCACGGCCAGACGCCGCTGCTGGCCGTGGACGTCTGGGAGCACGCCTACTACCTCGACTACCTGAACGCCCGGCCGGCCTACCTCGAGGCGATCTGGGCGCTGGTGAACTGGGCGTTCGTTGCCCAGAACTTCGAGGCGTGACGACTCAGCCGGCGGGGTCGGCGCGCCGGCCGATGCCCCGGTAGTGGAGCCCTCGGGCCGCGACCCAGGCCGGGTCGTAGATATTGCGCCCGTCCAGCAGCAGCCGCCCCGAGAGCTGTCCGGCCAGGCGCTCCCAGTCCGGGTTCCAGTAGCTCTTCCACTCGGTGACCAGCATCAGGGCGCAGGCGCCCTCGGTGGCCTCCAGCGGGTCGCCGTCGAACAGCGCAAGCAGGGGGTGCTCGCCGACCTCCGCCCGCAGCGCCGGGGTCGCCGCCGGGTCATGCAGGCGCACGCTGACGCCCTGGGCCCAGAGCGCGCGCAGCAGGCGCAGCACCGGCGCCTGGTCGATCCGCGCCGTGCCGGGCTTGAAGGCGGCGCCCCAGATCGCCACGGTGCGCCCCTCCAGGCGGCCGTTGAAGTGCGCCCAGAGCTTGCGGAACAGGGTCTCCTTCTTCTGTTCGTTGATGTCGAGCACCTGTTCGAGCAGCGCCGAGCGCCGCCCGCTGGCGGACTGCACGTCGGCCAGGCGCATCAGGTCCCGGGAGAAGTTGGGACCGCCGAAGCCGCAGCCGGGATAGAGATATTCGTAGCCGATGCGCGAGTCGGCCCCCATGCCCTGTCGCACATGCTCCACGTCGACGCCGAGGCTGTCGGCCAGGCCGGCCATCTCGTTCATGTAGCTGATCCGGGTGGCCAGCATGCCGTTGATGGCCAGCTTGGTCAGCTCGGCGGCCCGCCGCGGCATGGACTGGACCACCTCGCTGCGACGATTGAAGGCGCGCAGCAGCTCGCGGACCCGGATCTCGGCCGAAGCGTCATCACAGCCCAGCAGCCAGCGTGAGGGCCGGGTGAAGGTGTCCCAGGCGCGCCCCTCCTCGAGGAGGTCCGGCAGCGCCACCGCCCGGCCCCGCCCCTCGAGCTGCGTCTCCAGCCGCTCGGTCTCGCCCACCGGGAAGGTGGAGTTGTTGACCAGCACCAGGCCACCGGGGTGGCGGTCGGCCAGCTCCCCGAGCAGCCCGGCCAGGTCGCCGCGCTGGCCGGGCGAGACCGCCAGCCACACCACCTCCTGCTCGGCCAGGGGGCAGCCCGCCAGGTCACCGACCAGCTGCAGGCTGCCGGCCTCCCGGCTCTCCTCGAGCTGGGCCAGCAGCCGGGGCTCGCGCTTCAGCCAGCCGGCCTCCTGAAGGGCCGTCCAGGGGGTCTCGGCGTGGGGCAACCAGGTGACCCGGTGGCCCACCGAGGCGAGAGCCGCCGCCGCCGTGGCGGCCGCCAGTTCGCTGCCGTGAATCAGTATGCGCATGAGATCAGGCCTCGCCGGCGTAGCGGGTCAGCAGCTCCCGGAAGCCCTCCCCGAAGCGCGGATGGCGGCGCCCGTAGGCTAGGGTCGCCTCCAGGTAACCCAGCTGGTGGCCGCAGTCATAGGTCTTGCCGCGCATGCGGAAGGCCTCGACGCCCTCGCGGCTGCGCAGGATATCGATGGCGTCGGTGAGCTGGATCTCGCCGCCGGCGCCGGGCCGGGTGTCGGCCAGCAGGGCGAAGATGCTGCCGGGCAGCGCATAGCGGCCAATTACCGCCAGGTTGGAGGGTGCCGCCTCCACCGCCGGCTTCTCCACCACCCCGGCCAGGGGGCGCGACTCACCCGGGGCGGGAATCTCCCCGCCGGTGTCGACGATGCCGTACTTGTAGGTGAGCTCCCGAGGCACCTCCTCCACCATCAGCTGGGCGCGACCGCGGGCCTCGAAGGCGTCGAGCATGCAGGCCAGGTCGTTGCGCCCGAGGCCTTCGCCATCCACCAGCACGTCGGGCAGCAGCACCGCAAAGGGGGCATCGTCGCCGATCACGGGCCGGGCGCAGAGCACCGCATGGCCAAGCCCCAGGGGCTCCGGCTGGCGGACGCTGATGATATTGACGTCGTCCGGCACGATGCTGCGCAGCTCCTCGAGCAGCTCCCGCTTGCCCTTGGCCGCAAGGCTCGCCTCCAGCTCGAAGTGCTTGTCGAAGTGGTTCTCGATGGCGGCCTTGCTGCCGTGGGTGACCAGCACGATATCGCGGATGCCGGCGGCCACCGCCTCCTCCACCACGTACTGGATCACGGGTCGATCCACGATGGTGATCATCTCCTTGGGAATCGCCTTGGAGGCCGGCAGGCAGCGGGTGCCGAAGCCAGCGACGGGAAGCACGGCCTTCTTGATCATGGTGCAGTCCTTGTCAGGGGTGTCTCGATGTCGTCGACCCGAGGCAGATCATGGGAATGCCGCCCCGGGAACGGGTAGAATAGGCGTCATGATACCGGACGCGCCGCGGCCTGCCATCCGGCAGAGCCTGCCGCGTCCACCCCTCTTGCCAGAACGGAGACTCAGATGGGCGCAACGCAACCTCAGGCGGGCAACGTGGATCCCGGCGAGATCGCCAAGTTCGAGGCCCTGGCCAGCCGCTGGTGGGATCCCGAGAGCGAGTTCAAGCCGCTCCACGAGATCAACCCGCTGCGCCTGGACTTCATCGATGCCCGTGCCGGCCTTGCCGGCAAGCGGGTCGTGGACGTGGGCTGCGGCGGTGGCATCCTCGCCGAGGCCATGGCCCACCGCGGCGCCAAGGTGACCGGCATCGACCTGGGCGAGGCGCCGCTGGCGGTGGCGCGGCTCCACGCCGAGGAGAGCGGCGTGGCGGTCGACTATCGCTGCGTCAGCGTGGAGACGCTGGCCGAGGAGATGCCGGGCGAGTTCGATGTCGTGACCTGCATGGAGATGCTGGAACACGTGCCCGACCCCGCCTCGGTGGTGCGCGCCTGCGCGGCCCTGGTCAAGCCCGGCGGTCAGCTCTTCTTCTCGACGCTCAATCGCAATCCCAAGGCCTACGCCCTGGCGATCCTCGGGGCCGAGTATGTGCTGCGCCTGCTGCCCCGGGGCACCCACGACTATGCCAAGTTCATCCGCCCCGCGGAGCTCGCCGGCTGGTGCCGCGGCGCCGACCTGGAGGTCCAGGAGCAGAGCGGCCTGGTGTATAACCCCCTGACCCGCCGCTACCGACTGCACCCCACGGATGTCTCGGTGAACTACCTGATGCACTGCCGCCGGGAGGCGCCGTGAACCAGCCCCGGGCCCTGCTCTTCGATCTCGACGGCACCCTGGTGGATACCGCGCCGGACCTGGCTCGGGCCACCAACGCCCTGCGCGCCCACCACGGGCTGGCGCCGCTGCCCTATCCGGTGATCCGCGCCCAGGTCTCCAACGGCGGTAGTGCCCTGGTCACCCTGGCCCTGGGCCTGGCGAAGGAGGCGGCGGGCCACGACGCGGCGCGGGAGTTCCTGCTCGCCGCCTATGGCGACGCGGTGGCCGAGGAGAGCCGGGTCTTTCCGGAGCTGGTGCCACTGCTGGCCGGCTGGGAAGCCGCCGGTCGCCCCTGGGGCATCGTCACCAACAAGCCGCGGGCCTATGCCGAGCCGCTGGTGGCCGCCCTGGGGCTGACCCCAGGGGCGCTGCTCTGCGCCGATGACCTGCCGGTGAAGAAGCCCGACCCGGCCCCGCTGCTGGAGGCCGCCCGGCGCCTCGGCGTCGATCCGCCCGCCTGCTGGTACCTGGGCGATCACCTGCGGGACATCCAGGCGGCCCGCACCGCCGGCATGCCGGCGGTGGCGGTGGGCTGGGGCTATGTGGAGGAGGGCGACGACTATCGCGCCTGGCCCGCCGATCTCTGGTTCGAGAGCGGCGCAGCGCTGGTGGCGACGCTGCTTGATAGCCAATAGGCAAGCTCTGCCGGGGGCCCAGCCTGCCCCCGGCGGTGCATAGCGGCTGCGCCGATCACCCCTGCTTCGGCGGCTGGGCGTCGAACTGCTCGCCGTTGTGGCCGCGGCTTTCGGGCCCCATCAGCCACAGGTAGGTGGGCATGATCTCCTCCGGGGTACGCAGGCTCTCGGCCAGCTCGCCGGGGTAGGCCTGCTTGCGCATCTGGGTGCGCGTCGCCCCCGGGTTCAAGCTGTTGACGCGGACGTTCCCCAGGTGCTCCAGCTCGTCGGCCAGCACCTCCACGAAGCCCTCGGTGGCGAACTTGGAGACCGCGTAGGCCCCCCAGTAGGCCCGCCCCTTGCGCCCCACGCCGGACGAGGTGAAGACCACCGAGGCATCCTCGGCGCTCTTGAGCAGCGGCAGCAGCGCCTGGGTCATCCAGATCGGCCCGTTGATATTAACCTGCATCACCTGGTCCCACAGCTCCGGGTTGTACTGCTCGAAGGGGGTGATGCGCCCGAGCAGGCCGGCGTTGTGCAGGATGCCGTCGAGGCGCCCGAACTCCTTGTTCAGGGTCTCGGCCATGTCGTGGTAGTCCTTGAGCACGGCCCCCTCGAAGTTGAGCGGGAAGATCGCCGGCTGGGGGCCACCGGCGGCCTCGATCTCGTCATAGACCTTCTCGAGCTTGGCGATGGTGCGTCCCAGCAGGATCACCGTGGCCCCGTGACGGGCAAAGGTCCGGGCCGCCGCCCGGCCGATCCCATCGCCCGCCCCCGTCACCAGGATGATGCGGTCCTTGAGCAGGTCGCCAGGGGCCTGATAGTCGATCTTGCAGCTCGTCATGGGGTCTCCTTGGTGATCAGTTGCCGGACTGGCGCAGGAAGTCGTTGGCCAGTCCCGCGGCGGTGCTCTCCGGGTAGTCATCGCGCACGCGCTCGAGCAGCTCGCGACTGGCCTCGGGGTCGCCCTGGCGCGCCTTGAGCAACCCCAGCTTGTAGAGGGAGTCGGGCACCTTGTTGCTCTGAGGGAAGTCGTCGAGCACGATGCGGAATTCGCGCTCGGCGTCGTCGAGACTGCCCTCGGCGGCGTGCAGCTCACCGAGCCAGTAGTGGGCGTTGGCGGTCAGGGTGGTGTCAGGGTAGTCAACCACGAAGCGCTCGAAGGCACTGATCGCCTCGCTGAATTCGCGAGACTGAACCCGTGCAAAGGCTTGCTGGTAGGCCTGCTGTGCATCGGCACCGGCTCCGCTGGGCGACGGCGCCTGAGCCACCTGGCGAGCGGCCTGCTCGTCGACCTGGGCGGGCGCATCCACGCCGACGCCGGCGGGCGCCGAGGCGAGCCGGTCCTCGAGATCCATGTACTGATCCCGGGTCTGGCGGCGCAGCTGCTCGAGCTGGTGCCGGAGCTCCTCGACCTGGCCACGCAGCTGACGAATCTCCTCTTCGTGCTGCTGGACCTGGTTGAAGATCACCAGGCTGCCACCCGCCGCCTCGCGGGTCTCAGTCTGATCATAGAAGGTGCGCGGCTGGGCGGTGAGATCCTCCACCACCGGCTGCGCCATTGCGGGGGCCCATACGGACAGCGGGAGCACCAGGGCCCCCGCGCCGCACAGTCCTTTCAGACCGTGTTTCATGCGTGTCTCCATCGACGCGGGTGCCGACCACTCAGTAGGCGAAGACGACCCGACGGTTCTGGGCGTGGGCTTCCTCGTTCTGGCCGCGGGCGGCCGGACGCTCCTCGCCATAGCTCACCACTTCCATCTGGGAGGGGGAGACGCCCTGCACGGAGAGGAAGCGCTCCACGGAGCGGGCACGACGCTCGCCGAGTGCCATGTTGTATTCGCGGGTGCCGCGCTCGTCGGTGTGGCCCTGGAGCACGACGCGGGCACCGCCATTCTCGCGCAGGTAGCGAGCGTGAGACGCCAGCACGGATTCGAACTCGCTGCGGATACGGTCGCTATCGAACTCGAAGTAGATGGTGCGCTGCTGCGGGATGCGGCCGTCGGCCTGCTGTCCTGCACCGCCGGTACCGATACCGGTGCCGCCTACCTGGCTGCCAGAGACACCGCTACCGGCCACGCCGCTGCCGGCGCCGCCGCGGGTGCCGTCCATGGACCCGTCCTGGGTCCCGCCACTGCTGGAACAACCTGCCACGAAGGCCAGGGACAGAGCGACCGCCAGGGTCCTGGCATAGGGCTTGAGACCGCGCTTGGGTTGCATCGTGTTACTCCTTGCTGAATCGAAGAGCACCAACATCACTGTGGTCAGTTGAGAAAGGGCGACCATGCGGGTTCACGCACGTCCCCAGACGCGGAGGGCAGCCGGAAGGACGCGCGTCCATCGGCGGTGACTGCCCCCAGCACCCCGCTGTTTCCCTGCTGGGTGGCGAAGATTACCATGGTCCCGTTGGGGGCAACACTGGGAGATTCATCGAAACGCGAGTCGCTGAGCACCACCAGTCGCCCGCTGTCGAGGTCCTGACGCGCCACCTGGTAGCCATTGCTGGAGCGGTGGATCAGGAAGAGCGCCTCCCCGTCCGGCGAGTAGCGCCCACGCGCGTTGTAGTTGCCGGTGAAGGTCAGGCGCTCCTGCTGGCCGCTGGCCATGTCGTGGCGATAGAGCTGTGGGCCGCCGCTGCGATCGGAGGTGAACACCAGGCTGCGGCCGTCCGGCGACCAGGAGGGCTCGGTGTCGATGCTCGAGCTGTTGGTGATGCGCTGGAAGTCACGCGAGCCGATGTCCATCACGTAGATCTCGGGCTGGCCATCCTTGGAGAGCGACATGGCCAGCCGCCGTCCGTCCGGCGACCAGGCCGGCGCCCCGTTGATCCCCTCGAAGGAAGTGGCGCGCACCCGCTGCCCGGAGGCCAGGTCCTGGATATAGATGGCCGGGCGCTCGGTCTCGAAGGAGACGTAGGCCAGGCGACGCCCGTCCGGCGACCAGGCCGGCGAGAGGAGCGGCTCGGGCGAGCTCAGCACCTGCTGGCTGTTGCGACCGTCGGCATCGGCCACGTAGAGGGTGAACTGCATGTTGTCGCCCACCCCCTGGGCGGTGACGTAGGCGATGCGGGTCTGGAAGGCGCCGCGGATGCCGGTGATCGCCTCGAAGATCTGGTCGCTGATGTAGTGGGCCGCGCCGCGCAGCTCGTTCTGGTCCGCGGTCACCAGCTCGCCCAGCATGCGCCGCTCGCCGCTGATGTCCATCAGCTCGTAGCGCAGGCGGTAGCCGCTGCCCTCGCGACTGGCGCTGCCCACCACCAGGTAGCGCACGTCCAGGCTGCGCCAGTTGCCGTAGCGCACCTCGTCGCCCTCGCTTGGGCGGTCGAGCATCTGGCGGCGCGGCAGCGGCGCGAAGTAGCCGCTGCGCTCCAGGTTGTCATGGATCACCTGGGCGACGTCCTCGGGGAAGTCGTCACCACCGGCGAAGGGAACCACCGCGATGGGGGTCGCACGATCGCTCCCCCGGGTGATCTCGATGGTCAGGTTGGCCTGGGCCAGGCCGCTGAAGATCAGCAGCAGAGCCGTCAGCCAGGAAGTGATCAGGGCTTTCATCAGCGCACGTCTCCCGGTGTGAAACGCAGATTGAATTGACGGTAGTCCCGTTGCAGGTTGGCTGGCAACTGTCGCAGTTCGGCGAAGGGTGCCGCCGCCTCCACCGCCTGGATCGCCGAGCGATCGAAGGCGCCGTCGCCGCTGCTGCGGGTGATCGAGGCGGTGAAAAGCTCGCCGGAGGGGCCGAGGCGCACCGCCACCTCGGCGGTGGCGCCGCCGGGCACGTTGGGCGGGATCACCCAGGCCTGCTCCACCGCCCGGCGCACCAGGTTGATGAAGCTGTTGGCGGCCTCCTGGCCCTGTCGCGCATTGGCGACGGCATCGCTCTCGCCCTCGATGGCACGATCCAGCCCCTGGCTGGCCGCCTCGGCGGCGCGGCGCGCGGCCTCCTCCGCCTCCCGCTGGCGGCGTGCTTCTGCCTCTGCCTGGCGCTGGCGTTCGGCTTCCGCTTCGGCCTGGCGCTGGCGTTCGGCTTCCGCCTCTGCCTGACGCTGCCGTTCGGCCTCCGCCTCGGCCTGGCGCTGCCGTTCGGCCTCCGCCTCGGCCTGGCGCTGCCGTTCGGCCTCCGCCTCGGCCTGGCGCTGGCGTTCGGCCTCCGCCTCGGCCTGGCGCTGGCGTTCGGCTTCCGCTTCGGCCTGGCGCTGGCGTTCGGCCTCCGCTTCCGCCTGACGCTGCCGTTCGGCTTCCGCCTGGCGCTGCCGTTCGGCTTCCGCTTCGGCCTGACGGTGCCGTTCGGCCTCCGCTTCGGCCTGGCGCTGCCGTTCGGCCTCCGCTTCGGCCTGGCGCTGGCGCTCTGCCTCCTCCTGCTGGGCCTGGCGCGCCTGCTCCTGTTCCTCACGCTGCCGGGCCTGGCGCTCGGCCTCCTCGGCGCGTCTGGCGGCTTCGGCCTCGGCCTCCTCGGCGGCGCGGCGCGCCTCCTCCCGAGCCTGGGCCTCGGATTCCTGTTCCGCCTGGCGCGCGGCCTCGATGGCGGCCGCCGCCTCCTCGGCTTCCCGGGCGGCC